>Ga0209321_10001682_pt1 | contig 15048 bp, 11 predicted proteins | sample Rifsed16ft4_FD_184012 | JGI IMG/M metagenome (GOLD analysis project Ga0209321, IMG submission 184012) | Soil microbial communities from Rifle, Colorado, USA - sediment 16ft 4 - CSP-I_5_4 (version 2) | ecosystem: Environmental > Terrestrial > Deep subsurface > Rock core/Sediment | place: Rifle... | reverse complement strand
TGCGTCAGGCGAAACTGGTCGCGGTTGCTTTCAAAGTACGAACGCACCTCTTCATCCGCACTGGTCTGAGTTGAAGCGTTGTAGATCTCCTCATCGAGGAGGGCGTTGATGGCAAATTGACGTCGAATGTCTTCCAACCGCGTTTCAAAATCGTCACTTTGGTCGAGGCCCCTCCGTACCGCCTCCTGATATAACAATTCGTTTGTCAGCCAACGCTGGATGTATTCATGGACCTGGGCCCTGGAGATTCCGCGCGACGAATCAAACCGGGCCTCGACCTCTTCGAGTGTCAGTGTGCGATTGTCAATTCGGGCGATCGGCGTTCGCGGCTGCTGGGGTTTTTGGCACCCGACAAAGGCGGCGACAAACAAGAGACAGGCAGCGAGACGATTCTTATTCAATGGGTTCGCCTTTGAACGCTTCCCGAAACACGTCTTCGTTGATTTCCACCTTGTACTTCCTCCTCAAGGAATCGATCCACGCTTCCGTTCGAAGCTTCGATGCGATATCCCGGTACTGACTTGTCACTTCAGGAAGGGCCTCTTCATACGTTTTGTCTTCGGCGAGCTTCTTGTCAATCTTCTTGATGATGGACCAGCCGGATTCGTAAGCGATGGGCGCCGTAACGCTGTCGGTCTTCATGGAAACAGCCATGGCCATCAAGTCGTTGGTTCTCGCCGGAACAAATCCCCATTCGCCGCGCTTTTCCTTGAAACCCGGCCGTTCTGTGTACTGAGCCGCGAGGGTTCCGAAATCTTGCCCTTTGTTAATGCGGTCGTACAGAGCAACGGCAAGGCTTTCGGCGCGAACGAAAATCTCGGCGATGTTCACGCGGAAAGGCCAGCGAAAGCGCTTGCGGTTGGACTCATAATGCTGACGCAACAAGGAGTCATTCACAACGGTCTTGTTGTAGATTTCATCCTGTTCAATCCGGTAGATCAGCGTCCCGTTCTCGTACTCCTTCATAAGGTCCTCGAACTCGGGATAGCGTTGGGAAAGAGTTGAAGTGTGGTCGTCGAGGATTGTCGATTCAGCAAGACGCTCGGTGATATTATCGACATTCGACGGAGTCAACGGCATTACGCCGAACTCCTCGCTGGACTTCACCCTGTTGATGAAATCCTGAACGGTGAAGACTTTCGAACCGTAGGAGAAAAGGGTGTCGGTGAGCCATTCGGGTTTGATCGTATCGGTCCATCCGGTATTCTGACCGGTGAGGGTGCTGTCAAACGAATGGGTCAGGTCATAACGCAAAGTCACGTTAAAGTCCAGGTTGTACTGTTTGATCAACGTATGCATGAAATTCTCGTAATCCGTCCCATAGTACACCTGTTGGTAACGTTGACGAAGGTCTTTTTCCGCCTCTTCAAACGTAGGGGTTGCTTTGGCCTCGGTTACAGTGAACAGATGATAACCGTATGCGGCCCGATACGGGGGAGCGATCGTGTTGACTCGGGTGGAGAAAAGGATCGACGCAATGTCAGGCGGCAAGCCTGATCGCTCATAGAATCCCAGGTCGCCCGCCTGCATCTTGCTGTTTGGATCGTCGGAGTAGAGATATGCAGCCTGTGCGAATGTTATTTCATTGCTTGCGAGCCTGCGAAGAATGAAATCGATGCTGTCGCGCACTGCGGCCGTATCGGACAGATTGGGGGCAAACCTCTTAAAAACATGACTGACTCGGACAGCACCCCTGTTCGGCTGACGGGCATTGACCCTGATAATATGGTAGCCGAAACGGGTTCTGACGGGTCTCGGAGAGACTTCCCCCGGTTGAAGAGCATAAGCGGCGTCTTCGAATTCCGGAACCATGCGGCCCATGCTGAACCAGCCGAGATCGCCATGATTCATCTTTGCGCTTGGATCGTTGGAGTACTGACTCGCTACTGAATCAAAACTCGCGCTATCCAGCATTTTCCTGAGCTGATCGGCCTTGGTGTAGGCAACGAGGGTGTCGACCGGTGTAGGCTCACCGGGTAACCGGACGAGAATATGACTTGCCCTTATTTCTTCCATCAGCCTCCGATGCATCTCCCTGAGGCGCGGCTCGATCAGTTCCTTGCCAAGCATGTAGGAAGCACCGATGGAAGACCGATATGAGCGAAGTTCGTTTTGAATTGCCGTATCGCGAAGAAGGCCCCGATCCCGAGCCTCGATCAGCTTTAGCTTATATTTGACAAAGAGGTCGAGAAATCGCTTTCGGTCCTCTTCACTCGAAGCTTTAGCCTTTTCCCAGCCACCGTTGTTGGCAGCATACATCTTCTCGAATTCCCGAAGGGGAACTTGTTCATCCCCCAGCGTTGCCAATGTCGATTGGGACGAAGAACATCCCGCGATGATGAGGGATATGGCGGGAAGCAGGGCAAGAATGAAGCGGAAGAACATGGTTATATCCTCTTATGCTGCTTGGAGTTACAGAATTACCGATCCTGTGGAAATTTCAAAGTAACCAAAATTGGAGTGTCAAGCAAGGCAATCATACCGCCGTCCTGCCTGTGTTCCGGAGAGAATCGTTAGATCGAGGTCTTGAGAAGATCCTTCTTGCGCTTGAGCAACTGATTGCCACGCCAGCCCTGCAGTTCGAACAATTGGGAAGAAGAAGAGGATTGAATTGTATATGTCTCACTTCCTTTCGCCTGCGAGATCCTCAGATGTATGCCGGCAAATGTTATCGTGGCGATAAGCTTCGACTTTGCAGGAAGGGAATCGAGAAATTCATCGCCCTGGAGGTTCGCAAGCAAGCCAAGGAGGCTGCTGAGAGCGGCTTCGTCTGCAATCTGATTCCCGATCATCCACACGCTATCCTTCCATGATACTGTGAAGGTCGTGTCGCCGAACTGGTATTGGATCTCTGTGATACTCTCCCGAGGAACTGAAACCACCGTTCGGTCGCGCCATTCTTTCAGCGGTTGTCGAGCAGACCGGGAGACGGCCCCGTCTACAAGATACACCTCGTTCGTTTTCTCCGGCCTCACGTAGACGTCACCGTATCCTGGTCCGGGTTTGCCGATGAAGAGGGAGCCCACCTCATTCTCCTGATGGAAGATCTTCAGGAGGAGGGCCGTGGAATCAACCTGAAAGAGTGAGTGTTTTTCCGGCCTGTCGGAAACCGTCGCCTTGATCATGGTAGAACTCAGCTCATGAAGCAGCGTCGTTACGGCGTTTTGGCTTGCGCGCGCTGGAAGCGGACTTTCGATGTGCCACTCCGCTCCCCGCTTTGTCATGGAGAGCGGAAGACCGGGTGAGTCGATTCTGATCCTGTCGACAGACGCGGAATCAATCCGGAGAAGAGGCTCTCCCTCCGATGAATCGAGACTCTGTTCTCCCGGACGCTGCATCAGAAAGAAAGCAATGGCGCCAAGAACGACCACTGCTCCGAGAAGGGCAAGCGTGTTTCTGTTCATCTTGATTGTCACCGGGATTGATGTTCGAGCGCTTTCTTGATCGAGACGCGGCGCCTCCACCGGAGAAGCCCGTACGCAATAACGGCAATCGGTGGGAGCAGGAGATTGATGTACTTCAAAAAGCGCCTTGTCGCGTCGGAAACCTGTTCAAGCGGCGGTTGGGAAATATTCTTTGATCGTATGGTGATCAGTCCCGCATCGTCAGCAAGGTAATCAACGATGTTCGCGAAGAAGTTCAGGTTGTCCCGCGAGCCAAGGTACTCGTCTTTCATGAAATCGCCGTCACCTACGACAAGGATCCTGGTGTCGGGAGAGGAGGTCAGTGTTGCTAGCGGCTGTTTGTCGGAAAAGAAGCTCTTGAACGATCCCTCAACAACCGCGGCAAGGGGAATATCCTTTTCGGCGAGATCAGCCGGCGCCAGCTTCTGGAAAGGATCGATCATCATGAACCCGGTCTGCCGTCCGCTTTGCTGCGACGAGCGAACAAGCACTTCCGCCTGAAGGCCCTTTTGGGCCGCCGTACTTGTATCGATAGAACTGACAAAGAAGAAGAAGACGTTCTGAAGGTCCTTTACCATGACGTTGTTGTTGCTGAAATTCGAAGCATTCGGCAAGAGCGGAAAAGGAACCTGACTTTGCATGCGAAACATTCCTTGCTGCTGCATCACGGTCACCGGGGCGCATTGGGCGTCCCGCACAAGGTCGTTATTGATGCGAGCGCCGTAGTGGGCGAGCAAATCATCGAGGCCAAGATCCATCTCCTGTGCAAACCGGGCTTGAAGCGTGGCATTGTAGCGATTGAGGAGGAAGGCAGTCTTTCCGCCCCGCATGAGGAACTGGTCGACAGCAAGCTTGCTGCTGTCTGAAAACCGCGATTGAGGCGAGACGATAAGAAGAGCGGTAATATCTCCCGGAACTTCCTTTCCCCCGGCAAGGTCCACAGGAGTCAGCTCATATTGGGCCGAGATAACCTGAGCTGCCTGTCGGTAGCCTGACGGATCGACCTCCTGATGACCCGTTGAATAGCCGATCTTCTTCTTCTCCCTGACCGTCAGCCGTTTCATCGCACTGCTCAAGTCATACTCGAGAGAAGCGAGATTCTGGATGACCGGCAAAACCTCTTTTTTGTCTTCGTACAACATAACCAGGCCCATGTATCCGCGCTTGACCTCGAGCTTGTCGTTGTTAATTACCTGCACCTGCACAGGTGCGACACCTTGCCCCTGGGCCTCCTGCTCTCCGTTTTCACCCTCCGGGCTAATGAAGTCGAACTGCAGGTTCCCCCCTGAGTATGCCTTGTAGTCATTGAGAATATCGAGCGTTGCCCGCCGGTTGCCATTGTACGGTGCCGGAAGGTCTTCTGTGAAGTACGCTTTGACGGTGATCCGGTCATCCAAAGAGCGGACGATGGTTTTGCTTGCTTCGGAAAGCGTATAGACATTCTGCGAGGTCAGGTCCAGACGACCAAAAAGCCGGATGGAGATGAAGTTCACCAGAATGACAAGGGCGAGGACAATGAGGAGGCGGATCAGTGTTTGAGTTCTTTGCGGTTTCATTGTTGACTCACCATTTGCGACGCTCAAGGGAAACGACCGAACAATACAACGTGAACCCGAGGATGCTCGCGAAATAAATGAGATCCCGCGTGTCAATGACCCCCCTCGCCATGCTCAGGAAGTGTGAATCGGTGCTGAGGTATTCCAGGAGACTTGCGAGAGCTTCGGGCATGAAAATGAGAACCTTGTCAACGATGAAGAAGACCAGGATGAGGAAGATGCCAAAGAGGAATGCTACGATCTGATTATCGGTGACGCTGGAGGCAAAAAGGCCGAGACTTACGAAAACTCCCGCCATGAGTAAGAGCCCCAGGTATCCTCCGATGACAGGGCCGTTGTCGATGGTGCCGAGCGAAGAAATCGTCACATAGTAGACCAGCGAAGGAAGGAGGGCGATCCCCATGAGACTCCAGGCGGCAAAGAATTTGCCCAGGATAATCTCCGCGTCATGGACCGGCTTGGTCGTGAGAAGTTCAATCGTTCCTGACTTTCGCTCCTCGGCCAGGAGCCGCATAGTAATTGCCGGGATGACAAAAAGGAAGATCCATCGGGCGGTTTCGAACATCTCGCGCATCGAAGCAGCATTGGCCAGAAAAATGTTGCTTGCATAGAACCAACCCAGCAGCGCCAGGAACACAACAATGACCACGTAGGCAACCGCAGAATTGAAATACGAGCGCAATTCCTTGATGTAAATGGGAACGATGTTCTTGAGCTGCACTGAACTGGGTAATTGGAATGCCATGAGGGAATCCCGCGGCTAATTGACAGTTTCTGATCGGGTCAGCTTGTGGAAGATCTCCTCGAGGCTGGTGCTTTGCCGCGAGAGTTCTAGCAGCACCCAACGTTCCGAGATTGCCTGCCGGAACAGCTCCTCCCGGATATCCATCCCCTTTGCCGAATGAATGATGAACCTATGGATCGGTCCTTCGGACCCGCGGTAGTCGACGGCTTCCACATGCCGGAGGGATTTAAGTTTAGGAAAAAGATCCTGCATGGGGTCCGGCGTTTCTGCTTTCAGTTCGACCGAGACGCTTTCCGACCCTCTGAAACTTTGTTTAAGCTCATCAGGTGTTCCGTCGGCGACAATGCTCCCTTCATTAATAATGACAACTCTGTCGCACGTTGCCTGGACCTCCGAAAGAATATGGGTGGAAAGAACAACGGTCTTCGCGCTGCCGAGACGGCGGATCAGGTTTCTGATTTCGATGATTTGGTTCGGATCGAGCCCGCTGGTTGGCTCGTCAAGGATGAGCACCTCAGGGTCATGGATCATCGATTGAGCGAGCCCGACCCTCTGCCGATAACCTTTGGAGAGCTCGCTAATGTCTTTGTGACGCACCTCCTCAAGGCCGCAAACCTCCACCATCTCGTTCTGTCGCTGTCTGAGATGCTTATCCCGCAGCCCGTGGAGCCGGGCAGAGTACTCAAGATACTCGAGCACGTTCATGTCAAGATACAACGGATTCAACTCGGGGAGATAGCCAATCTTCCTTCGGACCTCAACAGAGTAGTCGAGCGTGCTCAGGCCGTCAACTTCAACCGAACCGGAGGATTGCGGCATATAGCATGTGATGATCTTCATCGTCGTGGTCTTCCCCGCTCCGTTCGGTCCCAGGAAGCCCAGTATCTCACCGGTCTTGACGTCGAACGAAATGTCGTTGACGGCTTTTTCGTCACCGTAAAGTTTTGTCAGATTTCGAACGGCAATGGACATGCTAATCCGTATTCAAATTGTCGCGACTGAGTGATAATCGGTCTTTTTGTGTCAGGATGCTGCGAAAGGTGGAACAATTTTAAGAAAAAGAAGAAACTTTGTCAAGAACTTCATCCTACTCCGTGTTCTCTGTGTCCCTCTGCGTTAAAGTCTTTAACCACAAAGGTCACAAAGAGGGCACAAAGACTATAGAGAACATATACAGACGCAGACAAGCAGCGGAGTGTTCCTGTTCAACGCAAAGAAAGCGAGAATTGCGATTCCTGGGGACGAAGGAAGGATTCGGTGGAAAGGCGAACAGGGGTTTCGTTCAAGCGATACTTTCGGCAACCTGCCTGAAAGAGATTCTCGATTGTATCGGCGATCGGGCCTTCGCCCTTCATTCGCTTTCCGAAGTCCGATTCGGAAAGCTTTCCCCCTCGGACGGACCGAATATGACTCACGACTTTGTTGAACTTCTCGGGGTATTCGCGCTTGAGCCACTCGAGGAAGAGATCCTTGAGTGCATAGGAAAGCCGCACCGTTGTTTGCCCCGCATGACGTGCGCCGCTTTCTGATGCCTGCCTGAGAATTTCTGGGATCTCGCTTTCTGTCAGTCCGGGTATTATCGGTGCCACATTGACACCGACGGGAATCCCGTTCGCGGCAAGAATTTCCACTGTTTCCATGCGCTTTCGGGGAGCCGAAGCGCGCGGTTCCAGTTTTCTTGCCAGATCCTGGCGGAGCGTTGTGACGGTGATAATGACGAAGAGAAGATTGGTGGCGGCAAGTTCTTTGAGAATATCGACGTCGCGCTGAACAAGGGCGTTCTTGGTAATGAGCGAGACCGGGTTTCGGAAGCGCAAGAATATTTCGAGGCAGCGGCGGGTGATCTTCAATGTCCGTTCCGCAGGCTGGTAGCAATCAGTATTGCCTGAAAAAACCACCGTCTGGGGTTGCCATGAAGGCTTGCTGAATTCAGCCGCAAGGAGCTCGGGTGCTTTGAGCTTCACCATGATCTTTGTCTCAAAATCGAGGCCGGAGGAGAAGCCAAGGTATTCATGTGAAGGGCGCGCGTAGCAATAGATGCAGCCGTGCTCACAGCCTCGGTAGGGGTTGATGCTGTACGTGAAACCGATGTCGGGGCTGTCGTTTTTGGAGAGAATGGAAAGAGAGCGGTCGACATAGAAGCGCGTGGGGACTTTTTGCCCGGGCTCGGGCAGCTCAAAGTACTCCGCCAGATCAGGAGGCGGCGATTCCACTTTGAGTGATTCAAAGCGGTTGGGAGGATTGAATCCCGCCCCGCGACCGATGAATGGGCGAGATTCACTCATGGGGCGACGGTGCGGAAGCGAACGGTTTGGCCTGGACGCGTTGGGATCTGGTTGATTTGCGGGGTTTCAATGGAGGGGGAAGAAAGAGCTCCTTGAGGCGATCGACCGTATATCCGAATGGCGAGAGCAGCGACTCGATCGCTTTCAGTGTCAGTTCGGTGTAAAAGTCGATATCGTAGCCATCCTCAAAGGCATACAAGGCAATCGGCTTTGCCTTTTCCGGTTTTTTCTTTCCCGATTGGTCGATGAGAATGTACTCGATGGTTTCTCCGGCGGCGAGATGGACCCCCATTTCTTCAATAAGTCCCGCAACGACAGCGCTGACGCTTTTGTTGGTATATTCATTCGCCTCTTTTGTAATGTGCCGCCGCATGACAAGCTCCATCGGATTCACTTTTCCGCTTCTGAGCATTGCAACGGCGTTGCGGCCGATGTCGAGGAGCTCGGGGACCAACGTCTCTACATCGGCCGCCGTGCGCGCAGGTGCCATGCGGTCGAACATTGCCCTCTGCATGGTCTTGATGAACGGGGGAGTGTCCCGGCGGCGTGTTTCGAGTCCGCGCACTTTAAAATCGCCGTTGCGGTACCACCCTGCATACCGGTTGGCCGTCGTGATGAGGGGATCCTGCTTTGACGCCGGGAAAAGGATCCAGTTGTAAATTCCTTCCAATGAAATATCGATTCCCGTGCGTGCCGCGATCTCGCGGCATAACTCTTCATATTCCTGCTCGGAAGTGCCGGGCTTTTTCAGCCAGACGCAATCGATGATGGCGTGAAGCATTCGGAAGCCGTGCTGCTCAGCAATCTCCTTTGCCGTTAAAATGGAGTCGCGCGAAAATGCGTTCACGGACTCGTGTGCTTCGATTCTTCCGAAACGTGCGTTCTTGTATCCGAGATATCCGAAACAGCTGACGAGCATCCATTTGAGCGCATTCTGGCGCCGGTCGTATTTACGGAACAGAGCGTCATCCCTCCCCTTATAAAATCGTTTGAGTCTTTTATAATGAGACCGTTTTTGCACCACCGATCGAAGTGTTGCCGGGACTATTCCCTCGCGCCGTTCACAAATGGTATACCCGAGCTCGGGGACGGCCGAGTTTGAACAGCAACGGCAATTGACCGTTTCCGGGGAAACGTTCTTTTCGACCATGATGGTGGGATACATCGAAACGAAATCGAGCTCGGCGACTTCTTCGTGGTACCCAAGAGGAGGATTGAAAATAAGACCGCCCCTGTCTGCCATCAACAATGTGGAGGCCGATTTGAAGTCTTCCGGTTCCCGTTTTTTGGACGGAATAAGGTACCGGTGGCTGTGCGCCCAAGAGAGCTGCAGGGACGACATCGATGTGCCGATGCTGACGCGGGCCTGGCGCTGAACGGGAATCTGTGTCAAACGGGCGAGCTCGAAGACTCCGTCAAGGTCGGCCTCGCCGAACGTGAAGGAGTTCTGCTCATCGAGGTGCCAGCGGCCGGCGAGCTCAAAAGCCCCGTCTTTATGGACGATTTTGCCGTACTGGAAAAAACTCGATTCCCTGGTTCGGAAATACGGTGTCTGCTCATCGCGGTTCAGGAGGAGGGGAATATTGTGACGTGCAGACAGAGCCGTCAGGTGCGGCAAAATGATCGAATCGCCGTATTCCGTCAGAACAATATCGGGGTCGCAGCGATGAAGATGCCAGTTGAGCGTCTCCAGCACGTCACGCGGGTTCTCTTGCTCCAGCGAATATGTCTGGCCATCGTAGCTGACCTCAAGCTGCAGGTGCTTGCGATATTTGGGAGGGACAAAGTTGTTCCCGTTTCTCAGTCGTAGCGTTGAAAGCGGCGGAACCTCGTATTCCATTGCTTCATGATGATCGTTGATGGCCCATCCGACGAGACGGCTGCGATGATCGATTTCGTAGTCACCGTAAGCAAGAGGAAAAAGAGCCGTTTCATACAGAAACAACTGAGGGACAAGGAGATCCGAATCAAAAAAAGCAAAGTGAGGGAAAAATTGTTCAAAGGATCGGACGACAGATGAAAAGCGGGTCGGGTTATGAACGGAAATTTGTAGAACGTCCCATGATTCATCGGAGTACAATTCCTTGCGCGTGGTGATTGAAACAGTAAGCCGTGTGTCGCAGCGGGTGGCGAGTGTGGAGGCGCGCTTCATATCCTGCGGACTCAGGTGAAGAAAAAACGAAGGAAGAAAGGGAACGGTGCAGCGATGCTTTCTTCCTTCGCGGTCGATAAGCCACACGACCATGCCGTCTGTCGAAGGATAAGCGTCAAAGAGCCACCCCGAAACGACATTGCTCATGTGCGCTCCTCGGGAGCAGCAAGCGCGCCGGCCTGAACAAGCCGCCGGCGCAGTTCTTTGATGGTCTTTCCCTGCTCAATGATGATCGACATGATAATGCTCTCAAAGGGAATGGCGCGCATGGCGTAAAAGTTTGTGGCGAGATGACGCTTGGCGGCGCGGAAGACCTCATCGAAGATCTCCTGGTCCTCCAATTGCAGGCCGCGGCGGAATTTCGACCAGCCGGCGATCTCACTGTCGATGATGTTGGTGAACGTCGGTACGGTGCGTCCCATGATTGTTTTCTCCTTTCGGTGATAGAAGAGATGAAGGTTGAGGCTCAAGTTGAACGGCATAGTGATGGTGTTCATCCTCTTCGAGGCGATAGACACGATCCACGGATGATGTGAGTGTCTGAGAGAGGCCGTTACGCTCTTCGGGCCAGACGGTCCGGTCAACGGATGCGATGAGAACGGAAATGCCGCGCTGCTTCATTTCTTGGAGGGCAATGAGAACGCGGCGGAGAATCTGGCGGACCTCACGCAGCGGCGCCTGCTCGTCGTACAGTGTTTCGAGCGGATTGAAGATCATAGCGGTGGTGGCGCCTTTGGCGGCAAGAAAAGCGGGGAGGCGCCGTGTGAGCGCCTGCTCCATCTGGTAGCAGGTGAATCCGCGGGAGATGAAGATGCGGTTGAGCAGCTGCGCAGGGTCGATCCGATGTTCCCGGGCAAAGCGGGAGATCAGGTGGACGTTGAAACAGTTCCCGCCGTCAACGACGGCGATGGAGGAGCCGTTGGCCAGAGCAACGGAGGCCATGGTGAGGGAAAGCGTGAAGACGGCGCTGTCACCGTGCAGCAGGTACACCTTTCCGGGCGGGTGGGTGAAGGCATGAATGAGGTTCTCAGAAGAGCGGATTATTGCCGTGTCTGTGTCTGCGGCAGGGGATAGTAACTGACGGGCTTGAACTGGAAATGGGGGCACGGTTCCGGCTTTCTCTTGCCGGAACAATATGACATTTTTGTCGTATTGTCAAGAGATGAAAACGACAAATGTGTCGTTTCCCCCTCAGAAAAAAGTCCGACTTCTGGCTCATGTCAAAAGTCCGACATCAACCGCGGTGGCTGGGAGCTAAGCTCCCGACCGGTACAGCAGATGTCGGACTTTAGGTTTTTGGGCTTTTCTAGAAGTCGGACTTCTTCCTGCATAGCCCCAGGTCACATTACCGCCACAATCCGCAGCGGCCCGCCACTGCCGCCTTTGATCTTCATTGGCAAAGCGATGACCGTGAACCCTTTCTCGGGTAACCGCTCCAGGTTGGCCACATTCTCAAATGCCGGAACACTCCGTTCGAAAAGTGCGACGTGTGTCTCGAAGCGCGACGATTGGCCATAGTCAATACTCGGAGTATCCAATCCTACCGCCTTGACCTTCCGTTCATCAGCCAGCCATTTTGCCGTTTCCGGATGAAGCCCCGGGAAGTGAAGTTTTGCAACACCGTCGGCTCCTCGTTGATCTGTCCCCATGTACTGTACCCGATCCGGCCAATATTTTCCGAATCCGGTTCTCAACAGAACGATTGCCCCCTCGGGAATTCTGCCGTTGGATCTTTCCCATTCCTCACAATCCGATTTCTGAATCAGGTAATCGCTGTTCTCCGAACAATGTTGGGAGACATCGATAACGATCCCCGTGCCTACGAGCCTTTCCAGAGGAATCTGATCGACCGTCCAGCCTCCCTCGTAGAAGTGAATCGGCGCATCGATGTGCGTACCGCCGTGCTCGGGAGTCCAGAATCTGTTCGCCGTATAGAAATATCCTCCCGGAGTTATTCCTTCCGTCCCCTTTTCGAACGCGAATCCTTTCTCCGTCGGCCAATAAATAGTGGTGGAATCGTACGCATAGGAAAGATCAACAATATTTTCCGCTGTGAATGAGAAGGGTTCGCGGCGTTCACATCCCGCCATCAGCACAAACATCATTGCAAGAATCATTGTCTTCATGATATCTCCTCCTACCTCATGACTGAGACTTTGATATGTGAGGGATACTGTCGGGAGCGATAGACTCTCTGTGTTGCTTTCTGGAAATCCGATTCCTTCGCTTTGAAGATATTCTCAACGTATTTTTGCGGATTCCGGTCAATGATGGGAAACCACGTACTCTGAACCTGCACCATGATCTTGTGTCCCTTCAAAAAGCGATAATCCTGTTGATGCAGATCAATGGTGAATTCCGTCGCCTGATCAGGGACAAGCGGCTCGGGATGCTCATAGCTCTTTCGATATCGTGCGCGAAAGACCTCATTGGCAACCATGAACTGATATCCACCCATGGAATGTTTCTTCAGGTAAGATTCGGGATACACATCGATCAACTTGACGATCCAATCGCAATCTGTTCCGGACGTTGAAGCAAAGAGCTTTGCGACGATATCTCCTGTGATGACGACATCCTCGTTCAGCGCCTCTGTTTCCCAGCTAAGGACATCCGGCCGAAGATGGACGAAACGCTGGTCCTGGGTGAGCCAGGTATACCACCGCGAGCCGCGGCCGTAGGTCGGCTCAATGGGCCTTGGCCTGTAGGGGACAGGGTGCGCCGGATCCGACACATACTCGTCGTACACCTCCTCGCTACGCTCCGGAGGCGGATCAAACGAAAGCCGTCCATCCCCATGGAAATAGAGGTTCATTTGGGTGAAATGGGTGCGCGGCGGCCACATGTCGTACGACATCCAACGGTTCATGCCTGTCTGGAATGTGTGTGCTTCCGGCATTGTAAAAGAGCCTTTATCCTTAAGGAAATAGGCAAACCAAGGGGCCTGAATGTTTGCACGGAAGTACAGACTCGGAGCGGTGCTGTCGAATTCGACGTTTCCCAGATTGTCTCCTCTTCTTCCAGACCACCCACCATGATTCCATGGACCGACGACAAGAAAATTCTTGTTCTCCGCGTCGTGTTTCTCAAGTTCTGCATAGATTTTCAGCGGGCCGTAGAAATCCTCCTGATCCCACCACCCCGCAACATTGAGAGTGGGAACCGTGACCCTGTTGAGGTGCGGAACTGCCGTCTGGTCCTTCCAGAACTGATCATAGTCGGGGTGATTGACGTAATCGTTCCAGGTTGGAATCTTGTCGTGGAAGTATTTTGCGTTGACGTTGGACAAAGCACCCAGATTCAAATACCATTCGTATGTGTCGTACTTGTCAAAAACGAAAGCCGTATCTCCCCTGGATGCTTCGAGGGAAAACGCATACTCGAAGCCGTAGCTCAGCCGAAACGCCCCGTTGTGGTGAAAATCGTCGCCGATCCACATATCGACCGGTGAAGCCTGAGGAGAAACCGCCTTCAGCGCGGGATGCGGATCAAGCATCGACATGACGGTCAACCATCCGTCGTAGGAAATACCCAGCTGGCCTACTCGTCCGTTGTTTCGAGGGACGTTCTTCAAGAGCCATTCAATGCTGTCATAGGTGTCGGTGCTCTCGTCAATTCCTTTGGGGTTCTTTCTTGGGTTTCTTTGCATGACAAACGTCCCCTCCGATTTGTATCGGCCCCGTATGTCCTGGAATACAAAGATGTATCTCTCTTCTGCCAGCTCACGGAGGTAACCATCGAGCCGCCTTGCAGAATTGGTGACGTTATAGGGGGTGCGCAGGAGTATGAAGGGGAGCCGATCTGTTACGTCCTTTGGGGAGTAGATTTCGGTAAAGAGTCGGAACCCGTCTCTCGCTGTGATCCAGGCCTCGGTCCGGACGTACGAGTCGGAAGGATTGACCTGAGCTTGCGCGGGAAGGATGGGTGAAAAGAGAACCAGGAAAGCAGGAACAAAGACTGATCGTTTATTCATGAAAACTCCATCGGTTATGAGGATCAGAAGCCAGAGATCAGAGATCAGAAGTCACTGATCAGAGGTCAGATGTCAGAGATCAGAGGTCAGAGGTCAGAGATCAGAGGTCAGATGTCAGAGATCAGAGATCAGAGGTCAAAGGCCAAATCAAAAAATCAATAAATCAATGAATCATTAAATCAGAAATCCGGCTAGAGGCCTTCGAACGTGTTCTTTCCATTCTCCTCCTTTGGAGAAGGTGAAGGTGGCGCTTGAGACCTTTGTTGGACCACGGTGGTGGATCGATTGAATGACGGGACAATCCGGGACTCTTCTTTATCGTCAGGAATTTTGTAAGCGACCGGATGCAGAAAACGATGAATGGCAAAATAAATGCCGCCGCCAATGGCAACAATACTTACGAGCAATCCAAGAAAGTAGAAGATATCAGCAACTGTGCCGGCAGAGTCAAGCATCTCCCACTTCCGAAAGAGATTCCACCAATCGTGCCGCGATTTGTGGCCGCCGAGCAAAGGAAGGAGACGTAAAGGGGCGTCGCGCATGTACAGACTCACATCCATCATGTTTGTCCCGACCCAGAAGAGGGCGAACGGCGCGATAAAGTGAGAGCGCTTTCGGATCGCGATAATGCAAGAGATGAGAGGGAAGGCGATCTGCCAGAAGGACCCCCCCAGAATGTTTAACGTCTCCCCAAAGAACATGAAAAGAAAATGGCCCCCCTCATGAATGAAAAGAAAGATGGTGCGGAGGGCGAAGAGGAGAAACGGCCATGGTCTTGCAGGCAATGCCACTTCATAGAAGACGTCCGCGGCCTGGATCAGATAGACTGTCAGAATGAGGTAAACGAAGGACTTGAGACCCAGTGGTATCCAACGTTCAAGCGGATCCATCCGCTGAGCCGGCCGCAGTGGAGAACGGACAGGTGGGGTAGTC
>Ga0209321_10001681_pt1 | contig 15049 bp, 13 predicted proteins | sample Rifsed16ft4_FD_184012 | JGI IMG/M metagenome (GOLD analysis project Ga0209321, IMG submission 184012) | Soil microbial communities from Rifle, Colorado, USA - sediment 16ft 4 - CSP-I_5_4 (version 2) | ecosystem: Environmental > Terrestrial > Deep subsurface > Rock core/Sediment | place: Rifle... | reverse complement strand
GGGAGTGGCGGCCTTTGTAATTTCGCGGTATACCGTGATGGCCGCATCCGGGCAGACGAGAGCACAAATAGCACACCCCGTGCATCCGTCCTTGAAGATGTGCGCGGGGTGGTAGCCTTTTGGTGTAAGTCTCGTCATGTCCAGCTCCATCACCTCCTGTGGACATGCGCTGATGCAAAGTTCACATCCTTTGCAATAAATATCGCTGACTTCGATCCAACCTTTTGCCGGCATTGAGTCTCCTTTAAGGCTTGTCACCCTGAGTGGAGCGAAGGGTCTCGTTTTCCAGAAAAGAGATGCTTCGTCGCTGACCTGCACTCCCTGGCACTGCCCGCCAGGGCAAGTGTGCGTGCAGACGCAAGTGTCGCTCCTCAGCATGACATGATAGGTGTTTTATTTATGCGAGAAGTTTGACAGGATTAGGTCAATATGCTTCCATCCTGATTATGTCGTTTTGCGCATTCGGCGAATAGTGCCATGCGTCATTTTTCGCTTATACAAACATCCTCCCTTTCGAGGTGGTAGAATCTTATCAGGTTTTCATAAGAGGAATGAATGACTGATGTAGTAATTGTAGATGCAATTCGCACCCCAATCGGGGCACTGGGAGGGGTACTCGCTTCGGTTCGTCCGGACGATCTGGCGGCCCTCGTCATAAAAGAGATCATTCAACGCACTAATCTTGATCCCACACTTGTCGAAGAAGTCTTTTTCGGGTGCGCGAATCAGGCAGGTGAAGACAATCGTAACATCGCACGCATGGCCGCGCTATTGGCCGGGCTTCCCGTAGAGGTCGCGGGTGTGACGGTGAACCGCCTGTGCGCGTCGGGGTTGAACGCCATCAACCAGGCCGCGCGTGCGATCAAGGCAGGCGAAGGGGAGGTGTATATCGCAGGCGGAGTCGAGTCCATGTCGCGCGCGCCGTATTCCATTCCAAAAGCAGAGGCGGGATTCTCATTTGGTAATCTCACCGCATGGGACACAGCATTAGGCTGGCGTTATCCGAATCCAAAGATGAAGGAAATGTATGGCACGGACTCAATGGGTGAGACTGCAGAGAATATCGCCAGGGAACGTCCACACATAACGCGCGAGAAGCAGGATGCCTTCGCACTGCGGAGTCATCAACGTGCCACTGCTGCGATCGATTCGGGAAGGTTCAAGGAAGAGATCCTGCCTGTTTGCATACCCCCTTCGGGGAAAAAAGGTGATCCGAAGATCGTCGATACCGACGAACGCCCGCGGCGTGATACGAGCATGGAATCACTTGCGAAACTCAAACCAGCCTTCGCCAAGGAAGGTGGAACGGTGACGGCGGGAAATTCGTCTGGATTAAACGACGGCGCAGCGGCTTTGCTCGTAATGAGTGAAGCGACAGCTAAAGAATTGAACCTTAAGCCTTTGGCGCGCATCGTTGCTTCGGCTTCGGCCGGCGTGCCGCCGCGCGTGATGGGCTATGGGCCTGTGCCTGCCACGAGGAAAGCCTTACAGCGCGCAGGCTTGCAGATGAAAGATATCGGACTGGTCGAACTCAACGAAGCGTTTGCGGTGCAGTCTCTCGCTGTAATGGAAGATTTGGATCTTGACCCTGAGATTGTCAACGTGAACGGCGGTGCAATTGCAATTGGACATCCGCTCGGTTGCTCCGGCGCGCGGCTGATGACGACGCTCGTCCATGAGATGCGTTTGCGCCGGGATGTGAAATATGGACTGGCAACTCTCTGCGTTGGTGTTGGTCAGGGTGAAGCGACGATTGTCGAGTTTATTGGCTGACTTCCAACGTTTGACAGGCTTTTACAAGGTGATTAGTGAAACGAATCTTATCTGTCTTGTTCGTTCTTGCATTAATAACTGCCTGTAGCACATCCAGTACATCACCAACTTCCTCTCCACAATCGATCCCACCATCTGCAGAACTTCCGCCCACGCCGTATCCCGATACGCCATCACCAGCCGGGATCGACGCGCCGCTGATCGAAGCTCCGGCGCTTGTTGAGATTCTATTCCTCAACGAACTCGAAGGCTGGGGTGTGACCGAGGCGCAAATTGCCCGCACGAATGATGGCGGCGTCACCTGGTATGACGTCACGCCGACTGATATGACCGAGACAGGTTATAGCGTTGAGATATTTTTCCTGGATCAGGATCATGCATGGGTGCAAAAGCCTGATTTTGAGAATTTTCCGAACAGCGGTTTTCTTTCCCGCACAACTGATGGCGGGCTTACGTGGAGGACATTCGTCACTCCGTTTAGCGACGGAGAGATCAGTTTTCTCGATGAGGACAACGGCTGGATGCTTGCCGATCTTGGAGTCGGCGCCGGCTCGAACGCAGTTGCTATTTATCAAACCACAAATGGCGGCGCGAACTGGGATCTGAAATACACAAACGATCCGAATCACCCGGAGGCAGGCGACTCGCTGCCTCTTGGCGGACTCAAAACTGGCATCATACCGCTCAATATGCAGACTGCGTGGGTGGTCGGTGTGATCTATGCCCCTGGCACCTTGTATCTTTATCGGACGGATGATGGCGGCAATAGCTGGTCGCAGGTAGCTGTGGAGCTGCCACCCGGCGCGGAGAATTCTGAGTTGAGCATAGATGCAGACCAGATGCGATTTGTCACACGCAGGGATGGATTCCTGGCTGCCCACATGGCCGGCGATTCAACCCAAACCGCGATCTATGTTACACACGATGCCGGGGACACCTGGACGCTCACGCCCTCATTGATCCCGAATGGCGGCTCGTCAGATTTCCTTTCGGCGGATGAAGCGGTCATTTATAACGGTGAGCAGTTTTACGTCACACGCGATGCGGCGCGCACATGGAGTATTATCCCGCCCGATATCCGCTTCGGCGAATCCTTCCCCGACATGGATTTTGCCAATGTATCCAGCGGTTGGGTCATCAGCCTGGATCCGGCAAATCGTCATTCACTTTATCGAACAACTGACGGAGGCGCGACATGGTTTCCCGTTATTCCGTAATCTTTTTGGTGGCGATTTTCTTGAGCGGGTGTAGGCCTGCTACACCCCCGCCGACACCTCTCGATCAAACTCAGCAGTCGCCGGTTCCCATTACCCCCTTCGGGGCATCTCAGGCCCCTCAAACACCATCCCCCGCGCCTGATTACGTTGCACGGATGCGCAACGCGCAATATCAACTTGGCATACCCGACTCTTTGCAGGTTGTGCAATTAATTGACGGACAGTTTGAGCAGGGTACTCCGGGAAGCGCTGATTTTATCTCGGTGCACGTTACCGACTTTGTTGCAGCTGGCGATTTGAATGCAGATGGCGTGGATGAGGTTGTTGCGTTAATTTCGGAGAACTATGGTGGTACAGGCGCCTTTGTCTTTCTTGCGGTGTATGCAGATCGGCCTGGAACGACCGTGTTTCAAACATCTACAATCGTGGATGATAGAGCGGAGTTGAACGCGCTTTCGATCGCGAACAATGAGATCTTTCTGGATGCAACCATTCATGGACCTGAAGAACCCATGTGCTGCCCCACATTGAGGACGACACGGCATTATCGTCTTGCCGAAGGCGGTCAACTGGATATGACCGATTATACGACGTTCACTCCGGATGGCAGGCCGCGTACGATTACAATTGGATCTCCCGCCAATGGCGCGGAAGTGTTCAGTTCCGTCCAGATCAAAGGCAGTGCCGCCATTGCGCCGTTTGAAAATAATCTAACCTATAGCATTGAAGATGTTGGCGGTGTGGAACTTTCGCGCGGCGCGATCAGTGTCTCTGCGCCCGACCCAGGCGCACCCGGCACGTTTGACGTTGTCATCGCGCTGGGGAATATTTTGTCCGGTGCTGTCGTACGAGTTGAAGTGCAGGATATCAACGCGGCAGACGGTTCCCTGTTCGCCATGGATTCGGTGGAATTGGTTGTAAAATAGGGTTAGCCTCGCGCTCACCTGCACTCCCCGGCACTTGCGTTCGGGGCAAGTGTGCGCCAGGTGCAAATGTGGTCTCCGCTTGGTCTCGATATGAGCGAGAAGAACACTCGCTCTACTCGACCAGCGCCGCTAAGCGCGGAAGCCTTATTCGTAGTTGGAGGAAAATATGTCCCATACCGTGCGTGATTGGATGTCCAAACCTGTTGTCGTTGTCGATCCTGATTCAAATGTGAAATACGCGCTTACTCTCATGCGCCGTCGCAAGATCCACAGCGTGGTGGTTGCGATTTCAGAAAAGAATCCGACGTATGGCATTGTTACCGCAACTGATATTCGCGACAAAATCGTGGCGGCGGGCCGCAACCCCGCCGAGATGACGGTGCGCGAGATCATGTCTGGCCCCATCATCACAGGGGACCCGGATTGGACACTTATGGAATGTTCGCAGGTGATGCAGGAGCATCACATTCATCACCTGCCGATTGCCGATGAAAATGGTGCGCTAATCGGCCTGATTTCTGCAACGGATATTTTCATGGCGGTCGAGGAAGCAGGCTGGGAAGCGCAAGAAGAATAATCGCTTTTGTTTTCGGTTGATTTTCGACAATGTCAAAGCACAAATATTACGTCGTGTGGAAGGGACGCAAGAAAGGCATCTTCACTTCATGGGCGGAATGTGAAAAACAGGTGAAGGGATTTCTTGGCGCGGAATTTAAGGCGTTTGGAACACTGAAGGAAGCGGAATCAGCTTTTCGGTCCGGATATGAAGCGTATAAAGGCAAGCCCTCTTCCCTGGGAAAGTGGAAGGAAGCGAGCATCCAGCCGGTCCTCCCATCCATTTGTGTGGACGCGGCTTGCAGCGGGTCGCCCGGAAAATTGGAATATCGCGGCGTGTATACCGAATCAGCGGATGAGGTCTTTCGCGTGGGACCATTCCCGGATGGCACCAATAATGTCGGCGAGTTTCTGGCGATCGTGCACGCACTCACATGGATGATAAAAAATGAAGCCCAGTTGCCGGTTTATTCTGATTCCGAAAATGCCGTCTCATGGGTATATACGGGCCAATGCGGGACGAGGCTCAAGCACACCGCTCGCAACGCGCCGATCTTCGTCATGATCCGTAGTGCGGAGAATTGGCTGGCTGAAAATGAGTTGCTCGATGATACGGTCTTGAAATGGGATACGGAATTGTGGGGTGAAATCCCGGCTGATTTTGGGAGGAAGTAGGGAATTGTAAATCGGCCTGTTGTTTAATCTGTTATCAAGACCTGAAGCAGCAAATCTTCCAAAAAGACTCCATCCTCCCAATATTTATCTTTCCAGTCTGGCATCAAGTCATCGAGTAGAAATGCCTGCGCCATGCCGGTCATATAGAATTGTGACTCGCCTGAGGTCGTCTGATAACGCAACTGGATCATTTCCTGACTCCAGCGTTGATTGAATTTTTGATAGGAATCGAAATCCGGATCAGCTCGTATTTCGGACAGTGGTTGGTATGTCCTGGTTTCAAACGCTTTCTTCAGGATCGCTACTTCGATATATTTTGCAACGCCTTCTTCCCATTCCAGCCAGCGCTCGTAATCCGATAATTCTTCGCTGAGACCATGGTCTTTGCGCCTTGCATCACGGATAGCAAGGAATTCCTTTACCAGTTCAATTTTCCCGGCTTTGGATTCTGCCTGGAGCGCTTCTGCCAGCAAGCCGCTTTCCTCCTGCCATTCCGATTGAAATCCCTCTGCAACGGATTTGTATTGGTCCCCCGATTTGTGCGCGGCCTCTGCTGCCTTCAGTCTGTTCGGCGAAACCTTGATCTGGTAAACATGAAATGTCTCATGGAGCAGGGCGCCGATCTGCGTTTCGCTGGGTTGGATCAATATGCGATATGGAAAGATTTGTTTGATCGGCGGTGGGAAGAGATCTTTGAAGGAATTGATCAGGAATTCGTCTGTTGCAGATTTCGTCGCTATGCTGGCGACCCATCCATCTCCAACTGGAACGGCAAAATTCTGAGGATCGTCCACGGGGCGGCGGTAATAGGACTTGCCCTGCACGTCAGCATCTGAAATAACAGTCCAATCTGCGGGTGGCTCACCCGGATATTCAGCTAGAAATTCATAACCCTTGTTCCAGATGATCACCGGCATTTCGGTCATGCCCCAATCTGGCCAGACCTTCTCCCCCAGGGTTGATTTGAGGCGAAGAGCCTCCATGAGCCGGGCCTCATCCAAGGGAGAAAGACGGTCTGAGTTTCCTGCTTCAGGCAGATTGCGGTTGCTTAGCGCAGAGACGATGGACAGAAACACACAAAGCCCTGTCAGGCCCAATATAAGGAGTAATGTCGTTCGTCCGCAAGATCTTTTCGAATTCTGCTTCATATTATCCAAACTTATTCTACTCACCCAGCTTTACGTGAAATAGTGTTATTGATAACCAACATGTCATATCCTTTGGGTTTTTCCCCGGCTGCTCTTGGATTGCCCTAACATCGGCTATACTTTATGTATTGATTTGAGGAATTCCGGAGACATCACCATGAAGACAGCATTGTTAATTATTGACATCCAGAACGATTATTTCCCCGGCGGGAAATATCCACTTGTGAGCCCGCTGGAAGCCGCGCAGAAGGCTTACATGATCTTGCAGTGCTTCCGTGAGCATGGCGGCTATCACATCCACATCCAGCATATTTCCAAAAAGCCTGATGCCACGTTTTTCATCTCAGGCGATCGCGGGACGGATATCCATGATTCCGTCGCACATTTTGAGAGTGAGCCAATTGTGTACAAGCATGAGCCCAATATCATTTTCCCAGAGTGGACTCTGGAGATCGATGAGGCAGTCAAAGAAATCTTTGATAAGCTTGAAAAGCGCCAATATCCGTACGATGAGTCATGGCTGAATTGGCTTCCCAACCCCAGTTGGTCGCCGTCGGCCGTCGCCGCCAAATTACCCGAAAATTGGGATAAGATATAAAATTAACATCCGTCATTGCGAGCAAACGCAGAGAGCGAAGCAATCTCCTCCCACAGCAGGGGATTGCTTCGTCGGGCTACGCCCTCCTCGCAATGACAGAGACTTTACCGGTAGGAGTAAGAATGATTACCCCTCAAAAAGCGATCCATTATGAAAGATATGAATTCAGGAAATGGGAATCACACGATGCCGAGACCATCGTTGAGACTCCTGTCTCGCTGACAGTCAACGGCGAAGTGTGGCTGACGTTCATGTGTACACCCGTCAATCTGGAAGCTATGTCAGTGGGATTTCTGTACAACGAAGGCATCATAGAGAGCATGGATGAAGTGGAAGACGTGCGCCTCTGTGAGCATGGCGATAACGTGGATGTGTGGCTGAACCGAAGTGTGGAACAACCCCAATCATGGAGGCGGACATCGGGCTGCACAGGCGGCATGACTGCGGTGGATGCATTGGCGCGCGTCGATGTTTCGTTTAACGGCGACCAGCCCAAATTCCCACCTGAGGCGATCGGTCATCTCATCGAGATGTTATTTGAGTCACAGGAGTTATATCGCGAAACGGGCGGAGTCCACACATCCGCACTGAGCGACGGGGAAAAAATCGTCCTTGTCGCAGAGGATATTGGCCGTCATAATACGCTCGATAAGATCGCCGGTCTTTGCCTGATGAACAACACCTGGCCCGAGACGCGCATCCTGATCACAACCGGGCGCATCAGTTCCGAGATGCTGCAGAAGGCCGCGCGGCTTTCCGTCCCCATTTTGATCTCTCGCACATCCCCGAGTTCGCTTTCGATCGAAATGGCTGAACGCTATGGAATTACATTGATCGGCTATGCAAGAACGCGCCGGTTCAACGTGTATTCGAATCCACAGCGGGTTGGATTTTAGGAGTTCATGATGAAATTCAGCGCACGTGTTCAAAACAATCCAAACGATCATCAGGTTACGCTCAAGGTCGGAGACAGGGAACAATCCCTCTCCATCGCGCCAAGACAGACCGGCGGATCCAGCGTTTCGGGCGGAGAATTGCTCTTTCTCGCGCTTGCCACTTGTTATTGCAACGATATTTATCGCGAAGCCGCGCAGCGGGATATGAAAGTTGAGAGTGTGGAAGTTGAGGTGACTGGTAATTTTGAAGCTGAAGGAAAGCCCGCCTCAAATATTGTCTATCGTGCAAAGATCAAAGCAAATGCAAGTAATGATGAAATCCGCGAGTTGATGAAGCACACAGATGCAGTTGCGGAGATCCAAAATACGGTGCGGGCGGGAGTACCGGTAAGGTTGGAGACAACTTAGCTTATTATGCGGCACCCTGTAAATATGACAAATGTCATCCGAATTCATGAGGAATGCAACTTACGATATACGGTCGTATCAATATAATAAACAGTGAAGTAGGGGCGAGCTGAAACAACAAATTACATCACAGAAACATCGCAGCACAATCCTGTTTCATCAGGCACATCGAGATGCACCGGCCCCCATCACACTGACTCGCCTCTACTTGTTCCAGAGAGGTCATTGACAAACAATACTCTTTCAACACAGCCCATCGTGCCCAAGCCGCCGCTGCGCAGGGCGGCTTTATTGTTAACCACAAATCAGGATGAATTTCCCCATAAACTGCGAAGAATGAAACTAACGAAAATGGACAAGTCCGGTAACAATTATGGTGATGTAAAAAAAGAAGGCGATATGACAAACAAGAAGATCATATACAAACCTGTCGCTCCTGAGGTGCTCGAGATCGCAGAAGCGCATCATAACGAACCCGAATCCATGCTGGAAATCCTGAAGGACATCCAGTTGCTTCCATGGGGATTGACACCTTCCGCCATTACCGACGCGGGGCGCGCACTGAACGTCCCTGCCCATCAAGCCTACGGCATGGCAACTTTTTACTCCATGCTCTCGCTCGAAGAACGCCAAAATATCCTGCGCGTCTGTGATGGGCCTGTTTGCTGGCTGAAGAAAGCTAGTAAACAGTTAACAGTATCCAGTGATCAGTTGGTCAGTGAGTGGGCGAATGCGATGCCGGAATACACCATCGAGCGAACATCGTGTTTGGGATTATGCGATAGAGCACCCGCGATACTCGTGAATGATGAACAGGCTGGGCCTGTCTCACCCGAAGATGCAAACAAAGTTTGCGAAGGCTGGCGCGGCATTCCAATGGATTATTCCGAGGTCCGCAAAGGCGAAACGCGCGTGATGACTGCTTTGATCGGGAAGATCGATCCCGATTCAGTTGACGATGCGATTGCGCACGGCGTTTACGATGGACTCAAAACAGCGCTTCTCCCTTCGGGTCAGCCGGAAACTGTTCTCGATATGGTTGAGTCATCCGGCCTGCAGGGTCGCGGCGGCGCGGGCTTCCCGGTTGGGCGCAAATGGAGATTCGTCGCGGCAGAAAAACGGACGCCGCGTTACATCATCTGCAACGCGGACGAATCCGAGCCGCTCATCTTCAAGGACCGTGTGCTGATCGACACGAATCCGCACCAGTTGCTGGAGGGGATGCTCATAGCGGGATTCGCGTGCGGGGCGTCAGAAGCGTGGATCTACATCCGAGGGGAATACGAATCTCAGGCTCGTCGTTTGGAAAATGCGATCGAGCAGGCAAAGTCCAAAAATCTTCTGGGTGAAAATATTTTAGGCACAGATTTCTCCTTCAACATTCACGTGCATCGCGGCGCGGGTGCGTACATCTGCGGCGAAGAGACCGCGTTGCTGGAGTCGCTGGAAGGCAAACGCGGCGAGCCGCGGCTACGTCCACCTTATCCGCCGCAATATGGGTTTAGAGGACAGCCGACCGCGGTGAATAATGTTGAGTCTTTTTGCGCCGTACCCCATATCGTCAAGAACGGCGCCGAATGGTGGCGTAACTTGACCAATGACCCAACGCCCGGCACAAAAGTTTACATGGTGCTGGGGCACGTGAAAAACCCAGGTCTATTTGAAGCGCCATTTGGGCTTACGCTACGGGAAATCATCGAGGACTTTGGCGGCGGGATGCTGCCTGGCTCGCATTTCAATTTTGCATTATGCGGCGGCGCGGCAGGGACGATTGTCCCGCCCGCATTGATGGACTCACATATTGACTATAGCTCCGGTCCGCTCAAAGGCGTGACACGCGATATCAAAGCCATGGAGAAACGCTGGATCCAGGTCATCTCCATGGGCGCGGGTTCGTTCCTGATCTGTGACCAGAGCGTATCGCTTGTGGCATTCCTGCGTGAGCTATTGCACTTTTTTGCTGTAGAAAGCTGTGGGAAATGTACGCCATGTCGAGTTGGGACATGGCGCTCACTTGAAATCTTGAATCGCATGACCGAAGGCAAAGGCGTGAAAGGCGACACAGACGAGTTGAAGACTCTCGCGGCGCTCATGCAAGATTCTTCGTTCTGTGGATTGGGGCAGTCCGTTGCCATCCCGATGAAATCTGTATTGACACATTTCGAGGCGGAATTTGCGAAAGCTGAAGCATAATTTGAGGCATATTATGACAGTGAACATAACCATCGACGGCCAATGCATCCAAGCAGAATCGGGCAAGACTGTTTTGCAGGTAGCGCGTGAGCATAATGTAAATATCCCAACCCTGTGCTATCACAAGGACCTATCCCCCACTGGCAACTGCCGCATGTGTGTGGTGGAAGTCAAAGGCGGACGTTTCCTGCAAGCCGCGTGCGTGACCCCGGTTTGGGAGGGCATGGAAATCAACACGGTCAGCGAAAAGGTCATGAAAGATCGCAAGTTGACTTTGGAACTCATGCTCGCTAACCATCCCATGGATTGTCTCACCTGCGATGTGGCGGGCGAATGCGAATTGCAGGACCTGGCTTACGATTACAGAGTTGAAGTGCCTGCCTGGGGGGCAAAGGGCACGCGCTACCCGGTAAACAGCGACCCTAATCCATTCATCCGCGTGGACTTGAACAAGTGCATCCTGTGCCGACGTTGTGTGCTGGCCTGTGCAGAAGTCCAAGTCCGCGATGTATGGGGTGTGGCAGGACGCGGGTTTGACGAGAAAATCGTCGCGGGCGCAGATACGACCATGTTGGAGGCGCGTTGCGAGTCGTGCGGTCAGTGCGTTGCGTACTGCCCGACGGGCGCGTTATCCAACAAGATGAATTACGGCATGGCACGCGCTCATCAGGTGAAGAAAGTGACAACGACCTGCTCCTATTGTGGTGTCGGTTGTCAATTCGATTTATTGGTAAAGGATAATAAAGTGATCGGCGTGCAGTCCAACCCGAACGCACCTGTCAACGGGATGGCATTATGTGTGAAGGGAAGATATGGATACGATTACATCCATCATCCCGACAGGCTGACGAAGCCGCAAGCGAGAAGGTATTTGTTAGAAGGAAAAAAGAAAGACGATATTCGGGAATCGATAGTCGATCATCGAATATCGAATAACAGATTACCGAGTCCCTGGGATTGGGTCGAAACCAATTGGGAAACAGCACTAAGCATAACAGCCAGTAAGTTTCGCGAAACGCGTGATTCCTTCGGGGCAGATACCCTGGGCTTTCTCACTTCGGCAAAGTGTTTGAACGAAGAAAACTATCTCATGAACAAACTGGCGCGGCAGGTCATAGGAACCAACAATATTGACCACTGCGCCCGTCTCTGACACTCCAGCACGGTGGCCGGTCTGGCCGCCTCGTTCGGTTCGGGCGCCATGTCCAACTCAATGGACGATGTCGCTAAAGAAGCACGGGCCTTCTTCATCATCGGTTCGAATACGACAGAGCAGCATCCCGTCTTCGGGACCATGCTCCGCCGCGCGGTAAGATTCCGCGGCGCGAAACTTGTCGTGGCTGATCCGCGCAAGATTGATATCACAGATTTTGCCACGCTTCACCTCCGCCAGAGACCCGGCACAGATATCCCCCTGCTCAACGGCTTGATGTACATCATCCTTGAAAAAGGTTGGGAGGATAAAACCTTCATCGAAGAACGCACGGAAAACTTCGACGAATTCAAAGCCACCGTGATGAATTACCCGCCAGACAAAGTTGCGGAGATCACGGGTGTGCCTGCTGAAAAATTGTACGAAGCCGCGGAGATTCTCGCCACCAACAGCCCAATGGCTGTGATCTGGGCAATGGGCATTACCCAACACATCGTCGGAGTCCGCAACGTGATGGATCTCGCCAACCTGCAAATGCTGCTAGGCAATATGGGGGTGGCGGGCGGAGGAGTCAATCCGTTGCGCGGGCAGAACAACGTTCAGGGCGCGTGCGACATGGGCGGATTGCCGAATGTCTATCCCGCCTATCAGCCGGTCACAAGCGACGAAACGCGCGAGAAATTTGAAAAGGCCTGGGGCGCGACGGGCAGCACCAGGATTGGTTTGACCGTTACCGAAATGATCCCTGGGATCCTGGACGGCAAGATCAAGTCCCTCTATATACTCGGTGAAGACCCCGTCATGTCCGATCCGGACACGAAGCACATTCGTCACTGCCTTGAGTCCATTGACTTCCTGGTTCTGCAGGAAATCTTCCCCTCCGAAACTGCAGCCTACGCGGATGTTTTACTGCCCGGTGTTTCATTTGCAGAGAAGACCGGCACATTCACGAACACGGAACGACGCGTCCAGATGGTCAACAAAGCGATTGAGCCGCCCGGAGAGGCGCGTCCCGATTGGTGGATCACGTCTGAGATTGCGAAGCGCATCATCAGTGAGGGCGGAAGACAGATCCCAGAAGGTGGTCATGCAAATTGGGATTACAAGGATACATCTCAGATCCTGGATGAGATCAACGCGTTGACCCCGTCCTATGGTGGAATCACGCACGCACGGCTCGAAAACGGTGAACGCCTGCAATGGCCCTGCCCAACACTTGACCATCCCGGCACACCGATCCTGCACACGAAGGGATTCACGCGCGGCAAAGGGAAGTTCATGCCAATTGACCATGTGCCTCCCGCCGAAAAACCCGACGATGATTATCCGATGGTGATGAGCACCGGGCGTGTGCTGTATCACTGGCACGGCGGACAGATGACGCGCCGCGCAAAAGGCATTATGCAGGTATACGGCGAAGCGCTGATCGAGATGAATCCCAATGACGCGGAGAAAATCGGTGTCAATGGAAACAGGATGATACGTGTGACATCCAGGCGAGGCAGCATTGAAGCACAGGCCTGGGTCACGGACCGAGTCCCGCCTGGAATGGTATATGCCAACTTCCATTTCCCGAATGCGTCTGCAAATGAGTTGACGCACGCCTCGCTTGACCCGGTTGCAAAGATTCCTGAATATAAAATAACGGCAGTGAAAGTGGAATTGGTTTAGCCAAAAACGACTCACATCCTGAAGCGAGTGGAGAATTAACTTCACTCGCTTTTTGTTTGATACAATGACAACTTGGAGAAATGCCATGGTTAGACTTGTACAAATGCAATAGGAAGATTTTGAACCTTTATCTGGAACGCGGTATTCGTGAGTACGCAGAAGACCATGTCAGAAACGGAAACTGGTCTGCAGAAGAAGCACTGGAAAGATCGAAAAAGGAATTTGAACAGCTACTGCCTGAGGGTGTCAACTCTCAGGACCAATTCCTGTTTTCGATCGTTGATGAAACCGATGACAACAAGATCGGCTTGTTATGGGTGCAGGTGAAAGATCAAAAGGCTTTCATTTACGATTTCATCATTGATGAGTCATCTCGCGGCAAAGGCTACGGCAAACAGGCATTAGTGGCTTTGGATGAAAAACTCAAGTCAATTGAGGTTCAATCCGTTGGCCTGCATGTTTTTGGAGATAACATTACAGCCCAGGAGTTATACAAGAAAATGGGATATCAAATCACAGGCATTCACATGAAGAAGAGGCTTAAATAGGAAAGCTGGCCCGGCGAATTAACCTGGTACTGCGCCAGAACAACGCGCAATGCAAGTATATTGCTCGTTGTCCATTCCAGGTGCAGGTTTGGTAAAATCCTTCCATGCACCGCACTACATCCTCTGTCCTGCAGCGCGTCACTTCTCATGTTTTACTTATCACACTCCTGATTGCCTCCTGCTCCAGCTCGAGCCCATCAGATGCATACCCAACCTACGATCCCTTCGCGCCTTTGAACGGGACCAGCGCGCCCGGGGCGATTCCAGTCGGTGAAAATGTCCTCGCCACAAGACCAGCAGGCCCCACACCGACGCGTGCTCCGATCTCCGTGGCAATTCCTGCGCGCAAATCAAATTCAACATTCACAACGCCAACGCCCGACATGCCTCATCCGCTTCCGACACAGCGCGACTTCCTGGATCAATACACGGTCCAGGCCGGGGATACACTCGGCAGCATCGCGCGAGCCTACGGGATCTCGCTTGAGGCGCTGATGCAGGCCAACGGTTTGAATGAAGCGAGCATCCTTTCCATCGGCACCGTTTTGGAGATCCCGCCGATCGAGGCAGATCCCAACCCGGGTTCGTCGTTCAAGGTCATCCCTGATTCAGAACTGGTGTTTGGGCCAGCCAGCGTACAATTCGATGTGCTGGCTTTTTTGCAAAACCACGGTGGTTATCTTGCAAATTACACACAGAATGTGGACGGCGAAACTCTGAGCGGCGCGCAGATCATTATGCGCGTCGCGCAAAGTTATTCGGTCAATCCGCGTTTGCTTTTGGCTCTGGTCGAATATCGAAGCGGGTGGGTGATCAATCCCACGCCTCAAAATGTGGATTATCCGTTTGGGTTCTTTGATGATTATTATGCAGGGCTGTACAGGCAGGCCACATGGGCAGCCGATAATTTGAATCGCGGTTATTACTACTGGCGTGCCGGTGCGATTTCCACTTTGCCGTTGAATGATGGCAGCTATGTGCCGCTCGACTCGACCATCAACGCGGGCACGGCGGGCATGCAATATTTTCTTTCACTGTTCAATAACCGGCCGTTCTGGGATTACGATGTCAGCGCGCTGGGATTCTTCGAAACCTATAACGAGCTCTTCGGCTATCCATTCGACTATGACATCGCTTCGCTTCCACCGTCGAACCTGATCCAGCCTCCGATGCAGTTGCCTATCGAAAGAGGGACGACATGGTCGTTCACCGGCGGCCCGCATGGAGGCTGGGATTCCGGCTCAGCGTGGGCTGCGCTCGATTTTGCCCCTCCCGGTGAAGCGGCGGG
>Ga0209321_10001677_pt1 | contig 15059 bp, 13 predicted proteins | sample Rifsed16ft4_FD_184012 | JGI IMG/M metagenome (GOLD analysis project Ga0209321, IMG submission 184012) | Soil microbial communities from Rifle, Colorado, USA - sediment 16ft 4 - CSP-I_5_4 (version 2) | ecosystem: Environmental > Terrestrial > Deep subsurface > Rock core/Sediment | place: Rifle... | reverse complement strand
CGACGTCCCCCCATCTTGAGTAGCACATGACATTAGAGTCCAATCCCAACCATGAAGGAGATTGGACATGAAGAAACGATTCACGGAAGAACAGATCATTGGTTTCTTGAAGGAGGCAGAAAGTGGCTTGCCGATAAAGGAGCTGTGCCGGAGGTACGGTTTTTCTGAAGCGAGCTACTACCTCTGGCGCAGCAAGTTTGGCGGCATGAATGTGTCAGACGCCAAACGGCTAAAAGAGCTTGAGACTGAGAACGCCCGTCTGAAGAAGCTGCTCGCCGAATCGATGCTGGAGATCGAAGTCACGCGCGAGGTGCTCCGAAAAAAGTGGTAAAGGCACCGGCACGCCGCGAAGCGGTGCGCGCTCTGGCGGATCTCGGATTGAGTGAGCGCCATGCTTTGCGCGTAGTCGGCATGAGTGCCAGTGCCTATCGTTACCAACCCGCTCCTGACCGAAACCAGGCTCTGCGAGCGCAGATTGTCGCTTTGGCGCACCGGCACCGCCGTTACGGTGCCGGCATGATCTATCTGAAGCTGCGTCAGACCGGACATCAGGTCAATCACAAGCGCGTCGATCGGCTCTATACCGAAGCCGGTCTTCAGGTAAGGCGGCGCAAACGCAAGAAAGTGCCGATGTCGGATCGACATCCCTTGGGCCGACCTGAGAGCGCCAACCAAGTCTGGTCGATGGATTTCGTGTTCGATCGAACCGCCGAGGGACGAGTCGTCAAATGCCTGACGGTAGTTGATGACGCCACACACGAAGCTGTGGCCGTTGTGCCGGAACGTGCGATTGGCGGCCATGCGCTGACACGCATCCTGGATCGGCTGGCCGTGCAGCGTGGCCTGCCTCAGGCGATACGCACCGACAACGGCAAGGAGTTCTGCGGCCGGGCGATGCTGACCTGGGCGCATGGCCGTGGTGTAAGGCTGTTCCTGATCCAGCCGGGCAAGCCGAATCAGAACGCTTACATCGAATCGTTCAACGGGAGGTTGAGGGACGAGTGCCTGAACGAACACTGGTTCGTCAGTCTGGCGCATGCCAGGGTGGAAATTGAAGCGTGGCGGCGGGAATACAACGAGGAGCGGCCAAAGAAATCGCTGGGCGGTCTGACGCCCTCGGCCTATGCGCAGCAGTTGGCAGGAAAATCGGTTACATTACTCACGGACTCTAAAGCCGCGTGCTACTGAAAACCGGGGGGACGTCGGGGACACCCTAGAGATGACGTCTTTGAGAGCGCGCGCTCCAAAGTGGGATTGCTGGACGCCAAGAAACACAACGAAACCGAGCGACGGTATAGATTAAGCTCGCAATCCCCGTGCTTTGCCACTTTCAAGTGGTATGGGCTGCAGGGAAGTTCAGTTAAAGAGTCGCACCGCGATCAAACCAGGGATCCCCTCCCCCAAGATACTTCTGTCAGTTTAGATATTACCTGCACGGCTAAGGAGATCTGTATATGCAGAACCTGCAACATCGACAAAAAATTGGCATCATGCTTGCGATTATGGCCGCTGTCCTTTTCACCGCAATTAATCAGATTATCGTCGGTATAGCGTTGCCGGCAATTATATCTGACCTGGGAGGGCTGGATTATTTCAGCTGGATTTTTACAGCTTACATGTTGGCCGCGTGCGTGGTAACTGTTATTGCTGGACGTCTGTCAGATGTCTACGGTCGTAAACCATTTATACTTACTGGGGTCATTGTCTTACTTGTTGGATCAATCCTGGCGGGGACGGCAACCGATGTCATTGAGCTAATAATTTATCGCGTAATTCAAGGTGTCGGAGGAGGCCTTATCCTAGCTTCCTGTTTTACTGCTGTTGGTGACCTATTCCCAACTCGCGAACGTGCTCGCTGGCAGGGTTTGTTAGGTGCTTCATACGGCTTAGCAAGCGTGCTTGCTCCTCCTATGGGAGGATTTATCTCTGACCATTGGCATTGGAAGTGGGTGTTCTGGATCTTCACCCCTATCGGTTTTCTAGCTTTGATTTTGATTTTGTTTTTGTATCCCTCCATGGAAAAGAAACAAAAACAGAAACAGAAACAGAAACAAAGTATTGACTATGTTGGTGCCGCTTTGCTCATCATTACGATGATAACCTCATTGCTCACTTTCAGTTGGGCTGGCCGACGCTTTGATTGGGATTCTCCCGAAATCCTCAGTCTTTTAGTATCTACGATATTTTCGTCTATACTTTTACTCCTTACTGAGCGAAGAACCGAACACCCAATCATTCCATTGCCTTTGTTTAGAAATAGCACATTTGTAATTTCGATTCTGGTCACCTTTCTCATGGGGGCGAGCATGTTGGGTTCATTACTATTTATGCCGATATACCTTCAAGGGATATTAGGACTTTCAGCAACATCCTCCGGTACGATAATGATGATCATGACGCTTTGCTTGGTTGCCGCAAGCGTCCTTTGCGGACAGCTAGTAAGTCGAAGCGGAAAATATAAAAATATTGCAATATTCGGATTGCTTATCACTTCAATTGGTATATATCTTCTCTCTACACTGACTGCACAAACTGATCTATCGACAATACTGACCTATTTGGCTTTGGTCGGAGTGGGAATAGGTATCGCCCTACCTCTATTTAATCTAACAATACAAAACTCCGTCGACCACAAGAACCTTGGTATTGCAACTGCGGTGGGGCAGCTATTTCGCCAACTGGGCGCGAGCATTGGGGTTGCGCTTATGGGAAATTTGATGAGCTACAATATGTATAGCGAATTAGCCAAACGCATATCACATATCACGAGTCCCCAAGTGATTAGCGTTACCAAAGGAGTAATTAACCGAATGGATATTAGACAGTTATCGCTAATAAATCCCGGTAAGTTTACTGAGTTAAATCTGACCTCAATACCCGATGCGAAAATATTGCAGGAAGTAGTTATTACAATACGCGAGTCTCTCAACGTAGGACTTTCTTATGTGTTTATCGGTTCGGCACTACCAGCTTTTGTAGCAATCTTACTAGTCATTTTTCTTAGGGAAATACCGCTTCGTATCACAAAGGAGTAGCTCAGAGGGGAAGGGCCCTCACGAATTCGGATAGCCTGGAAATATTAGCCTCGCTCAATCCGAGCCACTCAGAGTGCGGCAACTAGAGTAGCAAGCGCTTGAGAAGGACGAGACGTAATCACGCGCCGGGATTCAAGGCCAAGGCGGCAATCGTCGCAATCAAGAGCAACAATTGCGGGAATCGGCTGCCGACGTGTTCGGTAGCGGCCCAAGAGCAAAGACCGCAGCCACAGAACCCAACCTCAATACGCCGCGCCAAGATTGGACAGTTCACGCTGGAGATATTTTAGAAAGCACGCTCATCAAGGCGGGATTGCTGGGGGCGAACTGACCGGCGTTGCGGGGGGCTCAGTTACGTCGAATCCAAGCCTTGCGGACGCCGGACGCGGAACCGAAAATGCTGCGTCTGAGTAGCTCATTATGGAAGCGTATCTGACCGAGGGCGGCTGTAAACAATGTAAAGGCGTCGATGAAGATGAAGGTCTACGCATATTCCTCAACGCGACTATGGGAGTTCGGGGGTGTCCGGAATTTTGTGTAAACGGGTTTTCGATTAACTCGACGAAATCCGTCCTGCAAACTGGATGGAGAAGCGGTTCAGCGCAGCTTTCCAGTCCCGGATTGGCATCGTCCACTTCTTGCTGATGTTTCTCAGCGCCAGGTAAAACAGCTTGGTCACCGCCTCGTCGGTCGGAAATGAACTGCGAGTTTTGATGACTTTTCGCAGGCTACATGTTAATCGACTCGATGGCATTTGTCGTGTAAATCACTTTTCGGATTTCCGGCGGGTAGTCAAAAAATGGGATGATCCGTGCCCAGTTTTTCCGCCAGCTTAGCCTGATCGACTGATAATCCTTGTCCCATTTCTTCTCGAAATCGGTCAGCATTTGTTCGGCGAGTTCGACGGTCGACGCGGTGTAAATCAGCTTCAGGTCGGCGGCAACTTCCTTCTGCGCTTTCCACGGCACAAAGTTCAGGCTGTTGCGAACCATGTGCACGATGCACAGCTGTACAGCCGCTTTTGGATAGACTGCTTCGATGGCTTCCGGGAAGCCTTTGAGCCCGTCGACACAGGCGATAAAGATGTCTTGCACGCCCCGCGTCTTTAGCTCGGTGACTACCTGCAGCCAGAACTTGGCACCCTCGGTTTGGGCGATCCACAGCCCCAATACTTCCTTGTGCCCATCCATGTTCACGCCGATTGCCAGATACACCGCTTTGGTACGGACCGCACCGGCGTCACGCACTTTGACGTGGATGCAGTCCAGATAAAGAATTGGGTACAGCGGATCGAGCGGACGGGCCTGCCAGACCTTCACGTCCTCGCTCACGGCGTCCGTGACCGCCGAGATGAGGCTTGGGGATACCTCGGTGCCATACATCTCTTCCAGGTGGCCCTGGATCTCCCGCACGCTCAGACCGCGGGCATACAGCGAGATGATCTTGTCGTCAAAACCAGACCAACGGGTCTGATGCTTGGCAACCAGTTGTGGCTCGAATGCGCCTTGGCGGTCGCGGGGAATATCCAGAGGCAATTCACCAAAATCGCCCTGCAAGGTCTTGGCACTGTGACCGTTGCGGGTGTTGCCGGTGCTGTTGGTAACGGCAACACTCATTCCGTGGCCGAGGTGTTCGGTCATCTCGGCTTCAAGCGCCCGCTCAACCAGCATCTTGGTCAGCTGCTTGAGCAGGCCATTCTCGCCAATCAGGTCTTCGGGTTTCTGGTAGTTGACCAACAGGGCGTCGGCCAGTTTTACTAGTTCAGGATCGGGCTTAACTCGTTTGCTACGCTTTGCTTCGGTCATTGTTGCTCCTTTATGCCGGCAGTCTCCTGCCTAATGACCGTTTACACAAAACTATTTACCCCCCCCGGGAGTTCTGCCCCCTGCGATTGGTATGGCTCAGTGCGTCGACTTCCTCATTCCCAATTGTGCTGTCTAATAGTGATAGAAGGTATCGCGAGGAAGGTGTACTTTGCAGGTGCAGATGCATTGCCAAACTCGGTGGACAGATTCAGCAATCCAACCCCGTATTTGTTGGTGTTTAGCACACTGCCTGAGTTGCCTTTGACACCGCTGCCTGTAGTGCGGCATACATGTCATTGACGGTTCTTACGGACACTAACCGCTCATCTTCAGGGAGCATAATGCCAAACTCGATTTCAATATCTGTTAATAGGTCAATAATTCCTAATGAATCCAATTTCAAATCTTCAACTAATCTCATATCTGGACTTATATTCAGATCTTTTTTACCCGTAGACTTTACAATAATGCGATTAAGCCGATCCTGTATGTTGTTCATATGTTCTCCACTTTCTTATATTGACGTGCACCTGCTACTTAAACTACAAACTTGATTCATTTCGCCAATTCTTCTTCAAAGAACGACGTTGTATGCATAAGTTCTCGGACTGTTTTTGCTAGCTCAATATCATTCGTCCCCTCAATATGTTCATAAGGGATGACATCACACACCCTCACAAATACCTCTCCGCTGAGCGGTACCTGTTTTCCCTTTGGAAATATGATGTCAGTTCCCTTAATACAAACAGGCAAAATATTTCGATGTGACTCAAGCGCTATGGTGAATGCGCCACGCTTAAAGTCAAGTAGGCGCCCAACTCCCCTGGTCCCCTCTGGATATATTACAAGGGCCTCATTACTACTCAATTTCCTGGTCTCGTCTATCAAAGTTCGTAATGCAACCTTACCTCGTGAGCGATCAACGCTGATTGCCTTCGCAAGCCTCAGGCCCGCTCCCAAAAAAGGGATGCGAAAAAGCTCTTTTTTTGCGGCGAACACCAAGTGCTTGTCTTCAGGGCATATTGCCCACAATATCACGCTATCCAAATGACTACGATGATTTGCGACCAACACAGTATTGCTGCTTGAGCCAAGTATGTCCTTCGACTCCGATGATATTACCAATGTAATATCTAACGCCCACAAAACATGCCTACTCCATTTCTTTATCTGCGATCGATACCATAAATAGGATTTTGGTCCTTTCGCAAACAATGCTGCGGCAATAACCAAAAATATTAGAACCAATGGGCCATAAATGAATAAGCTAATTTTTTTCATCAGTGTGATACTCAAACATTCTGTATTTTCTTATTCCCATAAGATAATCTTTACATGCTGTTTCCAGCTGTTTTCTCCAAAGTACATTGCTCTCTAACACCCAGCCAACCTCGTACTCTAGAACGCCTTTTTCTTTGCACATTGAAATAGCAGCATCCATTAGTAAAGCGTCAATCCCTCTCCTTTGATAACTGGAATCAACCCCAAACAACATTGCCCTTGCATATACTGGAACTCCAGTATTGATTACATTTGCATCGAACATATTAGGCACGGAAACCATAACGCCAACCATTTTTCCGTCAATTTCTGCCAGCTTTACCATCTCTGGATCAAAAAATTGATTCATATTCCCAATTCCAGCTTTAAAATCCCCCTCGTCAACTGGTATGAACGACCAATGGCCCTTCCATGACTTGTTGTATATTGATACAACTTCCCTAATTTCGTTATCGATATTGTTCATATCAAAATTGCGAATTTTTAGGCGTGGATTTCTAATTCGTGCAAATTTTGCGACTTTCGATACCTTTTTCAGCACGCCGGTCTCAATCCTATATGAATACAAATCCATTGCCTTAATTAGACCACTTGATTCTAGCAAAGTACCGTAATAATCAGGATTATAGAAAAGGCCCAAACAAGGTGGCTCATCGAAACCCGATACCAATATCCCCCGATAATCAGACAATGATGAGGACATCGGCCCTCTTAATACTTTAACATCTTCGTTCTCACACCATTCACCGATATGCTTGAAAAGCGTGTCTACAGCTTTTGCATTATTTTTTGAAACGAAATTGGTAAAAAAAGCGACCGGCTGTTCATTTACTGTTGGCGCGAGTCTGTCAATTGAAGTGGTTACGAATGCCACGGGTTCTTTACCCAAATATGCCATCCAAGAAACGCGTGTAAACTCACTATCGCGTTTATTCAGAATTGCAGCAAAGCTATCTTTATCAACAAAGTAACGGGGATCGATTGGGATATCGTTTTGTAGTAACACGAAATCGCTTGCATAACTAGAATCTACCTTACGTATCTGTATATCATTCATCATCAAACTTTCTTTGGGTGATCATTACAAAATAATGTCGTTATAGGTCGACATTGAAATAACACCAACTCCTCTTTGCTAAAGCCCCATTCAACGTCAACTTCACATCCAAATATTAATTTTAATTCAATTGCCTTCTCTGTTACTGCTCCGATCTCTTCATTAGATAAACTAAACATTCTCTGAATGTCATCCGGTGTCTCAATGCTAACCGCGCCAGAATCACATAACAGTGAATACGTATGTTTTTTTCCTAGTTCTTTGCTTATTACTTTACTTTGTAATTCAACATAAAAGCGGTCAGGCGCAACTGTGCCAGATACAATAGATACACAACTACCCCAATTCGATTCAATTAGCGCAACACCCCCATCTTTTTGTAGCGGAGCTTTGCTAAAGCATACACCTGCTTTTTCACATTGTATTTGCTCTTGTATAAGTATTGAAATTGGAACAAACCCACTAATGCTGTTTTTCCGTTTATATAGTAAAACTTCAGGAGTAACTGATGACATCCAGCACTTTATTATTAACTTTTTAAGTGTATCTATGGATCTCGCACCAAAATATGTCTCATAACAGCCTGCAAAACTTGCACTAGAACTGTCTTCTAATGCACCAGAAGATCTTACCACTGCCCCTAATTTTAGTAGTTCACGTAGTTTGTTTGCTTCCTTGGTATCCGTGAAGAATGAGTCCGGTATTTCTATTCCGGATATGATATTTTTTGCCGTACTGCACGCATTGCTAATATTTTTTGCAATATCTAAATCTAGGTCATCAAATACTTTAACGAGTTCTGGCGCAATATCTGTCAATAAGCTGTGGCTTAATATTAATGTTGCGGGGACGTTAAATCCCCGTTTAGACATAATTGCCATATTCGCCGCTTTTCCTCCAACCAACTCATCAGTTGGTTCAATACTATCTATCGACTGTAGGTACATATTTTTTGATCTTTAGTCACAATGTGCGCTTGTCTATTTGACTTGGTTCTATCGTGTTCGAGTTAGTCACTGTCTCTCGTGCAGGGAGGGGCGAGTGCTTAGATGAGGGATTGGACGTGGGAGGCGGCGATGTGCTTTATCGTTATAACTTCTATTCAAATGTAATAGCATCATGCCCCTTCAATGAATCAACCAGAGCGTTTCATCGACCGTGTGTAACGCGCCGGTAGCCGCCCCGTATTGCATAGCGCCATTTATATATATCCTCATTTCCTTAGTTAAACTCTTTGGCTGTCGATTGCTCGTTATTTGCAACCACAAGATTATTATATAGTGGACTTCACCGTCTTGACCTCGGAAAAAGTATCTATACCTTTGATCAAAGTATCTAGACCGTTGGCAAAAGTATCTAGACCATTTGGCATATTGATCTCTACTAGTTAGTCAGTTAGTGTTGGTCTCAGTAACCCCGGTGTGCCCACGTGTTTTTATAGCCGATTGAATTTTTTTAACAATATATAAGGATAAATATGGATTCTATAAAGCGAATATTGTCTGATCCCAGGATTAGTGAAGGAATTTCGGAACTTCATCGTAAGCAACCCCTGTGGAATCTTAAGCTGATTGCTTTTTTTGCCGCGTGGGGCGTGATTGGCTATCTGATAATGCAATTGGATAGCTGGTACTTGCGTTTTCCGGGTTACGTTATTTTGGGATTCATGATGCATGGTATCGGAGTGAACATCCATGAATCAATCCATGGCCTTTTGACCAAAAAGAATAAACTTTTAAACTATCTGCTGGGGTTTTTTTCTGGATTGCCAATGCTTCTATCGAGGGGGGCGTATAAGGTCGTACACACTGAACATCATCGATTCAATCGGCTGGAGGGTGACCCGGACGAGCTAACTAACATCACATCCAATAAGCGACTTCAATCTGTATTATTTTATGTTGCATTTCTTATTGTTGGGTATGTATATATCTTTTTAGCACCCTTTATGGCTATCAAATTGGCACGCAACTTAAGAAGCCGCCTTATTATCATTGCTGAATATTTTGTCATCATATCGATATTTAGCTACATTGTTTTATATCTGGATGGTATTGGACGCATGGATATATTTGTAAATTGCTGGCTTGCACCATTTCTAGTCCTGGGCCTGACAGTAAATATTCGTGCGATGGCTGAACATCAAATGACGAACAAGGGGGATAAATCAATACGTCGCTCTCGTACGGTAGTAACTAACCGGGTTACGTCTTTTCTTCTATTTAATATAAATTACCATATCGAGCACCACTTGTTTCCCTCCATACCTTGGTACAACTTGCCCAAAGCTCACAAATTACTATTAGCTCACTATAAAGTCGAAAATGCTCATATCGTTCCATCCTATACAAAAATAGTATTAGATGCACTTCGATATGGCATACATTATGTCGAACCAAGCAAGGCGGCTTGAGCAGGTTTGCGATACGCAGTGGATCATGCACCAACTTACATTGGTGCAGAACCGGCGATGTCACTGTGGCTGATTTTTACGTCTACGCTTTGTAACCTAAGCGGAAAGTTAGACCGGCAGAGAGGTGGTTGAATCCACTGCCGACGTGTTCGGCAGTGGACAAGAATAAAGGCCGCATAATCCGACTCAAGATACTCCACACCAAAATCGGTGCGGTTTCTGTTTCGTTTGGATACTTGTTCAGCGTTTCCTTAGAAAGTGAGCGCACCTAGACACCCGACGCATCCGGTCTATCCGTGCATGTTGCGAAGTCTGTCCGTTGCCAGCTCCAACTGCGTTATGGGTTGGCGGAGATCGTTTACATTCTGATAAGTATGGCTGTGTTTCTATTCGCCGCCATCGACGGGGAGCGCCATCGGCGCGTTGTCACGTTGACTGCCCATCGGCGCTGCCAGTTCACTAGTCTTGACTTCTCCAGCCGCTGAAAGACAACTGCCCTCAAATCCGCATGGGCAGGAACGCTGTGGCGGTACCATGTGTTCGTGGAGGTATCAGGAAGAGCGTGGAAGATGAAGGAATTTATCCGTCGTCTACGGCAGCGTAACCAATGCAAAGCGATGCTTGGAGTGGTATTTCAAGTTTTATATCAGAACAGACCGTGCAGGCGTGAATCGCGCAGCCGAACCGCTCATTAAGCCCGGGCAATTGAAGAACGTATACAAGGAATTCTAAACAATGAGCACGAACTTCAAACGCAAGTCGCTGGTCATCAAGGTTGCTTTACTGGGACTGACACTGGTAGGTGGAGTAGTCTGGTTTGTCGGAAGCGAAGCCCAAGCCCACGCCGAGTCTGTTGCCGCACCAGCCGTGAGCCGTCCCTCGTTGACAGTGCGTACCACCGCTCTGCATGAAGGCTAACGGCCAATGGCAGCATCCTTCCGTGGCGGGAAGCGATCATCAGTGCGCAAGTGCAGGGACTGCGCATCGCGGAAGTGAATGTCAGCATCGGCGATCATGTGCAGCAGGGCGATGTGCTGGTGACGCTGGATAATTATGGGCGGAATCCTTTCCGATACTTCGGAGCGCCCTGCACAGGACCGCATTCTTGCGCCGGACTGGTGTGGAACTGTTCCGCCCGATACGCAAGGGGCGCCTGGAATGGCGTGCCGAACCTGCAGAAGAATTGCTGCTGCGCAAGGCATGACCGCTGAAATCACCGAGGGAGAGGGGCGTGTCGTCACGGGAACCGTGCGCGCGATTTCACCGTCGGTGAATGCTCAGGCGCGCTATGGCTATGCCCTGGTTTTGCTGCCTGACAACATGGGGATTATCGCTGGTGCATATGCACACAGTACATTCGATGTCAGCGGCGGGACGAAGAAGTTGCAATCGTTGCCGCAATCTGCGGTGCTGCAGCGCGGCAGCACAGCGTACGTTCTGATCGTGGGGGCGGATAACCGGGTGCATGAACAGCTCATAAAAATAGGACAACGTAATGCCGACCGTATCGAGATCAAGCAGGGTCTGAAAGCGAATGAACCCGTGGTTGAATCTGGAAGCGCGTTTCTGACCGAAGGCGATGTTGTTCAAGTGGTGAAAGGCTAAACATGAACGTTTCAGCCTGGTCGATACGCAACCCTATTCCGGCGATTCTTGGTTTTGCCATGCTCACGTTTCTGGGCGTGATGTCCTTCAAGGCCATGAAAATTCAGTATTTCCCCGATATCGATTTGCCAATGATCACGGTGACGGCTTCGATGCCGGGCGCCTCGCCGGACCAGATGGAAGCAGAGGTGGCACGCAAGATCGAGAATGCGCTCGCCAGCGCGCAGGGCTTGAAGCATCTGTATGCCCAGGTAAAAAGCGGAACCGTTGTCGTGTCGGCAGAGTTTCGTCTGGAGCGCGATTCGCGCGAGGCACTGGAAGATGTGCGCTCGACGGTTACGCGTATCCGCAGCGACTTGCCAAAAGAAATGCTTGACCCGGTGATTAACAAGGTAGAGCTGAGCAATAAGCCGATCATGACCTACACGATCTCCGATCCAAACATGAGTGAGGAAGAGTTGTCCTGGTTTGTGGACAACAACATTACCAAGCTATTGCTCGGCGTAAAAGGTGTGGGCGCGGTGTATCGTGTGGGCGGAGTGACGCGCCAGGTTCGCGTGGAACTGGATCCGACCAAGCTGCTGGCGTTGACTATCTCCGCGACCGAAGTTTCCAGCCAGTTGCGCCAGACTCAACAAGAAGCATCCGGCGGCCGCACCGACCTCGGGGGCATGGAGCAATCCGTGCGCACGGTGGCCACGGTGCAAACTGCTGCGCAACTGGCCCAAATGGAAATCAGCATACGCGACGGCCGGCACGTGCGACTCGATCAGGTGGCAGATGTCAGCGACTCTTTCGCCGAAAGGCGCTCGGCCGCTCTGTTTAACGGTAAGCAGGTAGTCGGGTTTGAGATCATGCGTTCGCTGGGCGCCAGCGACGTCGAAGTGGGAAATGGTGTAGCAAAGGCGCTGGAAGGTCTGAAGCAGACACATCTGCAAGTCAGGGTGGAACGAGTGTTCAACACGGTCGACCATGTCTACGAGACTTACAAGGGCTCGATGGAAATGATTTTTGAGGGTTCATTGCTGGCGGTGATCGTGGTGATCTTCTTCCTGCGCAACACGCGCGCCACTATAGTGGCGGCTACCGCATTGCCGCTGGCTGTCATTCCCACCTTCGCGCTCATGTACGTGTTCGGCTTCACCATCAACATGGTGACATTGTTGGCCCTGTCGCTGGTAGTTGGAGTGCTGGTGGACGACGCCATCGTTGAGATCGAAAATATCATGCGCCATCTGGAAATGGGCAAGACACCCTATCAGGCGGCGATGGAGGCCGCCGACGAGATTGGTATGGCGGTGATCGCAACCACATTTGCGCTGGTGGCGGTGTTCCTACCGACAGCTTTCATGGGTGGCATACCGGGAAAATTCTTTGTGCAATTCGGCTGGACGGCTGCCGTTGCCGTGCTTTTCTCGCTGATCGTTGCGCGCATGCTTACGCCGATGATGTCTGCCTATTTACTGAAACCACGCGTTGCGCACGGCACATCCAGATGGGTCGAGACCTATCTCAAGTGGGCACAGTGGTGTTTGGTGCACCGCAAAACGACGCTGGTGGTCACGATTGTGTTCTTCTTCGGTTCGTTCCTGCTGGCTCGGACCTTGCCAACGACATTCCAGCCTAAGGACAACGAGTCGCAGACCCAAGTTACGCTGACATTGGCACCGGGAAGCAAATTCGAGCAGACCTACGCGCTGGCCGAACAGGCGCGCAACATCGTGATGCAAAATCGGGACGTGATGACCGTCTACACCGCCATCGGCGCAGGAACGACCGGCGGCAACGCCTTCGAGGCATCAGGTGCATCGGAAGTGAGTAGGGCCACGCTGTCCATCCAGCTCAAGCCGCGCAAGGAGCGCGAGACCAAACAGGTGATCGAGGATGAGTTGCGGGATGCGATGATGGTTTTGCCTGGTGTGCGGATCAAAGTCGGGCTAGGATCTTCGTCCGACAAATACCAGCTGGCGCTGACCAGTGAGAACAGTCAGCTGTTAAGTGAATATGCGCTGAAAGTGGGCCAGGAATTGCGCACGATTGAGGGCATTGGTAACGTAGTTTCAAATTCCAGCATCTTGCGTCCCGAGGTGGTAGTGCGCCCAGATTTTGCCAAGGCAGCCGACCTGGGAGTGACATCGAACGCCATCGCCGAGGCGCTGCGTGTCGCGACCAATGGCGATTACGACCAGTCGTTGGCCAAGCTCAATCTGCCGGACCGGCAGTTGCTCATCGTAGTGAAACTGCGTGACGAAACGCGGCAGAATATTGACTTGCTGTCGCGCTTGGTGGTACTCGGCGCGAGTGGTCCTGTGATGCTGGGCAATGTGGCCACCCTGAGCTTGGAAAGCGGCCCAGCGCAAATCGACCATTACGATCGTAAGCGGGATGTCGCGTTTGAAATTGAGTTGGCCGGGCAGCCTCTGGGCAAAGTGCAGGAAGCTGCGCTGGCGCTATCCTCTATCAAGAATCTGCCAAAAGGTGTGGAAGTGGCACCCATGGGCGACGCTGAAATGATGAAGGAGACATTCGAAAGTTTCAGCTTGGCGATGTATACAGGCGTGCTGTGTATCTATATCGTACTGGTGATCCTGTTTAAGGATTTCATGCAGCCGGCCACCATCCTGATGGCGCTGATATTGTCTATACCGGGTGCATTCCTGGCGCTGTTCGTGACCCACACCGCAATCTCGATGCCGTCGATGATCGGCATCATTATGCTGATGGGTATCGCAACTAAAAACTCCATCTTGCTGGTGGAATACGCCATCATCTCGCGTCGCGAGCGTGGGCTGAACCGCGGAGAAGCGCTGCTTGATGCGTGCAGGAAACGAGTGCGTCCCATCGTAATGACGACACTCGCGATGGGGGCAGGAATGATGCCGGTGGCGTTCAATCTTGGCATGGGCTCTGGCAGTTTCCGTGTGCCGATGGCTATCGTGGTGATCGGCGGATTGATCACCTCAACGTTCCTGAGCCTGCTGGTGATCCCCGTCGTATTTACTTACGTGGACGATGTTGTGCAGTGGCTGCTTGCACGTTTCAAACACACACAAAATGTGCCACCGATTGCGCCAGAGGGTGTGACGGCACCTGATGGAAAATTCAATTCTTAAGATCGGAGCACGAGATCATATTTCTACCAGCGACCTATCAAGACAATGAGGCTGCTATTGGTGCGACGAAGAAGGTGAACTTCCGTAAATATTTAGGAGCGCAGATTAGAGTCGTTTGCACCAACTCTGTCATGCCGTAAAGTTTGCAGGATTTCCAATAGCGTATGTGGTTACCATGGGATGGAAGTTTGAAGCCAGACATACGCTGTGGATGTGTCAGAGAAGGGTAAGGAATTGAGAAAAGTCTATCCGGTACAGCATCGCTATTTCGCATGTAGTGGAGAATGTTGCCACACAAAATAATTCAGTGAGGTAAACCCCCGGCTATGCCGGGGGACTCACCAAGGTTTGACCTATACGACGGTCAGAGTGAATCTCTGAGTCTTGACCAAAAGACGAAGGAGATTCACAAATGAAAGAGTACCAGAGCCTTACGCATACGAGGTGGGATTGTAAATACCACGTGGTGTTCATCCCGAAAAAGCGAAAGAAGAGAGTATTCGGCGTGCTGCGCCAGCATCTTGGCGCAATATTTCGAGAATTGGCAAAGCACAAGGAAGTTGAAGTAGTGGAAGGACACCTGATGTCCGATCACGTGCATATGTGCCTGAGCATCCCGCCGAAATATGCAGTATCAAACGTGGTCGGCTATATCAAGGGCAGGAGCGCAATTACCATAGCGAGAAAGTATGGTGGTCGAGCGAGGAACTTCACCGGAGAAGTGTTGATTGTCTGTCATGTTAGAGGAAG
>Ga0209321_10001676_pt1 | contig 15059 bp, 14 predicted proteins | sample Rifsed16ft4_FD_184012 | JGI IMG/M metagenome (GOLD analysis project Ga0209321, IMG submission 184012) | Soil microbial communities from Rifle, Colorado, USA - sediment 16ft 4 - CSP-I_5_4 (version 2) | ecosystem: Environmental > Terrestrial > Deep subsurface > Rock core/Sediment | place: Rifle... | reverse complement strand
TGGGAAGGGACCGGACGAGCCGGTTCCATTCGTCAGCGTCGTGGATCAGGGATGGGGGCACGGCGTTCAGCCGCCTGCGACGGCGGAGGCGATCCAACGGTAGAGCGCGTAGAGGAGCGGTTGGTAGGGGCGGTCCCAGGCTCCCAGGCTGCGAACCAGGCGGCCCCCGAAGCCCCGCTTGAAACGGTAGACGCCCCAAAGCCCGCCTGAGCGCCGGGGAAACTCGGCCTCCAGATTCTCGATTTCGGCGTCGGGGATCCCCCACAGATCGTATTGAGTGCAGCCCTTTCGCCGGGCCCAGCGCATCGCCTCCCACTGCAGGAGGTAGGCCGGCATGCGTTGACGTTCGCGGTCCGTCGAGGCGCCGTAGAAATACCAGGCGCGCTCGCCGCGAGCGAAGACCATCACCGCCGCCAGCGGCTCGCCCTCGCCTTCTGCGACGAGGAGCTCACAGAGCCCCGCAGGTTGGAAGAGGTCGTAGGCTCTGTGATAGTACTCGGGCACGTGGGCGCCGAAGCGATTGCGGGAGGCTGTGGTCTTCATCATGGCGGCGAAGGATGCGACATCGTCCCAGGCCCGGACCGTGACGCCCTTGCGCGCGGCCAGCCCGATGTTGTAACGCGTCTTCTGGTGCATGCGCGCCAGGAGCGTTTCCTCGTCGCCAACGAGGTCGACGATGATCGTACTGCGCGGTTGGACGGTCTGGCGGGAGGGGCGAAAACCATGTGCCTCGAGAAGTCGGCCGGCCTCAGGCGTCGGATCGCCATCGGGCTCCACTTTGAGCAGAATCGCCCGGCGTTGCCGGCAAGCCTCGTCGAGGTCGGCGAGTAGCGCCGGGTTCCAGGCGCCCAGCGGGCCTTTGGGGACATAGGCGACGGCGCGGCCTAGGGGAAGGGGGCGGAACAGCACCTGGGCCCCGCAATCACCCTCCCGGAGCCGCATGACCTCCCAGCCGAAGCTCGCCTTCAGTTCGCCCCAGGCAGCGGTTTGGAGGATGTGGGCTTGAGGATGGCCGGCGAGGAACGCCTCCCATTCGGTGGCGGAGAGGCCGGAGGTCACGGCGTCATTTTACCATGCGGGCTTCGAACGACGTGTCGCTCCTCTCGCCCGCTTCGGGTCTGTGGACAATTCTCCGAGTCGCTCTGAAGCTTGTGCTCAGCGGTAAGGACTTCACTGATTTGCCCCCACCCCTTTCCCCTCCCCCGGCTGCTGCTGGGATCCAAGAACCGATGGAGCTCTGCCGGGGGAGGGGCAGGCTAACACAAGCAGGAAGGGGGCGGCAGAGCCGCCCCCTTCCTGCTTAGACCTCCGATCTCCCGTCGCCCCGTTCGAATCGCTCACGATCATGGCCGGGCGATTCGACGCGCAGTATCCCCACAAAGGCTCTTCTCTCGAGTGAACCATCGGGGCTACGGAGGCGATCGGAGGCCGCCCGACCTTTGACGAGGCCTAGCCGCCATGATAAACTTCCGCCCGGCCTGCTCAGGGGGAAAGGCACACTCACCACACGGTTGCGGGGGACTGGAATCCTGAGGAGCGCGCATGCTTGAACAGTGGGTCTTCATTGGCCTCTTGCTTCCGATCGGCCTCCTACTCCCTGCCGTGGCAATCGTCCTCAATTGGATCCTGGGCCCCAAGAAGCCCAATCCTCTCAAGGGATCGACCTATGAGTGCGGCATCGAGACGGTGGGAGAGACGTGGATTCAGTTCCGGGCGCAGTACTACATCTTTGCGCTCGTCTTCGTCATCTTCGATGTGGAGGCCGTCTTCCTCTTTCCCTGGGCTGTGGCCTATGACAATCTTCCCCTCTACATGGTGCTCGAAGGCATTCTGTTCATCCTGATCCTGGCCGCCGGGCTCGTCTACGCGTGGCGGAAAGGCGCCCTCGAGTGGGTGTAGCTGCACGAGGTTCTTTCCATGGCTGATGGAGACTTCCCATCAGCCATGGACTTGTTTGGGCCCTGCGGAGCGTATGGACGATGAGTGATCCATTCGGTCAGATCGGCCAGTTCTTTCTCAATCTGCTCACCGGCCTGGGCGTGGAGGCGGGGCTGGCCTCATTCCTCCTCAAGGTGGCCGGCGCGGCGGCTCTGGCCACCGGCTGCCTCTTCAGCACGTTCTTCCTGATCTGGGCGGAGCGCAAGCTCCTGGCGCGCCTTCAAGACCGGCTTGGCCCGAACCGGACAGGCCCTTTCGGCATGCTGCAGACGATCGCGGATTTCGCCAAACTGGTGACGAAGGAGCTCATCTTCCCCTCCGGCGTCGACCGGCCCGTCTTCTTGCTGGCTCCTCTCCTGGTGGTGATGTCGGTGGTGGGGATCTGGGCGGTCGTGCCGTTCGCGCCGCGGTTCATTGCCAGCGACGTCAATGTCGGCGTCCTGTATGTCGTCTCGGTCGGATCGATCGGCACGCTGGGGATCATGCTCGCCGGTTGGTCGTCGAACAACAAGTACGCGCTGCTGGGCGCCTTCCGGACGGTGGCCCAGCTGGTTTCCTACGAAGTCCCGATGGTCTTGGTCATGCTGGTTCCGGTGATGCTCTCCGGGTCGATGGGAATGGTGGCGATCGTCGAGCAGCAGCGTTCGATGTGGTTCGTCGTTCTGGCGCCGATCGCCTTCATTCTGTTCTACATCACTTCTCTGGCGGAGAACGGCCGGGCGCCGTTCGATCTGATGGAGGCGGAGTCGGAGATCGCCACCGGCTACAACGTCGAGTATTCGGGCCTGATGTTTGGGATGTTCTTCGTGGCTGAGTTCCTGCACGCCTTCACCATCGGCGCCCTGGCGACGACGCTGTTCCTGGGCGGCTGGCTCGGCCCGGGGGTCGACCGCTATCCCCTCCTGGGCCTGGTGTATTTCCTTGGAAAGTCGGCTGTGATCTGGTGGTCGATCATCTGGGTGCGCATGAGCCTGCCTCGCATCCGCATCGATCAGATGCTGGCCCTCAACTGGAAGTTCCTGACGCCGTTGGCCCTGGGCGTGGTGGTGGTCACCGCCGTCGCCGATAAGGTCGGCCCGGCCGGGACGCTGGGGCGGACCGCTGTGCAGCTGGTGGGCAACGGCGTGGTCCTGGCCTTCACCCTGCTGGCGCTGAGGGCCTACGCGGCGCGGCTCCGGAACCGACCGACGCTGGCTACGCCTCCGGCCGCCTCCACCTCCCTGGGAGCACCTGCCCAATGACCGCGCTGCAGATCGTCTTCCTCATCGCGGCCGCTTTCACGCTGCTTTCCGCCCTGCTGGTGGTGACGCGGCCGAACCTGGTTCACGCCTCGCTCTGGCTGATCGCCTCTCTGGCCGGCGTCGCCGTGCTCTTCGTTCTCCTGGAAGCCGGCTTCCTGGCGGCGGTGCAGGTCGTGATCTACATCGGGGCCATCGCCATCCTGATCATCTTCGCGGTGATGCTCACCCGGAGGGTGATGAGCGACAGCGGGCCGCAGGTGAACCGCAATTGGTGGGGGGCGGCCCTCTCCGCCCTACTGATCTTCGGCGGGCTCTTGGGGTTGTTCAGCCAGGTGCCCGCGGTGGGATCCGCCTTCCCGGCGGCCATCGCCAACGCCGATGGCCTGCTGGAAGACCTGGGGCGCTCCCTCGTGGATGTGAATCGCTACGTGCTGCCGTTCGAGGTGGCCTCGGTGCTGCTGCTGGCCGCGATGATCGGGGCCATCGTCATCGCCAGGCCTGCGGCACGCGAGGAGGGGGAAGAATGATCCCTCTTTCCTGGTTCCTCATCCTTGCGGCAGCCCTCTTCTCCATCGGCTTGTATGGCGTGCTGGCTCGCAGGAACGCGGTGGCGATCCTGATGGGGATCGAGTTGATGCTCAACGCGGTCAACCTGAACCTGGTGGCCTTCTGGCGCTACGTCGCCCCCGGCTCGATCGCCGGGCAGGCTTTCGCCGTCATGGTCTTTGCCGTCGCGGCTTCGGAGGCGGCGGTGGGCCTGGCCCTGATCCTCTCGATCTACCGGCAGCGATCCACCGTGGCTGCCGAAGAGATCAACCTGCTCAAGTGGTAGGCATGCCTCGATGACACCGGAACTCCTCACCTGGCTGATCCCGCTCCCGCCGATCCTGGCCTTTGCGGTCATCGTTCTCCTCACCCACCGCAGCAACCGGCTGAGTCACACTCTGGCGGTGGGGGCGATGTTCGTCTCGTGGGGCCTGGCGATGACCGTCTTCTGGGCGGCGATCACAACGCCGGAGCTCGGCCAGCGGCCCTTCGCTTCTTCGATCGATTGGCTGCCCAGCGGAGTCGAGGCGCTCCGCATTGGAATCCTGATCGATCCTCTGAGCGCCATCACGCTCTTCTTCGTCGCCTGGACCTGCCTGGCGATTTTTGTCTACAGCATCGGCTATCACAACTACGGCAAGCCCCGCGATCCGGCAGACCGCGCCGGCCTGCCCCCGCACAAAGGCGGGATCGAGCCGATGTACGCCCGCTTCTTCGCCTTTATCTCGCTCTTCGCCTTCGGCATGCTCACCCTGGTGATCTCCGACAACCTTCTCCTTCTCTTCGTCGGATGGGAGATCATGGGGCTGTGCTCCTACCTCTTGATCGGGTTTTGGTATGGCAAGGACTCGGCCAAGAAGGCGATGGTGAAGGCTTTCATCACCACTCGTGTGGGCGATGTCTTCATGTTGCTGGGCATCGCCTACCTCTATTCGGCCACGGGGACCCTCAACTACCGTGAAATCCTCTTCAACGAAGAGGTGCTGCACTCGCTTGCCGAGGCGCCGTCGGGCGTGCTGGGGATGTCGGCGGCGGGGCTGATCGGCTTGCTCCTCTTCCTGGGGACGGTGGGCAAATCGGCCCAATGGCCGCTGCACGTCTGGCTGCCCGATGCGATGGAAGGCCCCACGCCGGTCTCGGCGATGATCCACGCCGCCACGATGGTGTCGGCCGGGGTCTACTTCGCCGTGCGCTTCTTCCCGCTCCTCACCGCCGGCTGGGCGGAGGGCGAGCCTCTCACGGTGACCATGCGCGTGGTGGCCTTCATCGGGGCCTTCACCGCGCTCTTTGCCGCGACGATCGCGTTGGCCCAACGGGACATCAAGCGCGTCCTGGCCTATTCGACGATCTCCCAGCTGGGCTATATGGTGGCGGCGGTGGGCATCGGCGCCTACGTGGCCGCCGCCTTCCACCTCGTCACGCATGCGTTCTTCAAGGCCCTCCTCTTTCTGGGCTCCGGCTCGGTGATCCACGGCATGGAGCATGGCCTGGCGGCGTCATCGACAAACGCCGCACAGGCCATGCCGGGCCAGGAGGGCCCGGCCGGCGTCCACAAGGCCCACGCCCACGTCGACGCCCAGGACATGTTCAATATGGGCGGGCTGAGGCGCAAGATGCCGCGCACGTTCGTCACCTTTGTGATCGGCGGTTTCGCCCTGGCCGGCTTCCCACTCCTCACGGCGGGGTTCTGGTCGAAGGATGAGATCCTGGCCGATGCCTTCACCAACGGCCACCTGGCCGTCTTCCTCACGCTGGCCGCCGCGGCCCTGCTTACGGCGTTCTACACGATGCGCCAGATCACCCTCACCTTCCTCGGCGAGCCACGCACCGAGGCCGCCCGGCACGCCCACGAATCCACCGCCACGATGACTGTGCCCTTGCTGGTGCTGGCCGTTTTCTCGGTGGCGGCGGGGTGGGTGGGGATCCCGGAATCGTGGACGGGCGGGCGCGTTCCCAACTGGTTTCACTCCTTCGTCGGCGGCACATTGCTGGAGCACCCGCCGGCCGCCCCGTTCCATTGGGCGCCGTTGCTCACCTCGGTGGGCGTCTCGCTCGGTGGGCTCCTGCTTGGCTGGCTCGTCTATCGCCGGGTGGCGGCGGGCGCGCCCGATCCGGCCCGCAAGCCTCTCGGATTCGTCTACACCGTCCTGGAACGCAAGTATGGCTTCGATGAGTTCTACGACTGGGCCTTCGTGCGGCCGGCCTATTGGTTTGCGGAGACCTTCTCCTACCTGTGGATCGACCGCGGCGTGATCGACGGGATCCTGCATGCGGTGGCAAGGACTGCCCTGCGGCTTGGTTCCATCTTCCGCAACTACTTCGATAAGCCGGTCGTCAACGGATTGATGGGCGATGGGACGGCGAGCGTGGTGAAGTGGGCCGGGAGGCAGCTGCGCGCCGTTCAGACCGGCCGCGTGCAGCAGTATCTCATCGCCGGCCTGATCGTCACCGGTATCCTGCTTTCGTACGTCCTGGTCGTCAGGCCGTAGGGGTCGCCGATGGAATTCCTCCAGTCGCATCTGCTCTCCCTGATCCTCTTCTCCCCGGCGGTGGGAGCCCTGCTGATCCTTGTTCTCCCGAAGGAGAAGACGGCCTGGATCCGCTGGGCCGCGTTCCTCATCAGCCTGATCCCCTTCGGGCTCTCCCTTTGGCTCTGGGCCGCCTACGATCCGTCGCAGCCCGGCTACCAGTTTGTCGAGCAGGCGGCCTGGTATCCGACGGTCCGCTCGAGCTACCACGTCGGCGTGGACGGGATTTCCGTCTCGATGGTGCTCCTCACCACGCTGCTGACGCCGCTTTCGCTTCTCATCTCGTGGAGCATCGCCGAAAACGTCCGCTCGTATATGGTGCTCTTTCTCCTCCTGGAAACCGGGATGCTGGGCGTCTTCCTGGCCCTCGATCTCCTGCTCTTCTTCGTCTTCTGGGAGGTCGGCCTTGTGCCGATGTACTTCCTGATCAACCAGTGGGGGAGCGCCAATCGGGCCTACGCCTCTTTCAAGTTCCTGATCTACACCATGGCCGGCTCGCTCGGCCTGCTCCTGGCCATTCAGATGATCGGCGTGGCCTCCGGCACGTTCGACCTGATCACGATCACCGAGCGGTGGGCCACGTTGGATGGGCCTCTCACGCTTCTCGGGCTGCCGATCACCTTGCCGATCGGAACCGTGAAGGCGGTGGCCTTCTGGGCTTTCGTGATCGCCTTCGCCATCAAGGTGCCCATCTGGCCGTTCCACACCTGGCTTCCGGATGCGCACACCGAAGCCCCCACCGCGGGCTCGATGATCCTGGCCGGCGTATTGCTCAAGCTGGGAGCCTACGGGTTCCTGAGGCTGGTGCTGCCCCTCTATCCGGAGCAAGCGCAGATCTATGCGGGGGTGTTGGGGCTCCTGGCCGTGCTGGCCATCATCTTCGGGGCCTTCGCCTCGTGGGGGCAGGACGACTTCAAGCGGCTGGTGGCCTATTCCTCCGTGAACCACATGGGCTTCGTCGTCCTGGGGATCGCCGCGGCGGCGTTCGCCCGCGGCTCGCTCTCCGAAGGTGACGCCGTCTTCGCCCTGAACGGCGCGGTGCTGCAGATGTTTAACCACGGCCTCTCGGCGGCAGGGATGTTTCTTCTGGTGGGCGTGATCTACGAGCGCACCCACACCCGGAGCCTGAAGGAGTGGGGCGGCCTGTTCCCCCTGATGCCGATCTACGGCGGGATCCTGATCTTCACCGCGATGGCCTCGCTCGGACTTCCCGGGCTGAACGGCTTTGTCTCGGAGTTCATGGTCGTGCGGGGCGCCTGGCCGATCTTCACCCTCTATACCGCCCTCTCGATGATCGGGCTGCTGATCACCGGCGCCTACATCCTCAAGGGGATCAAGCTGGTGCTCCACGGGCCGATGAATGAGAAGTGGGCCGGCCACCGCCTGGAGATCAGCCGGCGGGAAGTGATCGCCATCGCACCGCTCATGGCCCTGATGCTCCTGATCGGTGTGTGGCCATCGTGGATTGTGGGCGTAATCAATCAGACGGTGATGAGGTTGTTTGGGTAGCTACCGTTCACCGTTCACCGATCACCGATCACGGATCACCCAAGAGAGTGATCGGTGATCCGTGATCGGTAGTGAACTTGAGAGAGCCACATGACTTTCCCGATCCTGAGCATCATCGCATTCACGCCGATTACGACGGGGATTGTGCTCTTGTTCCTTCCCGGCGAGCGGAAGACCCTGATCCGCTGGGTGGCGCTGGCGGCGGCCACGCTCGCCCTGGCGCTCTCCCTCGTCGCCTACCTCGGCTACGACCGGGCGGCCGCCGGCTACCAGTTTGAGCAGCAGGTCCCCTGGATCCCGGCGCTGGGGATCTCGTATCACGTCGGCGTGGATGGGATCAGCCTGCCGCTGGTTCTCCTCACCGGGATCGTGATCTTCACCGGCGTGCTGATCTCGTGGGGAATCGACGATCGCCCGCGCGAGTTCTTCGCTTTCCTTTTCATCCTGGCCACCGGCGTCTTCGGCGTTTTCATCTCACTTGATTTCTTTCAGCTGTTCTTTTTCTACGAAATCGCGGTCTTCCCGATGTACCTGCTGATCGCCATCTGGGGCTGGCAGGTCACCCGGGAGTACGCCGCCATGAAGCTTACGCTCTACCTCTTTATCGGATCAATGGTCGCGTTGGTTGGTGGTCTGGCGATGTACTTCGCCTCGGGCCTGGGCACGTTCGACCTGCTCGAGCTGGAGCGGGCGGGATTCAGCCCCGAGTTTCAGAGGTTCTGGTTCCCGTTTGTCTTCTTCGGCTTCGCCGTGCTGGGCGGCATCTTCCCGTTTCACAACTGGTCGCCCGACGGCCACGTGGCGGCGCCCACGGCGGTCTCGATGTTCCACGCCGGCGTTCTGATGAAGCTGGGCGCCTTCGCCGCGCTGCGGGTGGGCATCATGCTCCTGCCCGAGGGCGCCCGCCTCTGGTCGCCGCTGATCCTCGGGCTGGCGACGGTGAACGTGGTCTACGGGGCGTTCATCGCCATGGTGCAAACCGATTTCAAGTACGTCATCGGTTTCTCGTCGGTCTCGCATATGGGCCTGGTGATGCTCGGCTTTGCCACGCTCAACCGCGACGGGCTGACGGGGGCCGGCCTGCAGATGTTCTCGCACGGCGTGATGACGGCCCTCTTCTTCGCCGTCGTCGGGATGGTGTACGACCGCGCCCATACCCGGGAGATCCCCAAGCTGGGCGGGTTCGTGAAGGCGATGCCCCTCGTGGCCGTGGCCTTCATTATCGGCGGCCTGGTATCCATGGGGATGCCGGGCTTCTCGGGCTTCATCGCCGAGTTTCCCATCTTCCTCGGGCTCTGGCAGCGCCAGCCCGTGGTGGCGCTGATCGCCGCGCTGGGGATCGTGATCACCGCGGCCTACATCATGCGGGTCGTCGGGCGCGTCTTCTTCGGGACGATGCCGGCGGAGTTTGAGGGGCATATCGGCGCCATCCCCTGGCAGGATCGGATCGCCCTGGTGATTCTGGCCGGCATTCTCATCCTCGTTGGGATCTATCCCTCGGTGATGGCGCCGCTCGTGGGCTCCGGGGCCGAGGCCGTGGTGAGGATCCTGGGAGGTGCCTGAGTGACCATCGCCGATTTCACCCCTTCCATGATCCTGGCCATTCTCCCGGAGATCCTCTTGCTGCTTCTGGCGGTCGTAATCCTGGCCGCCGACCTGATTCTTCCCAAGGGGCGCCGAGGGATCCTCGGCTGGCTGGGCGCCGCCGGGCTGGCAGCGATCCTGGTGGCCGCCCTGTTCTTCAGCCGGCCCGAGGCCGAGCAGGGCCTGATCTTCGGTGGGATGCTGCGCCACGATTGGCTGGCCTTCACCTTCAAGGTCGTCTTCCTCTTCTCGGGCGCGGTGGCCTGCCTCCTTTCGCTCGGCGTGAAGGAAGTCCACGACCGCGGTGAGTACTACGCCTTGCTGGTCTTCTCCACATTGGGCATGACCCTGATGGCCTCGGCCGCCGATCTGATCATGCTCTACCTCTCGATCGAATCGACCTCGATCCCGCTGTACGTCCTGGCTGGCTTCATCAAGCGAGACGAGAAGTCCACCGAATCGGGGATGAAGTACTTCCTCTTCGGCGCCCTCACCTCGACGGTGATGCTCTACGGCTTCAGTCTGCTCTACGGCTTTGCCGGCGAGACCAACCTCTACCGCCTGGCGTCCATCTATCAGACCGGCCAACTCTCGCCGGTCGTGCTGGTGGGCACGGCCTTGCTGGTTCTCGTCGGTTTCGGGTTCAAGGTGGCGGCGGTTCCGTTCCACTTCTGGACGCCCGATGTCTATGAGGGGGCTCCAACGCCGATCACGGCCTTCGTCTCCACGGCCTCGAAGGCGGCCGGCTTCGCCGTGCTGCTCCGGGTGATGCTGGCCGTCTTCCCCACGATCGCGACCGAATGGACCGGCATGCTGGCCGGCCTGGCGACGGCGACGATGACGCTCGGCAACCTCCTGGCGATCTGGCAGAAGAACATCAAGCGGCTGCTCGCCTACTCCTCGATCGCCCATGCCGGCTACGCCATCATCGGCGTTGTGGCGCTCAGCCAGTTCGGTGCAGCCAGCACCGTCTTCTACCTGGCGGCCTATGTGGTCACCAACCTGGCCGCCTTTGCCGTCGTCATTCTCTTCGCCCGCTCGGCGGGCTCGGAGGAGATCGCCGACTACGCCGGCCTCAGCCGTCGTGCGCCGGGATTGGCGCTCGTCCTTATGGTGGCGTTCCTCTCGCTGGCCGGTATGCCGCCCCTGGCCGGCTTTGTGGCGAAGTTCTACGTCTTCGCCGCCGCCGTTCGCAGCGGGTGGATCTGGCTCGCCTTCGTCGGAGTGCTCAACGCGATCGTCGGCCTCTACTACTACATGACGGTTCTCAAGGTGGTCTATCTCTACCGTTCGGACCACGAGGGCGAGAGGATCGTCGTCCCAGGGTCCTACGCGCTGGCGCTTGCCGTCTGCGTCGTGGCAATCCTGGTCATCGGCACGTTCAGCGCGCCCTGGCTGGAATGGGCGATGGCGACGGCGGGCAGCCTGTTCTAACTTTTTCCGCACGATCTTCTCATCGCCCGATCATCTCGGCGAGAAGAGGCGACCAACCGGCGCCCGAGAGGCGGCGTAGTGCGCCCCAGGTCGGCGGGGAGAACGATCCCTTTTTGGGTCTGAATTGTTTGACGGCGGTTTTCCGTTCGTGATAGAATGCGCCAACCGCATCGGAGGGATGGGATGGACCGGGCAGGCCCCCAGCAGCAGCCTCCACTTCCCGGTCCGGCGGGTGAGATGGTCCCGCCTTCGGTGGGCCGGGGGCTCAGGCTGGTTGGACGGGCAAGCGGGGTCGGGCTGTCAGCCGGTTGCCTGACGGCATTCCTGACGTTGGCCGCCCTCTTCGCCGGCATCGCCCTCGACCGGCTGGCGGACCCCCAGCCGATGTTCACCCTGACGTTTGTGCTAGGCAGCATCCCGATCAGCCTGATCGCGATGGTCTGGTGGGTGCTGCGCCGTGCGCGGCGCATCGCCCTCGACCAGCCGGACGACGGCCGGGCAAAGGAGCACTAGCGTGCGCAGAGTACTGATCGTCGTCCTCTCCCTGGCGGCTGTCATCTTCCTTTGCGGTCCGGCGACGACCTTCCTGTTCTCCGACCTGGGCAAGTCGCCCTTTGGGGCGCTGCCGGTGGTCAGCCTGCCGGCTGAGCCGCTGCCGATCCCCTGGTTCGGCGGCGAGAGGATGACCAACACCTTCCTGACGACGCTGGTGATGGACGCGCTGGTGCTGTTGCTCGTGGCCTTTGGGCTGCGTCACGCCCGCCGCGGCCAACTGGCGCCGCCCAAGGGCTTCATCAGCAACTTCGTCGAGGCCCTCGGCGAGGTGCTGGCCACCTTCACCGAGAGCATCGCGGGTCGGCGAGCCGCCTCGATCTTCCCGTTTGTCGCCACCCTCTTCTTCCTCGTCTTCATCGGCAACTGGTTCAAGCTTCTCCCCGGGGCCGAGAGCATCGGCGTTCTGGAAACTCCCCACGGCGCCTCGGTCCCGGGATACGCGCCACGTGAGATCCGCCTGGGCCCGCTCACGTTCTACACCGTCGACGGCACCCAACCCGTGCCGCGTCAGGCGTCCGAGGGGGAGGCCCACGCCGCCGAGCCCGGAGAGCCCGGCGAGGCTGCGCTGTGCACCTCGTGCAATATCACGCCCCTGATCCGGGGGATCGCCACCGATCTCAACTTCACCCTGGCCCTGGCCCTCATCACGATGGCGGTCGTCCAGGCTTATGGCATTCGCAGTCAGGGCGGCCGCTATTTCCTGAAATTCCTCAATTTCCCTGCCCTCGCTCGCGGGCCCATCGGGATCATCGAATTCGGTGCCGGCCTGCTGGAGATTATCTCCGAGTTCAGCCGGGTGATCTCGTTTGCCTTCCGTCTCCTCGGCAATATCTTCGCCGGGACCGTGCTGATCTTCGTGATGTCCAATCTGGTCCCATTCTTCTTGCCGGCCGGATTCTACGGGTTGGAGCTCTTCGTCGGGCTGATCCAGGCCGCCGTCTTCGCCTTGCTGGCCATGATCTTCATCAACATGGCGACGGTCGGGCACGGCGATGAACCCGGGGCCCATCCGGAACCTTCGGCTGCTCACTGAGGCGGCCTGAACCAGAGCACCGCCATCATGGAGGAGGATAGATAGTATGGATCTCGAAGCCGCACGAGCGCTCGGTGCCGGGCTGGCGATCGGCCTGGGCGCCATTGGACCCGGGATCGGGATCGGTCTGCTGACGCTGGGCGCCCTCCAGGCGATGGGCCGCAACCCCGATGTCTCGGGAACCATCCTGACCAACATGATTCTGGGCGTGGCCTTCACCGAGGCCATCGCCATCTACGCCCTGGTAGTCTCGCTGATTTTGATGTTCGTCGGAATCCAGTAGGAGGCACGATTGGACGCCCTCGCCCCTCTGGGGATCAACCTGACCTTTCTCATCTCCCAGATCGTCAACTTCGTCGTCTTGCTGATCGTCCTGCGCGTCTGGGCCTGGAAGCCGATCCTGAATATGCTTGAGAAGCGGCGCGAGAAGATCACCCAAGGGCTCGAAGATGCCCGCGTGGCGGCCGAGGCGCGGGCCGGCGCCGAGAAAGACGCCCAGGCGCACATGGCCAAGACCCAGCGCGAGGCCAATGACCACCTGCGCAAAGCCGCCGAGCAGGCGGAGCAGACGGCCCGTGAGATCAAGGCCGCGGCCGAGAAGGAGGCCGCCGATATCCGCACCGCGGCGCTGGCCGAGGCCGAGCAGGCCAAGCTGCACGCGCTGGGAGAGCTGCGCGAGCAGGTGGCGGCGCTGGCCCTCGCCGCGGCGGAGAAGCTCATCCGCGGATCGCTGGACGAGAAACGACAGAGGACGCTTATCGCCGAGTTCTTCAGCGGCATCAAAGGAGGCCGGGTTCAGGTGCTGGAGCAGGTTGGCCTGGCGGGCACGAGCGCGGAGGTGACCAGCGCCCTTCCCCTCACGCCAGAGGAGCAGGAAGTGATCCGGCGCGAGATCGTCGGGAAGCTCGGCTCCGGCTCGACGATCGCCTTCCGCGTCGACCCGAGCCTCCTGGGCGGCCTGGTGGTGATCGTCGGCGACAAGGTGTTGGATGGTTCGGTGCTCGGCGGTCTCGAGGGCCTCAGGCAGTCGCTCAAGTAATCGACCGATCACCGATCACCATTCCACCGCGAGGTGATCAGTGATCAGTGATCGGTTGCTGGGTGCCCCATGCGGCTGCATCAGCTCTTGAGATCGTTGGGGGCCAGCGGAGCAGGACTCCCTGACCCCGAAATCACATCGCTGACGGACGACTCGCGCCAGGTGACCCCTGGCGCGCTTTTTGTCGCCGTCCGGGGCGGGTCACGGGACGGGCACCTCTTCCTGGCCGAGGCTGCCCGCCGAGGGGCCGCGGCGGCCGTCGGTGAGGCGCCCGACCCCGGGCTGGGAATCCCCTACATCCCCCAGCCCGACTCGCGGCTAGCGCTCGCCCAGCTCGCGGCCGCATGGCACGGGCATCCCGCTCGCCATTTGGTGATGGTGGGAGTCACCGGCACCGACGGCAAGACGACCACCTGCTGTCTATTGCATCGGATCCTCATCACGGCGGGCCTGCCCGCCGGGATGATCACCACGGTCAACGCCGTGATCGGCGGCCGGGTTCTCGAGACCGGTTTCCACGTGACCACGCCGGAGGCGCCCGCGGTCCAGGGCTATCTGGCCGAGATGGTCCGGGCCGGGATGACGCACTGCGTCCTCGAGGTCACGTCCCACGGCCTGGCACAGCACCGCGTCGCGGCCTGCGACTTCGATGTCGCCGTCGTCACCAATGTCACCCACGAACACCTGGACTATCACGGTTCGTACCAGGCGTACCTGGAGGCCAAGGCCAAACTGTTCGAGGGATTGGCCGACTCAGCCAGCAAGCCGGCCGGGATCGATCGCCTTGCCGTGCTCAACAGGGATGACGAGTCCTACGCCGCGCTTCGAGTGAGAACCTCCGTCCGCGTGGTCTCGTACGGCGAGAGCCCGGAGGCCGACGTGCGAGGAACCGAAGTGTCCGCCGGGATCGAAGGCCTTTCCTTTCGTATCCGCGGCCCCGGGTATCAGCCGTTGGCACACACGCCGCTGCTGGGCGACTACAACCTCGGCAATTGCCTGGCGGCGGCGACGGCGGCGATCGAAGGATTGGGCCTCCATCCCGACGATGTGGCAACCGCGATCAGCACCTTCCCGGGTGTGCCGGGACGCATGGAACGCGTCGATCTGGGGCAAGACTTCCTGGCCGTGGTCGATTTCGCGCATACCCCCAACGCCCTCCGTCGCGCGCTCCAGGCGACTCGCCGGCTCACGGACGGTCGGCTGATCGCCGTCTTCGGCGCCGCCGGCCTGCGCGATCGCGCGAAACGAAGAATGATGGCCGGGCTGTCGATCGAGCTGGCCGACTTCACCGTCCTGACGGCCGAAGATCCGCGGACGGAGTCACTCGATGAGATCCTGGCCGAGATGGCTGCCGGCGCCGAGGCCGGTGGGGGCCGCGAAGGAACGACCTTCTGGCGAATCCCCGACCGAGGCGAGGCGATCCGCCACGGCCTCCGTCTGGCGTCGCCTGGCGATGTGGTGCTGGTCTGCGGGAAGGGGCACGAGCAGTCGATGGCCTTCGGCGACGTGGAGCATCCATGGGACGACCGCGTCGCCGTGCGGGCGGCGCTGGCCGAACGTCTGAAGGTCGACGGGCCTCCGATGCCGATGTTGCCGACGAGCTAGAGGTTGGCCGGCGACATGGGACTGGGCCGGCGCCCTTTGACGTTCAA
>Ga0209321_10001675_pt1 | contig 15064 bp, 12 predicted proteins | sample Rifsed16ft4_FD_184012 | JGI IMG/M metagenome (GOLD analysis project Ga0209321, IMG submission 184012) | Soil microbial communities from Rifle, Colorado, USA - sediment 16ft 4 - CSP-I_5_4 (version 2) | ecosystem: Environmental > Terrestrial > Deep subsurface > Rock core/Sediment | place: Rifle... | reverse complement strand
CCTGCTGGTTGGTCAGATTATCCTGGGTGATAGCCAGGCCTCTCATCCGATCTGCTTCCGCCCACAGTGCTGTCTCCAGCTTATGCGCAGGGAGAATCTCAAAATAATTGGTGAAATCGAATCTGGTGGATCCGTTCAATACTCCACCGTTGCTCTGCACGAGTTTGATGAATTCCATCTTTCCCAGGTTCTGCGAACCCTGAAACATCATATGTTCGAAAAGATGAGCAAATCCCGTGCGGTCTTTCGGCTCGATCCGGAATCCAATGTTGTAATAAACCGCGACAACAACGGTGGGAGCCGTTTTGTCGGGCGAAAGCACAACCTTGAGGCCGTTCTTGAGCTTATGGTACTCGACCGGAATATTAAAGCCCGATCCGCCATCCGCCCACACAACGGAGCTCAGCACCAACAGGCTGAGGACTGCCGCTAATCGCTTCATGCTACCTCCGCTAAGTATTGAGAATTGAACATTGAGTATTGAGCATTGAGCGTTGAATATTGAAAAAACCAAGCATTGATTCAGATACCCGCTTACGTTCCAGATGAGTTTTGGTTGCGTAGCAACAATGGATTCAGACCGCTTTCTCCCCCTTTGACAAAGGGGGTTGGGGGGGGGATTTCGCTCCCGCTTCAGAAGATTCAAAAAAAAACACCGCTGCGGTGAATCTAAATCCCCCTTCGTCCCCCTTTGTATGGACTGGGACAAGGGTAACAGATGTTCGGGGACATAGGTAACAGATTATGAGTCAACATTCAACGTCCTCGTTGAGGTTGATGTGAGTAATGTTGAATTGTGAGAAAAAGACTTCAAAGAGACCATCGGTATCAGTGGGTCGAAGAGCGAGACGATAGTGATGGAAAGCTTTGCCAATGATGAAGAGACGACCACGGAAGGAGATCTCGCCCTTGCCTTGGACTTTTCGGACTTCATCCTGACTATCATAGTCGATTGAGGGCAAACGTTCTGGGAACAGACGATCGCTGCGTCGATAGTGTTGAGAGGGAACATCCATATGCAAAGCTTCGTGTGGTCGCTCAGTGTTGTAGATCGTCCGCCAGTCGTTAAAATGCTGCTGACACTCGTCGATGGATTTATTGATACACCGGTGAATCACCTCGGCCTTGAGTGTTCGATGAAACCGTTCATCTTTGCCGAGTGTCTGCGGATGGAGGATACGAGCGTGTGTCACGCCGGTCCCAAGCTGCATCAACCAGACCGCAAGTGCTGAGTAGGCCTCGTTTCCCCAGCTTCCCCACGGAGGGCCGTTATCGACCAAAATCCGCTGAGGAAGTCCGAATTGGCGAAAGAGGGTTGTGAGTTCTTGTTGCACCGTATCTCGTGTTTCGTTGGTACAGGCAGCCAATCCAATGTTGTAGCGTGAGTGATCATCCAAGATGGTCAGTGGATGACAACGACCGGCAAGCGCTGGAAAATGTCCTTTGAAATCCATTTGCCACAAGGCATTCGGTTCCGAAGCCTCGAAGCGTTGCCAGGGCTGGTGTTTCGCCGCTTCGTGTGGATCAATGCGCCCGTGTCGTCGCAAAATCGAGGTGATCGTGCTCGCACTCGGCAGTTCCTTGTAGCCAAGAGCCTGCAGCCGAAGACGTAACTTCCGAGCACCCCACACCGGGTGGGCATCACGGAGTTTGAGCACGGCTTCTTCCGTCGCTCGTGGTGTTCTCCACGGGCAGTCCCACGGTCGGCGCGGTTGATCACCCAAGGCATTCGCTCCACTTCTTTGGTATCGGTGGAGCCACTTATAGCCCGTCTTGCGACTGATGCCATACTGATCGCACGCTGACTGCATTGTTACTGTATCACTGCCAACGAGATCAATGAACTCTTTCCGTAACAACATGGTAGTAGCAGCTTTCCAAGGCATGAGGAACCTCCTGTTCTTTGTCTCATGCCTCAATCTAACTGTTACCCATGTCTCCGAACAAGTGTAACCTATGTCCCCGGTCTGTACACCCGAAAAGGAGAGGGGACCAAGGTTTTCACTGAGCGGATGGGCGTGTTCGTAATGGGTATTGTGGCCTATGTTCTTGCTCTGTATGCCGAGGGTGTCTACAACCTCGTAAAGGATGCATCGTCGTTTGGGAGCGCCGGCATCTTTGTAGTCTTCATCTTTGGAATGTTTACGGGGATAGGCGGGACCCGAAGCGCGCTTGTCTCGCTTGTTGTCGGAGCGGTCGTGTGGGTCATCGGGCACTACTTGATCGGTTGTGAACTGAGTTATCTCCTCGCGTTGGCCTCGTCGCTTGTGGCCTATCTGGCTCTTGCCGCATTTGATCGTCCAAAGAACATCGATCTCACGCCAACCTGATCAGGAGCGACCACTCTCGGTTTTCTTCATCGTGTGTTGTGCCTCCCCTGCGTTCTCCGCTATCAGATTTAACCGTATGGCTCTCGAAGAAGGCGCAAGGGACGCAGAGGAAGACTCCAGCCGTCCTATAGGTCCGGTAGTGGGTCAGTTTGATAGTAATCTTCAACGCGGAGGCGCGGAGGTCGCAGAGAAACGCAGAGGAATTTGCGTGATTCTGCTGTTCTCCGCGATCCTCTGCGTCCTCCCCGCCTGCCTCAAAGATCTTATTGAGGCGGGCAGGCGCGACTCTGCGTTGTAGTCTAGTATTGAAACTGACCCACTACCATAGGTCCCGGTTTCTTGCTCTTCAGCCGTTTTTCCGCTACATTAGGGCAGTTTCAGGATGGGAGTAAAGGGTGACCTCTTCACTCTTTACTCTTTTGCGTTTTTACATACCCTCCCGGCTGTTGGCCGTTATCATGAAGAATATCCGCAACTTTTGCATTGTCGCCCATATTGACCACGGGAAATCGACTCTCGCCGACCGGCTTCTCGAGAGAACGGGGGCATTGACTCCCCGCGAGATGACGACCAAGCAGGTCCTGGACGATATGGAGTTGGAACAGGAGCGCGGGATCACCATCAAGCTGCACGCCATTCAGTTTCGATACCACTCTCAAGACAAGAACGAATATGTTCTGAATCTCATCGACACCCCCGGGCATGTCGATTTTACCTATGAAGTCTCCCGCTCCCTTGCCGCATGTGAAGGAGCCATTCTCGTTGTTGATGCGACGCAGGGAGTAGAAGCGCAGACGATCTCCAATCTCTACCTGGCGATCGATGCGGGCCTCGAAATCATCCCGTTTATCAACAAGATCGACCTCCCCAGTGCAAAGACCATGATCGATACGGTCAAGCATCAGGTTATGGACTTGCTGGGGTGTAAAGAGGAAGAGATCATCCTCGGAAGTGCCAAGCAAGGGATCGGTACCGATGAGATTCTGGAGGCAATTGTGCACAGGGTCCCGGCTCCGGTGGGGAATCCCGAGAGTCCTTTGCAGGCGTTGATTTTCGATTCGATCTTTGACGAGTTCCGCGGTGCAATTGCCTATGTGAGGATCAAGGACGGAGAATTGCGCGAAAAAGAAAAGATCCGGTTCATGTCGAGCGGCATGGAATTCGATGCCGACGAGGTCGGAATTCTTGAGATGAAGCGGAAACGTACCGGCGTTCTCTCCACGGGAGACGTCGGATATATCATTGCCAACATCAAGGATGTGCATGAAACGAAGGTAGGGGATACCATCACGATGGCCGCGCAGCCGGCGGTGTCGCCTCTTCCCGGATACAAAGAGGTCAAGCCGATGGTCTTCAGCGGCTTGTATCCGTCGAACAGCGACGATTTTGCCGAACTGCGCGAGGCGCTCGAGAAGCTCAAGCTCAATGATGCCTCTCTGGTGTTTGAGCCCGAGACATCGGTGGCCCTTGGGTTCGGTTTCAGGGCGGGCTTCCTTGGATTGCTGCACATGGAGATCATCAGGGAACGGCTTGAGCGCGAATACAATCAATCGCTCATCAACACCGTTCCGAACGTCGAATACCATATCAGGACGTTAAAGGGGGAGAACATCATGGTCGACAATCCCGCCGTCATGCCGTCTCCCGGCGATATCGAGCTCGTGGAGGAGCCTTATGTGAAGGCGCAGATCATTGCCCCGACGGAGTATATCGGCGGGATCATGAAACTGTGCATGGATCGACGCGGAGTTCACCGGAACACGACCTATCTGAGCCCTGAGAGGGCAGACATTCAATTTGAGCTTCCTCTTGCCGAGATCATTTTCGATTTCTATGACAGGCTGAAATCGCTCTCGAGGGGCTATGCGTCCTTGGACTATGATTTTCTCGAATACCGGGAATCGGACCTCGTCAAACTCGATATCCTGTTGAACGGAGAGCCGGTGGACGCATTGTCGACCATTGTTCACAAGATCAAGGCTTACGATTGGGGAAGAAAACTGTGCTCGAAACTTCGGGAGCTTATCCCACGTCAAATGTTTGAGGTCGCTATCCAGGCCGCCATCGGGAGCAAGGTCATCGCACGCGAGACATTGAGCGCGATGCGGAAGAACGTTCTGGCGAAGTGCTATGGCGGCGACATTACCCGCAAAAGGAAACTGCTGGAAAAGCAGAAAGAGGGGAAGAAGCGAATGAAGCAGGTGGGGCGCGTGGAGATACCTCAGGAGGCGTTTCTTGCAGTCCTTTCCATGGAAGACTAAACCATACTGAAAGATATACTCATGGCGAAAGAGCAACATACCGATATTGCGTCGATGAAGAAGAAAGTCCTTGCCTTCCTCAAGGAACTGGGAATCGTCCTCGGCGCCTTTCTGCTCCTCAACAATTTTGTCATCGCTTCGTTTCTCGTCCCCACGGGTTCGATGGAAAACGAGGTGTTGACGGGCGATCTGCTCTTCGTGAATAAGTTCATTTTTGGGGGTACGTCGCCGCGCAACATACCTTTCACGAACGTGCGGCTTCCGTGGTTTCGGATCCCCGGATTCAGAGACGTTGAACGCTATGACGTCATCGTCTTTGTGTTTCCCGGCTACCGGGACGAGGTAAAGACCGATGAGTTCACATTCTATTTGAAGCGGTGTGTTGGACTTCCCGGAGATACGATCCAGGTCATCAACAGGGCACTGTATGTCAACGGAAGCGCGGCGCCGTTGCCGCGCAATTTGAAATTCACGGAGCCGGGAAGAATAGCGACCGCCGATCCCGAAGAACGCATCTTTCCGCCCGGCGCACTCTGGAATGAGGACAATTACGGGCCTCTTGTGGTTCCCGCGAAAGGGATGAAGATTGCGCTGGATGCCGCTTCGTATCCGCACTGGGAAGTCTTCATCAAGAGAGAGGGCCATTCAATTCGGCTTGACGGCGGCCGGATTCTGCTCGACGAAAAGCCGGCGACCGAGTACGTTGTACAACATGACTACCTGTTTGGGATGGGCGACCATCGCGATAACAGCCTGGATAGCCGGTATTGGGGATTCATACCGAAGGAGGACCTTGTCGGGACACCCCTCATCGTCTACTGGTCATGGAATACGGATATTCCGCTCTACGACATTTTTGCCAGGATCGGTTCAATCCGGTTCGGCAGGATCGGAACCCTGATCCGTTAGATCATGACGCAAGAACCGGCCGATATGACAATAGAGGAGGCGAACGCGAAGGCGCGAGCGCGCAAAGAGATTCTCAAGGATATCCTGGAGTATCTCAAGGCCGCTCTCATTACAGTAGCCGTCGCGTTTGCCCTCAAGGTCTTTGTCATCGAAGCGTATCGGATTCCGTCGGGTTCGATGGAGAATACGCTGTTGATCGGCGATTTTCTTCTTGTGAATAAGCTTGCGTACGGTCTGCGGACGCCGCAATATGTCCCGCTCACAAACATACGGTTGGCATCAGCAGCGCTTCCGCTTTATAGCGAGGTGGAGCGGGGGGACATTGTTGTCTTTGAGTATCCGAACGGCTTTGAATACCTTGAATCTGAGGGCCAGGTCAATTACATCAAGCGGTGCGTTGGGCTTCCAGGGGATACGGTTCTGATTCGTGAAGGGCGGGTGTTTGTGAATGGAAGAGAGTTGACCCAACCTGCACATGCGCGACTTTCCGACGGCAAATTCCTCTCTTTGAATACCGGAGTGCGTCTGCTGCCCGGGGGAAAAGGCTACACCGAGGACGATTACGGTCCCGTCGTGGTACCCAGGAGCGGAGACCGGATTCAGCTCAATGCCGGATCGATCGAAGATTGGCGATCGATCATCTATCTGGAAGGTCATCGGGCTTTTGTTGCATCCGATGGACTGGTTCGGATCGATGGGAAAGAGGCAACAGAATACGTCGTCGAGGAGAACTACTATTTCATGCTGGGAGACAATCGCCACAACAGTCTCGACAGCCGGTTTTGGGGATTTGTTCCCGACAAGAATCTTATCGGCGAAGCATTGATGATCTATTGGTCCTGGGATCCTGAGATCGCCGTGGCAGACGTCGCAGACAAGATCGGCAGCATTCGATGGGGGAGAATCGGAACCTTCATCAAATAATCATGGCAGGGCTCTATCTCCATATTCCCTTCTGCGAACACAAGTGTCTCTATTGTGATTTCTATTCCATTGCACCGGACGGATCGCGTACGGATTATGAGAAGCTCATCGGCAGGTTTCTCTCTGCCCTGAACAGTGAGGCAATCCTGCGTGCGGGGGACCCCCGGTTCCGCGGTCAGTACGACACCGTGTTCTTTGGGGGCGGAACGCCTTCGCTTCTTTCGCCGTCTAGTATCGACGAGATTCTCCGTTCCCTCAGGGGCCACTACCGGATCAGCGATAATGCGGAAGTGACATTGGAGACGAATCCCGGCACCGTTGACCCGGACAAGCTTCGGGCATTTCGCAAGGCGGGGATCAATCGGTTGAGCGTTGGCATTCAATCGTTTCACGAAGACGATCTGAGGTTTCTGACGCGGATTCACTCGGCGGATCAGGCCCGCGAATGCGTCAAGAGTGCCGCGGAGGCGGGATTCGACAACATCAGCATCGACCTGATCTTTGCGCTGCCGGGCCAGACACGTGAGCGATGGGAATCGAATCTCGAACAGGCGTTGGAGCTTCGCCCCAGGCATCTTTCGTGTTACAGCCTTATCGTCGAGCCTACAACACCGCTTGCGCGGCTCGTACAAACAAAGCAGGTGACGCCGTTGAGTCCGGAGGCGGACAATGAATTGTATCAGTTTACGATCGATTTCCTGAAGCGACACGGGTTTGAGCAATATGAAGTTTCAAACTTTGCCCTCCCCGGCTATCGGTCCCGTCACAACGCCAATTACTGGAACCACACGAACTACCTTGGCCTTGGACCGTCGGCTCATTCGTTTTGGAGCGGAAAGCGCTGGTGGAATATTGCCAACGTGAACGGCTATATCGACAGGCTGGAACGTTCCAAGTTTCCGGTCGCGGGTGAGGAACTGCTCTCGGCCGATCAACTGAGGGATGAGGAGATCTTTCTCGCGTTGAGAAGTGACGGACTTGACGTGGCGGGCTTTTCGAGGAGACATGATCTTGATCTTGCAAAGGAACATCGGCCGCTCATGGATGAACTTGTTTCTGCAAGGCTTGCCGCGTTCGACGGCAGAATGTTGCGGCTCACGGCAAAGGGTTATGCGGTCTGTGACGAAATCTGCAGCGCATTCCTTCAACGATAATCCAATTGATCGTGGTAATCCTCCCAATCCTGTGAATCCCGGTACCTGGTTGCTAATCCTGACAATCATAGTTACCTTATACGCACTTTTTGTCTGACGAAAACGAAGAGGAACGAATGAATCAGTTCAATATCAACCGCATCATTGGGGGCGGAGTTTTTGCGGTTTCTCTTGCGATCTACCTCTGGACTCTTTCACCCACTGTGGTCTTCTGGGACGTGGGCGAATTCATGGCTGCAGCCTATTATCTCCAGGTCCCTCATCCCCCTGGAGCGCCGTTGTTCCTCCTCATTGCGAGAATCTTCAGCCTCATTCCGCTCTCAGCAGACATTGCAGTTCGCATGCATGTGATTTCGGCACTCGCCAGTGCGGTCACGGTCATGTTCCTGTATCTCGTTTCGGTCCGCTTCATGACGATGTGGCGCGGGAAACCGGAGACGACCTATGATCGGGTTGTCCTCTATGGCTCCGCCGTCATCGGTGCACTTTCACTGACATTCTCCAAGACTTTCTGGTTCAACGCAGTGGAAGCCGAGGTGTACGCCCTCAGTATGTTCTTCGTCAGCTCCATCCTGTGGCTGGCGATGCGGTGGTATGAAATGGCCGACTGGCGACGGGGAGATGTGTATCTCCTGTTGATTGCCTACATGGTCGGTCTCTCCGTAGGAGTGCATTTGCTGGCAGTTCTAACCCTCTTTTCCGTGATGCTGCTGGTGTACTTCCGGCTGAATGAATTCTCGGTCAGAGGTTTTATCAAGTTCGGCGCTGGAGCACTCATTGTTTTCGGCGTCATCTATCCCGGCATTGTCAAATGGCTTCCGTCGCTGCTTGACGGCCAGTTCGGGGAAGTCCGATCCGAGGTCCTGGTGTTCATTCCCCTTGCCGCCATCGGCGGAGCCCTCTACGGAGTGTATCGTTCGATCCAACTGAACCAGCGAATCGTCAATGTCGCTCTGCTTTCGTTTCTCCTGATCGTCCTTGGCTATTCCACGTACACCATGGTGTTCATAAGGGCAAATGCAAACCCCCCTATGAACGAAAACAATCCGAACAACCTCACGCGGCTCGTCAGCTACCTCAATCGTGAACAATACGGTGAGGCACCGCTGGTCAATCGCCGGTGGAACAGAACGGAGCCTGAACAGGCGGCAGCAGCCGAAAAGTACGCGAGTGATTGGGATTATTTCTGGAACTATCAGTTGGACCACATGTTCATCCGATATTTCGGATGGAATTATGTCGGTGTAGAGGGTGACTGGAAGGAGGCCGGAGTCGACTGGAAGAAGCTCTACGCAATTCCGCTCCTGATCGGGTTCTTTGGTGTGTATTATCACTGGCAAAAGGACTGGAAGATGGCCTTTGTGGCAACCTCATTCTTCCTCGCTCTGGGGCTTATCCTGATGGTGTACTTCAACATGCAGGAGCCGCAGCCCAGGGAAAGAGATTACTTCTATGTGGGGGCCTTCTTCATGTTCTCGATGTGGATTGGCGTGGGAGTCCTCGGCCTTGTTGACGAACTGAAACAACGGTATTTTCAGACATCGAATCCCGCTCCTGCAGCGTACTCGGTGCTTGCTCTCGCGCTCGTCTTCATTCCTCTGAATATGGCCCGAGTGAATTGGCATGAATCCAATCGGCAAGGCAACTACGTTGCATGGGACTATTCCTACAATCTGCTTCAATCATGTGCGCAGGACGCGATTCTTTTCACCAACGGGGATAATGACACATTCCCTCTCTGGTATCTGCAGGATGTTGAGGGGATCCGCCGTGACATCCGAATTGTGAACCTGAGCCTCGTGAACACGAACTGGTACATCCACCAGCTAAAGAATCAGGAACCGTACGGTGCAAAGAAGGTGCCCATCAGCATTCCCGATGTCAGGATTGAAAACATTATGCCGCTGTTCCCCTATCAGGCGACGACACGGGAAATTCCCCTCCCGAAAGCGGTCATCGACCAGTTTGGCGTCAAGGACACTTCGTTGACGAACCGCGGGGCGATCAAGTTTACGCTGGCACCCACGATCAATTTCGGACAGTACACAGGCCTGAGGGTGCAGGATGTCATGGTGTTTGACATTATCCGGACCAACAACTGGGAGCGCCCGGTTTACTTTGCCATGACGGTCTCGGACGACAGCAAGATCGGCCTGCGCGATTACATGCGGCTGGAAGGCCTGGCGTTCCGGCTGGTGCCCAAGCAGGGACCGTACTGGCAGATTCTCGATGAAGAGAAGATGATGACGAATTTCTTCACCCCCGTGGAGACTCCGTCAAAAGAATTCCAGCCCGGTTTTCTCTGGCGCGGCATCCGCGACAGCACAACCTATTTTGACGAGGACGTCCGCCGCCTCATGAGCAACTATCGCCAGGCATTCTTCTCTCTCGGATACTATTATGCAAACGTCGATCGGAAGCCGGAAAAATTTGCCCAGGTGCTCGACCGGATGGAAGAGGTGATCCCCCGCAGCATTATTCCCATGCCGTACGCGATGAAAGTCGATATATCCAATTACTATATGGTCGCAGGTCGCACGGAAACGGCAAATCAGTACCTCGAGGAGATTCTTGCAGAGGTAAAACCGGTTGTCGACAGGGGAGAGGTACCCGCCGTGGCGCAGGATAACCCCTACATTGTTCTTCTGCAGGTTTACAAGGGACTGGGCCGATATGACGAGGCCCTTAGCACCCTTGAGCTCATCAAGACGCGTTACCGGAGCGAACAGGGTGTCGATCAATTCGTGAATGAGGAGAAACTGCAGATTGAAGCTCGAAAACGAATCGACACGTTGACGGCTCAGCGATCGGGGCAGGCTCAGCCTCAGTAGCCAATGTTGGGCAATTCCATGACGGCTCCCGAAGACCTGCGGAGAGCCCCGCTCCGATGAAAATACTTGTCATCAATTGGCAGGATATACGAAATCCTTTGGGCGGGGGGGCCGAAGTACATCTCCACGAAATCTTCAAGAGGCTGGTCGCACGGGGCCACGCGGTGACTTTGTTGTGTTCGCGGTTTCACGGGGCATCCCGCGAAGAACTCATCGATGGCATCCGCGTCATCCGAATCGGAAGCCGCAATACCTTCAACTTCCGTGTCCCCCTTTCTTATCTCCTGCGTCTTCGCCGCGAGCGTTTTGACGTTGTTGTCGACGATCTGAACAAAATCCCTTTCTTCACTCCTTTGTTTGTCAGGCGTCCGCTTGTTGGGGTCATTCACCACCTTTTCGGGAAATCGATTTTCTCGGAGGTATCGCTGCTTCCTGCCCTCTACGTTTCGCTGAGCGAACGACTGGCCCTCCCTGTCTATAAAAGAATCCCCGTTGCAGTTGTGTCCGAAAGTACGAAGAATGAAATGCTCTCCCACGGATATCGGGAGGAGAATCTCTTTCTGGTGCACAACTGCGTCGATCACGATCGTTACAGACCTGCCGGAGCACAAAAGCCTGCTCCCCCCGTCATAGGATATCTCGGCCGACTGAAGAAATACAAAAGCGTCGAAGACCTCCTGGTCGCTTTCGGGATCGTCCTGAAGGAGTTCCCGAAGGTCAAACTCCTTATAGTGGGGGATGGAGACGCGCGTGAGAGGCTCGAACGCATAGCGCGTGAAACAGGCATTGGCGCGAGCGTTGACTTCCTGGGATATGTCCCCCACGATGAGAAAGTGAAGTACCTCGGTCGGATGAGATTCGTCGTCAACACGTCGGCGAAGGAGGGATGGGGGCTGACGGTCATGGAAGCGAATGCGTGCGGAGCTCCTGTCATCGCGAGCGATGTGCCCGGCTTAAGGGATTCGGTCCTTCACGAGAAGACCGGACTTCTCTACGAATACGGCAACGTGGAGGAACTGGCGGGAAAAATGATACTCCTTCTGAGGGACGATCTTCTCTGCAGCAGGCTCTCGGAAGAGGCAATGCGATGGGCGCGTTCGTTCGACTGGGAGCGATCAGCAGATGCCATGCTTGCAATGCTGAACCACGCGGTGCACAAGGCAAACGGCTAGAGAGCGAACTTCTTTTTCAGCAGGTCCACACACTCGCGGGGATCGGCAGCCCGGGTGACATGAGCAGTACAGTCGCCCAATCCTTCCCAAATAAGCTCGTCCTTCAGGGTCCCGATGACGGGATCCCAAAATGAACCGACGACAATGATGGGCTTTGCTTTCATCATTCCCTTGTTCACAAACTCCCAGGCAGCCGCCAGCTCCAACAGTGTTCCTGTCCCTCCTCGCAGAACGATGTACGCATCTCCAAGTTCAATCAGCTTCGTCAGGCGTTCAACCAGGCCGGTGCAAGTGATCTCTTCCTTGATCCACTTGTTTGCCTTTCCGCCAAAAACGCCCACTGTAACGCCTATTGTGTGACCGCCTGCTTCGCAGGCACCATGTGCCGCTGCTTCCATTGTTCCCCCAAACCCGCCATTGCAGACCGTAAAACCGGCGGAAGCGAGCAGCCTTCCCATCTGCAGGGCAAGCCTGTATTCCTCGGATTCTGAGGCCACCCGGGAGCTGCCGAAAATTGTGACGATGGCGCTCATACACTAGTCGAGAAACACCCAGTTGATGCTGATCCTCAGGTGACGACCGAGCTCCGGATAGGGATAGATCGTAAAGTAATTCTTGTCGAGGATGTTTCCCCAGGTGAGATTGATGAAGGCGTCGCCGATCTTGAACACGCCATAAAGATCGAGCGTGGAGAAGGGAGTCAACGAACGGGCAGTGTTTTCCGCATAAACCATGAAGGACGGATAGAACTGAAAGCCGTTATGGCGGCCCACATAGCGTGAACGGGCTCCCACGTGCGTCTTTAACGCCCCGTCAAGGAGTTCGCCCATGTAGGAAATCTCGCCCGTGAGGACAAACTTGGGAAGTAGGAGGCTTGAAGAGGCCCGCTTTCCCGTTTCCGTAAACGTGACGGTGCCCGAGGCATCGAGAACCCAGAGTCGGAGCCCGGCACTTCCCGAAAATTGTACGATTGAGAGCTCGGGCGTGATTTCAATGGCGAGAGGAGAGGAGGAGAAAGTTGTGGCCGGAGTGAACAGAAGGGCGTTGGTGATCGTCCTTTCCGACACAGTTGCCGCAGCCCTGAATACTTCTCCAATGTGAAGCGTACCGGTCAATTCTGAGAGCGCGTGACGTTCCAGGAGATTGATTTCCGCCGTCGAATTCTTGTAGAGTCCCCAGGAACCTTCCTGAAGGGAAGGGAAGCGTGCAAACCACGAATAAGCGGCCTTCAACTCGAACATTTCCGCCGGGCGTATCGCGACGGAGCCGCCGTAGGAGAATGCCCTCCCTTCTCCGTAGGACTCACCCCTCATGTAGCCAGCCGGTTCGAGGATATCCCACGCATTGAGCGAAAGAGACGTGAAGAAAGCGGCATAGTTTCTTTTCGGACTCAAAGAGGGCAAAACAAAGGAGGCTTTCCGTGATTCGATTTGGCCTCCAAACAGGATTGAGAGTGGTTCCATCCTGAGGTCTTGCCGAAGAGTTGCGCCCGCGAAATTCCAGGAGAATTGTTCAAACGGACCCGACGACGCGGAATCGCTGTACTCACGGTCGGCTCTCGAATAGTAAACGGCCGCTTTTGTCGTCCACGTCGAATCAGGAAAAAGCGCCGCAATCAGGTTCAGGGTGACATCCCGGCGCTCATACGTCTGGGAGGCTTGCCGCGAAGTGACCACTGCCTCGGCCTCGTTGAACGGATCGTTTCCGAGGCTACGGGTGCTGTCAATGAGAACGCCATTGTTGAATCCCGTGACTGAGCGCCGATAAAGGTCGGTCAGGCTCAGGTTCAGTTTTTCGGACAAGTTGTAGCGCAGCCTTGACCTTACGATCCATGAATCATAGGCAGAGTTGAGGAATCGTCCGTCCGTCACCTGTCGCTGAACGCCGAACATGAGATTCAACCGTCTGGTAATGTTTTGAGCAAAGAGTGCGTCTGTCAGGAGGTGTTCACTGGGGCCCTGCATGAATCGCACTTTGGTCACAGGTCTGCCGGTATTGAATTGGCGCGAAACAACGTTCATTGCTGCTGCCGAAGCGCTTGCTGCGAGCAGAAATGATTCCGTTCCGCCGAACAATTCGACGCGCTCTATGTGCTCCAGCGGAATGTCGTAGAGATTCTCGACTCCGGTTACCGGATCATTCATTGGTCTGCCGTCAAGGAGGATGGCTGATCCGCGCCAGTCAATTCCCCCAATTGTGGCCATATCAGGCTGCCCTGCCGAACCAAGCCGCCGGAAGAGAACTCCCGGTTGAAGATGCAGCAGGTCTCCCATGGTCACGGCATCCGTCCAGATGAACTGCGAGATGGAGAAACTTGTGGAATCGCGGTTTGTATAGGAGCCGATTTCGGGAAGGAAAGTGTTTCGGGTTGAATCGGCAGTGGCCAGGGTATCGGCCGCCTGCCGAAGCGTGTCGGGGACGGTTTGGGCTATGGCTCCGTCAACGGACGAGAGCCAAAGGAGAAATCCGATTGCCCGAAATGTGGTCCTGAAATTCAACGACCGTCTTTCTCATTTGTGAGGTCTTCACGTCTGGGGGAGAAGAAGGGGGGCGATGAGGAGACGCGGCCAAGGGGCGAAAGCTCATCGATAAGTTTCTTTGCCGTGGCCTCTGATCTTGCAAGAGAAAAGACGGAGGCCCCGCTGCCGCTCATGAGAGCGCAGTCGGCGCCCAACTCAAGCATGCGCTCTTTGATCCTCATGATTTCCGGGTGGCTGGCGAAGACACTCGCTTCGAAATCATTCACCAGTTCACGGGCAAGTGTTTCGGGCTCGTGCATGTGCGTCATAAGGACTCTGCGCAAATCCTTTCGCTCACCAAATTCCCTCCCCTGCAGGCTCTTATAAGCCCAGGCGGTGGAAACATGAATGGGCGGTGTCACAACAATGATCCAATAAGGAAGGTTTACCGCAAGCGGTTCCAGCAGTTCACCCCTCCCGGTGGCATATGCAGTCCCTCCCGTAAGAAAGAACGGGACGTCGGACCCGATGGAGAGGGCCAGGGAATGCAATTCGGAAACCGAGACATCAAGATTCCAGAGGTTCGTGAGGCCAAGGAGCGTAGCCGCCGCGTCCGCGCTTCCGCCGCCGAGCCCGGCCCCGAGAGGGATGTTCTTGCGAAGGGTTATTTCCGCTCCATCTCTTGTGCCCGTGAGGTCGCGAAGGAGCTGCGCTGCCCTGACGCAGAGATTGGATTCGTCGGACGGGAGTTCTTTCAGGCTGGTGGAGAGGATTACAGTGTTCTCATGGAGGCGAAACTCCAGTTCATCGTACAGATTGATCTGATGGAAGACGGTCTCGAGATCATGATAACCATCCGGCCTTCTTCCAAGAATCCTGAGCCCGAAGTTTATTTTTGCGTACGCGCGCGCGGTCATGTGCAAAAGTCAGCAAAAAATACGTCAATATGGGAGGAGAAGCAAGGCAGAGGTGGCGAAACAGGGTAGTGTCTCAATTTGGTTGTAGTTTCTAACGCAGAGACCTG
>Ga0209321_10001673_pt1 | contig 15073 bp, 12 predicted proteins | sample Rifsed16ft4_FD_184012 | JGI IMG/M metagenome (GOLD analysis project Ga0209321, IMG submission 184012) | Soil microbial communities from Rifle, Colorado, USA - sediment 16ft 4 - CSP-I_5_4 (version 2) | ecosystem: Environmental > Terrestrial > Deep subsurface > Rock core/Sediment | place: Rifle... | reverse complement strand
CGCGGTCAACGTCGTCTTGCCGTGATCCACGTGACCGATCGTACCGACGTTGACGTGAGGCTTCTTGCGCTCGAATTTCTGCTTGGCCATGTGCGTTCCTCCCTTTCGCGGGTTTTCGTCAGGCGCCCTTCACCTTCGCGACAACTTCCTCGCTCACGGAGATCGGGGCGGGTTCGTAATGGTCAAACTGCATGGTGTAGGTCGCTCTTCCCTGCGTCTTCGACCGCAAATCCGTGGCGTACCCGAACATCTCGGAGAGGGGCACGTGGGAGTCGATCACCTGGGTGTTGCCGCGGGCATCGATCTTCAGGATGCGTCCGCGGCGGGAGCTCAAGTCCCCGATGACATCCCCCGTGAATTCCTCCGGAGTGACCGCTTCCACCGCCATCACCGGCTCCAGAAGAACGGGATGCGCAATCTGGCACGCCGCTTTGAAGGCCATCGACCCCGCGATCTTGAACGCCATCTCGGAGGAGTCCACCTCGTGGTAGGACCCGTCGAGAAGGGTGACGATCGTGTCGACCACGGGATATCCCGCCACGACACCCGTCTCCGACGCCTCCCGCACGCCTTTTTCCACGGCGGGGATGTATTCCTTCGGGACGACCCCTCCGACGATCTTGTTGACGAATTCGAACCCCTTCCCGGCCTGGTTCGGCTCCACGGAGATCCAGACGTGCCCGTATTGCCCCCGCCCACCCGTCTGGCGGACATACCGTCCCTCGTGTTTCGCCGCGCGCGTGACCGTCTCCCGGTAGGCGACCTGGGGACGTCCCACGCTCGCCGCCACCTTGAACTCCCGCATCAGCCGGTCCACGATGATTTCCAGGTGCAGTTCCCCCATGCCGGCGATGAGCGTCTGTCCCGTCTCCTCGTCCACCTTGACCCGGAAAGAGGGGTCTTCCAGGGCCAGCTTCTGGAGGGAAAGCCCCAGCTTTTCCTGGTCTGCCTTCGTTTTCGGTTCGATCGCGATGGAGATCACGGGGTCGGGGGCGGAGATGGACTCGAGGATGATTTCGTGGTTCGGGGCGCACAACGTGTCGCCGGTAAACGCGTTTTTCAGGCCGACGCAGGCTGCGATGTCGCCTGCGTAGACCGCCTTGGTCTCCTCCCTCTTGTTCGCGTGCATCTTGAGGATGCGGCCGATCCGCTCTTTTCTCTGTCTCGTGGAGTTGTATACCTGGTCGCCCGAGGTGAGGGTCCCGGAATAGATACGGAGGAAAGTGAGCTGCCCGACGAACGGATCCGTCATGATCTTGAAGGCCAGGGCGGCGAAGGGCTCCTCGTCTGTGGACGTGCGGACGACGACCGAACCGTCACGGGGGTCGATCCCTTCCACGGGGGGCACGTCGAGGGGGGATGGCAGATAATCCACGACGGCATCCAGGAGGGGCTGGATTCCCTTGTTCCGGAAAGCGGTTCCGCACAGTACGGGCACCATCTTCAGGCCGACGGTCGCCTCGCGGATCGCCGATTGCAGTTCGGCCACCTCGATCTCTTTTCCGGCAAGGTATTTCTCGAGGAGCGAGTCGTTGACGTCTGCCAGGGACTCCAGAAGGCGTTCCCGCGCGGACGCGACGGCTCCCTCCATCTCCCCGGGAACGTCCTCGACCCGGTACCTGGCCCCGAGAATGTCTTCATCCCATACGACGGCCTTCCTCCTCACCAGGTCGATGATCCCCCGGAACCCTTCCTCTTTCCCCAAAGGAAGCTGGATCGGAACGGGGTTCGCCCCGAGACGCTCCCGCAACATGCGGATGACGCGGTCGAAATCCGCACCCGTGCGATCCATTTTGTTGATCATCGCCAGGCGCGGAACGCGATACTTGTCGGCCTGACGCCAAACCGTTTCCGATTGCGGCTCCACTCCGCCCACGGCGCAGAACACCGCGACGCAGCCGTCAAGTACGCGTAGCGAGCGCTCCACCTCGATGGTGAAGTCCACGTGCCCCGGGGTGTCGATGATATTGATCCGATGCTCCCTCCAGAAGGTGGTGGTGGCCGCGGAAGTGATCGTGATCCCCCGTTCCTGTTCCTGTTCCATCCAGTCCATGGTCGCAGTCCCCTCGTGCACCTCCCCCATCTTGTGGGAGACGCCCGTGTAGTACAGGACCCGCTCCGTGGTGGTGGTCTTCCCGGCGTCTATGTGGGCCATGATCCCGATGTTCCGGGTTTTTTCCAGTTGTGTGGTTCTTGCCACTTCTTCGTGTTCCTTCCCGGCATCCCGCGGTTTACCAGCGGTAATGCGCGAAGGCCTTGTTGGCCTCGGCCATCTTGTGCGTGTCTTCCTTCTTCTTGACCGTCAACCCGCGGTTGTTGTAGGCATCCAGGATTTCCCCCGACAGACGGTCGACCATCGTTTTTTCGGAGCGCTCCTTCGCGAAGTCGATCATCCACCGGAGCGAAAGAGCGAGTCGCCTCTCGGGGCGGATCTCGACCGGGACCTGATAGGTCGCTCCTCCCACCCGGCGGGACTTGACCTCGATGACGGGCTTGCTGTTTTCCACGGCCTTCTTGAGGACGCTTACCGGATCTTCCTTCGTCTTCTCCTTGATGATCTCCATCGAACCGTAGACGATTTTCTCCGCGATGGTTTTCTTCCCCTTGCGCATGATCCCGTTGATCATCCTCGCAACGAGCGCATCGCCGTGGACCGGATCCGCCCCTACGACCCGTCTGGACACAAACCCTCGTCTGGGCATCAGGAAAGCCTCCTCACCGTACCTGCCTCCTCGTTGAACAAACAAGTAGCCACCACCCACGGGCGAGCTCCCCGCGGAGCATGGCGGCCATCCGTAACGTTACCCCCCGTTCCGGCGGAAATGCCGGGAAAGGCCGGTACTGCCTCGTGCCGGTCAGGGAAAGCTATTTGGGTCGTTTTGCTCCGTACTTCGACCGCGACTTCCGTCTGTCCTGGACACCAACGGAATCCAGCTTTCCTCGTATGATGTGGTACCGCACGCCGGGGAGGTCCTTGACCCTGCCTCCCCGGATCAACACGACGGAATGTTCCTGGAGGTTGTGCCCCTCTCCCGGAATATAGACGGTAACCTCGACACCGTTCGTAAGCCGCACCCGGGCGACCTTCCGCAACGCGGAATTGGGCTTCTTCGGGGTCGTGGTGTACACCCGGAGGCATACCCCCCGCTTCTGCGGACAACGTTCCAGCGCGGGAGAGTCGCTCCTGTCAACGACCGCTTCGCGCCCCTTCCGGACCATCTGGTTGATCGTCGGCATTTCCCCCGCCTTCCTGTCCGGTTCCGTCTATCCTGCTCGAAACAGAAGCGTATTTTTTACCATTTCGCGTTTGTCGTGTCAACCCGTTTCTTCCTCTTCCTCCATCAACATTTCCGCCGTATCCTCCTTGATCTCGGAAGGAAGGGGCGGATCCGCCTCCATGTCCACGAGACGGTAGAGCACCCCCCCCGTACCGGCCGGGATGAGCCGTCCCATAATGACGTTTTCCTTCAACCCCGAGAGGGAGTCGACCCGGCCGTGAACGGCTGCGTCCGTGAGGATCTTCGTGGTCTCCTGGAAGGAGGCCGCCGAGATCCAGGACTCCGTGGAGAGTGAGGCCTTGGTGATCCCCAATAGCTGCGGGTCGGCCTTCGCGGGAGTCCCCTTCTCCGCCTTGATCCGCTCGTTCTCCTCCTTGAACACCGTTTTCTCCACGCTCTGCCCCACGAGGAAGTTCGTGTCTCCCGGGTCGCTGATCTTGACCCTCCGGAGCATCTGCCGGACGATGACCTCGATGTGCTTGTCGTTGATCCGGACCCCCTGGAGCCTGTATACCTCCTGGATCTCGTCCACGAGAAAGCGGGCGAGCTCCTTGTCTCCCTGGACCCGGAGGATGTCGTGCGGGTTGGGAGATCCATCCATGAGGGACTCCCCGGCCCGGATCCTCTCCCCGTCGTGAACCGTGATGTGCTTCCCGCGGGGGATGGTGTATTCGCGAGCCTCCCCGATATCCGGCACCACCTGGATCTTCCGCTTCCCCTTGAAGTCCTTGCCGAGCCGCACCACGCCGTCGATCTCGGAGATGACGGCGAACTCCTTGGGTTTCCTCGCCTCGAAGAGCTCCGCCACGCGGGGCAGGCCACCGGTGATATCTTTCGTTTTCGTGGTCTCCCGCGGGATCTTCGCGATGATGTCGCCGGCTACCAGATTCTGCCCTTCCTCGACGAATATGTTCGACCCTATGGGAAGGAGGTACCGTGCTTCGCTCGAGGATCCGGGGAGCTTGAGCGTCCTGTTTTTTTCGTCCTTGATCGAGATGCGCGGCCGGGCGTCCGGGTCCCTCGGCTCGATGATCACGCGCGTGGAGCGCCCGGTCACCTCGTCGAGCTGTTCGCGCATCGTGATTCCCTCGATGATGTCCCCGAACTTGATGATCCCCGAAACTTCCGTGAGAATCGGGATGTTGTAGGGATCCCATACGGCGAGCCGCTGCCCCTCCTTCACTTTCTCCCCGCCCTTCACCATCAGGGTCGCCCCGTAGGTGATCGGGTACTTCTCCCGCTCCCGGTTGTTCTCGTCCAGAACGATCAGGAAGCCGTTCCGGTTCATCGCGACGTGCTTCCCTTCCCGGTTCTTCATCACGGTCAGGCCCTGGAACTTGATCTTTCCCTGGTGTTTCGACTGGATGGAGCTTTGTTCGACGAACCGGGAGGCCGTCCCGCCGATGTGGAACGTCCGCATCGTGAGCTGCGTCCCGGGCTCCCCGATCGACTGCGCCGCGATGATCCCGATCGCTTCTCCGATGGTGACCATCTTCCCGCGTGCCAGGTCGCGCCCGTAACAGAATGCGCAGACTCCCCGTCTGCTCTCGCACGTCAGGGCGGATCGGATTTTTACCTCGTCCATTCCCGACATCTCGATCTGGCGGGCCACCTCCTCCGTGATCTCCCCGTTGGCGGAGACGAGGAGGTTCCCGTCGCTGTCGTACAGGTCCTCGAGCGCCACACGCCCGAGGATCCGGTCGGACAACCGGTCGATGATCTCGCCGCCCTCCACGAGCGCCCGGACGGGGATTCCGTCGAGCGTCTGGCAGTCCTCCTCGATGATGATGCAGTCCTGGGCCACGTCCACCAGCCTGCGTGTGAGATACCCGGAGTTCGCCGTCTTGAGTGCGGTATCGGCGAGGCCTTTCCGGGCGCCGTGGGTGGAGATGAAGTACTGCCCGACCGACAGCCCTTCCCGGAAGTTCGAGGTGATCGGCGTCTCGATGATCTCGCCGGAGGGCTTGGCCATCAGGCCCCGCATCCCGGCAAGCTGGCGCATCTGCTTGTCGGAGCCACGAGCCCCTGAGTCCGCCATCATGTGTATGGGGTTGAAGCTCGGAACTTTCAGGTCCTTCCCCTCGGGAGACTTGATCGTCTCCGTTCCCATTTCACGAAGCATCTCCGACGCGATCTGCTCGGTTGCCGCGGACCAGATATCGACCACCTTGTTGTACCGTTCGCCGTTGGTGATGAGTCCGCTCTGGTGCTCCTCCACCACGGCCTCCACCTCGGCGGTGGCCTTGTCCAGGAGCATCTTCTTGTTGCTCGGGATCTTCATGTCGTTCATGCAGATCGAGATGCCCGACAGGGTGGCGTAATAGTAGCCGAGCGTCTTGAGCTGGTCGGACAGGATGACGGTCGCCTTCTGTCCGCAGCTGCGGTACGACACGTCGATGAGGTCGGCGAGATCCTTCTTTTTCATCACGCGGTTGACCTGATCGAACGGGACCTCGTGAGGCACCACTTCGTAGAGGAGAACCCGACCCGTCGTGGTGTCCACGATCTTCCCGTTGACCCGGACCCGGATCTTGGTCTGCAGCTTGATCTGCCCCGCGTCGAAGGCGATCCGCACCTCGTCCAGGCTGGAAAACCGCCTCCCTTCTCCCTTGAGCCCTTCGCGCGGGCGGGTCAGATAGTAGATCCCGAGGACAATGTCCTGCGTGGGGCTGATCACCGGCTTGCCGTGCGCGGGCGAGAGGATGTTGTTGGTGGACATCATGAGCACCCTCGCCTCCATCTGGGCCTCGAGGGAGAGCGGGACGTGAACCGCCATCTGGTCCCCGTCGAAGTCTGCGTTGAAGGCGGTGCACACGAGCGGGTGCAGCTGAATCGCCTTCCCCTCGATCAGTACCGGCTCGAACGCCTGGATCCCAAGCCGGTGAAGCGTCGGGGCGCGGTTGAGCATCACCGGAAGCTGCCGGATGACCTCGTCCAGGGCGTCCCAGACTTCGCGCTTCTCCTTCTCCACCATCTTCTTGGCCGCCTTGATGGTGGTCGCGTACCCGCCCTCCTCGAGCTTGTTGAAGATGAACGGCTTGAACAGCTCGAGGGCCATCTTCTTGGGCAGGCCGCACTGGTGCAGCTTCAGCTCCGGACCGACGACGATCACCGACCGGCCGGAATAGTCCACGCGCTTTCCGAGCAGGTTCTGGCGGAACCTCCCCCCCTTCCCCTTCAGCATGTCGGAGAGGGACTTCAGCGGCCGCTTGTTGGAACCGGTGATGAGCTTCCCGCGTCTTCCGTTGTCGAACAAGGCGTCGACGGATTCCTGCAGCATCCGTTTCTCGTTCCGGATGATGATCTCCGGAGCGGAAAGATCGAGCAGCCGTTTCAGGCGGTTATTCCGGTTGATCACTCGCCGGTACAGGTCGTTCAGGTCCGATGTGGCGAACCGTCCACCGTCCAGCGGGACCAGGGGGCGAAGGTCCGGGGGGAGCACGGGAATGACGCCCATGATCATCCACTCCGGGCGCTGCCCGCTGTCCCGGAACGCCTCCACGATCCGCAGGCGTTTCGAGATCTTCTTCTTTTTTGCCTCCGAGGACGTTTCGACCATATCCCGGCGGAGTTTCTCGGACAGCTTGTCCAGGTTCAGCTCCGACAGAAGGGTCAGGATCGCCTCCGCGCCCAGGCCGGCCTTGAAGGCATCGCCGAACTCCTCCCGTTTCTCCCGGTACTTCGCCTCGGAGAGCACCTCGAGCTTCTGCAGGTCCGTCTTTCCGGCATCGATGACGATGAACTTCTCGAAGTAGATGACCGCCTCGATCTCCTTCATCGGCATGTCAATGAGGGTGGCGATGCGGCTGGGCAGGCTCTTGAGGAACCAGATGTGGGCGACGGGGGAAGCAAGCTCGATGTGCCCCATTCTCTCCCTGCGCACCTTGGACTGGATCACCTCGACCCCGCATTTTTCGCAGACGATTCCCCGGTGTTTCATCCGCTTGTACTTTCCGCAGTTGCATTCGTAGTCCTTGATCGGACCAAAAATCTTCGCGCAGAACAAACCGTCCCGCTCCGGCTTGAAGGTGCGGTAATTGAGGGTTTCCGGTTTTTTCACCTCGCCGTGGGACCACTTGCGGATCTGGTCCGGCGCCGCGATGGAAATGCGGATCCCCGAGAAATACAGCGGGTCCTTCGGCTTCTCAAATCGAGTAAACAGGTCTTCCAATGGGTGCCTCCCCGGTACGTTCCCTGATTGCGTTCGTTACTTGGCTTCCTCGCTGATCAGCTCGACATCGAGGCCGAGCGCCTGCAATTCCTTGATGAGGACGTTGAACGACTCCGGCAGCCCCGGCTCGAGGGAGAAGTTTCCCTTCACGATCGCCTCGTACATCCTTGCCCTCCCGGGGACGTCGTCCGACTTCACCGTCAGGAATTCCTGGAGGGTGTAGGCGGCGCCGTATGCCTCCAGCGCCCATACCTCCATCTCCCCCAGACGCTGCCCCCCGAACTGCGCCTTCCCCCCGAGGGGCTGCTGGGTCACCAGCGAATACGGCCCCGTGGACCGTGCGTGGATCTTGTCGTCCACAAGGTGGTGCAGCTTCATCATGTACATCGAGCCGACGGTCACCTGCTGGTGGAACAGATCGCCGGTCTTGCCGTCGTAGAGAGAGGTCTGCCCGGACTCCGGCAGTCCCGCCAGATGCAGGTACCGCTTGATCTCGCCCTCGTTCGCTCCGCTGAATACCGGCGACGCCATGAACACCCCTTCGGACATGAGCGCGGCGACTCTTCGAACCTCGTCGTCGGTGAGGCTATCAAGGTATTCCCAAAACCGTTTCGAGTCGTAGACCTTCCGGAGCCAGTCCTTCACGGTCCGGGGGCTGAACTCGATCTCGACCAGCCGGCGGACCTTCTCCCCCAGCTCCCGCGAGGCCCACCCGAGGTGGGTCTCCATGATCTGCCCTACGTTCATTCGGGAAGGAACGCCGAGCGGGTTGAGGACGATGTCGACCGGAGCGCCGTCGGAGAGATACGGCATGTCTTCTTCCGGCACGATCCGGGAAATCACCCCCTTGTTGCCGTGGCGGCCGGCCATCTTGTCCCCGACCGACAGCTTGCGCTTCATCGCGATGTACACTTTCACCATCTTGAGGACGCCCGGGGGCAGCTCGTCCCCCTTCCGCATACGGCCGATCTTCTCCTCGAAGACCGCCTTGACCAGGCTCACCTGTTCCTGGGCGACCTGGGAGATGTCCTCCAGACGCTCCTTGACCGTCGGGTCCTCCTCGACCCCGATCTGTGCCCAGAGGTCCTTCGGAATGTCGTCGAGGACCTCTTCCGTGAGCTTCTTCTTCTTGTTGAGGATCACTTCGGACCGGTCCCCCCCGGTGAGGCGGGTCGCGGAGGTCTTGTGGAGAAGAAGGTTTCGCATCTTCCCGTAGGCGGTCTCCAGGATGATCCGGATTTCGTCGTCCTGGTCCCGCAGGAGTCTCTCCATTTCCTTTTCTTCATAGGCCTGTGCGCGGTCGTCCTTCTCCCCTCCCTTTCGGGTGAACACTTTCGAGTCGATGACGATTCCCTCGATCCCGGGCGGCACCCGGAGCGAGGAGTCCTTCACGTCGCCGGCCTTGTCTCCGAAGATCGCACGGAGCAGCTTCTCCTCGGGGGAAAGCTGCGTCTCGCCTTTGGGCGTGACCTTGCCCACAAGGATGTCCATCGGCTTCACGCGCGCGCCGATCCGCACGATCCCGCTCTCGTCCAGGTCCTTCAGGGACTCCTCGCTGATGTTCGGGATGTCGGCGGTGATCTCCTCCTTGCCGAGCTTCGTCTCCCGGGCCACGCACTCGAACTCCTCGATGTGGATCGAGGTGAAGATATCCTCCTTGACGATCTTCTCGGAAATGAGGATGGAGTCCTCGAAGTTGTACCCCCGCCACGGCATGAAGGCCACGAGCACGTTCCTGCCGAGGGAGAGCTCCCCCATGGCGGTGGCGGGGCCGTCCGCGATGACCTCCCCTGCCTCCACCTTCTGCCCGAGGGTAACGATCGGCTTCTGGTTGATGCAGGTGTTCTGGTTGGAGCGACGGAACTTGACCAGGTTGTAGATGTCGGCACCGTACTTGCCGCCCGTGTCCGGCTCGTCCGGCCGGATGACGATCCGGCGGGCGTCCACGGACTCCACCTTTCCCCTGCGCCCCGCCTCCACCGCAGCACCCGAGTCGCGGGCGACCACGGATTCCATTCCCGTTCCCACCAAGGGCGGCTCCGTGCGCAGCAGCGGCACAGCCTGCCGCTGCATGTTGGATCCCATGAGCGCCCGGTTGGCGTCGTCGTGCTCCAGAAACGGGATGAGCGACGCCGCGACGGAAACCAGCTGGTTCGGGGAGACGTCCATGAGGGTGACCTCCGAGGAGCGCACCATCGCGAATTCGCCCTCCTTCCGGGCGATCACGACGTCTCGCTGGAATCTGCCCTCCCCGTCGATGGGGGCGTTCGCCTGCGCGATGACATGCTTCTCCTCGTCCATCGCGGAAAGGGAAACGATCTCGTTCGTCAGGCAGGAGTCCTTCACCACCTGGTACGGAGTCTCGATGAACCCGAACTCGTTGATCCTCGCGAAGGTCGAGAGGGACGCGATGAGCCCGATGTTCGGCCCCTCGGGCGTCTCGATGGGGCAGATCCGCCCGTAGTGCGTCGGGTGGACGTCCCGAACCTCGAATCCGGCCCGCTCCCGCGTCAGCCCGCCCGGGCCCAGGGCCGACACACGGCGCTTGTGCGTGACTTCGGACAAAGGATTGGTCTGGTCCATGAACTGGGACAGCTGGGAGGACCCGAAGAACTCCTTGATGACCGCGGAGACGGGTTTCGCGTTGATCAGGTCGTGCGGCATCAGGGTCTCGATGTCCTGGAGGCTCATCTTCTCCCGGATCGCCCGTTCCACGCGCACCAACCCCATCCGGAACTGGTTCTCGATCAGCTCCCCCACGGTGCGGACGCGCCGGTTCCCGAGGTTGTCGATGTCGTCCGCCTCGCCGATCCCGTTCTTCAGGTTGATGAGGTACCGGATTGCCCGAAGGATGTCCTCGTACCGCAAAACGGTCGAGTCCAGGTCGCTGTCCGCGATCCCGAGCTTGTGGTTCAGCTTGAGCCTTCCGACTTTCGACAGGCTGTAACGCTCCGGGTTGAAGAACATGTTCTCGAACAGGGAAACCGCGGCCTCCTTCGTGGGGGGATCCCCCGGCCGCATCTTCTTGTAGATTTCCTTCAGGGCCTCGTCCCGCTCCTTGATTCGGTCGGTCATCAGCCCTTCCCAGATCGCCCTGTCCGCGTTTTCCAGGGAGAAAACCGAACAGGAGGCGATCCCCTTTTCCCGGATGAGGGCGAGCGCTTCCTCCGTGATCTTCTGTCCGCACTCGAGGATGACCTCCCCGGTCCCCGGATCCGCAATATCGGTGACGCACACCTTCTGGAGGAGGTCGTCGAGGGGAAGCGTGATCTTCCCGAACGGGACGTCGGCAAACCGCTCCGCCCGTTTTTTCGAGACCTTGATTCCCTTCTTGAACGCGACCTCGTTCGTCTTGGGATGCCGGATCTCCACGGGCATCTTGAGCCCGACCATGAGATCGGGGCGGAACACCTTGGAATACCGGTCCCCTTCGATCGCCACCTCCTCGACCTCGTAGAACCTCCGCAGGAGCTCCTCCGTGGACATCCCGATCGCCCGCAGAAGGACGGCAATGGGGAATTTCCGCTTCCGGTCGATCTTCACGTACAGCATGTCCTTGTGGTCGAACTCGAAATCCAGCCAGGACCCGCGATACGGGATGATCCTCGCGGAGAAGAGGACCTTGCCGGAGGCATGGGACCTCCCCTTGTCGTGCTCGAAGAAGACGCCGGGCGAGCGATGCAGCTGGCTCACGATGACCCGTTCCGTCCCGTTGATGATGAAGGTCGCGCGGGCCGTCATGAGGGGGATTTCGCCGAAAAACACCTCCTGTTCCTTGACGTCCCGGATGGTGCGGGCGGCGGTCTTCTCGTCCACATCGAAGATGACGAGCTGGACCGTCACCTTGATCGGGGCCGCGTAGTTCATCCCCCTTTCGCGGCACTCCTCCTCGCTCCACTTCGGCTGCCCGATGGCGTAGGAAACGAACTCCAGCGTCGCCCGGCCGTTGTAATCCGTGATGGGAAAGATGCTCTTGAAGACGGCCTGCAGGCCGATGTCCTTCCGTTTCTCGGGAGAGACGACCATCTGCAGGAATTCGTCGTACGATTCCTGCTGCGCCTTGATGAGATTCGGTATTTCAATGACCTTTCCGATCTTGGAAAAGTCGATCCTCTTGATCAGATTCCTGTATTCCAGATACGCCATGTTCTCACCCCGGGGGTACTGGCAAAGGTTTACGTTCCGGGGGCGGGAAACGCCCCCCGTTGTCCGTGTGCAGGACGAGTCCTATTTGATTTCCGCCTTGCCCCCCGCCTCTTCGATCTTCTTCTTCAGTGCCTCGGCTTCCTTCTTTTCGATCCCTTCCTTGACCGGCTTCGGAATCCCCTCGACGAGGTCCTTCGCCTCTTTCAGGCCCAGCCCCGTTACCTCGCGGACCACCTTGATCACCTGGATCTTCTTGTCCGCAAAATCGGTCAGGATCACGTTGAAGTCCGTTTTCTCCTCGGCCGCGGGGCCCGCCGCACCGGGCGAGGCGACCGTCACCGCCATCGCGGGGGCCGCCGCCGTGACGCCAAACCGCTCCTCGAGAGCCTTGACGTACTCGTGGAGCTCGAGAACCGTGAGCCCCTCCACCATCTTCAGGAATTCCTCTTTCGTCATCGTTGTCATGTTCGGTTCCTCCCTTTCTATCAGGCACTTACCTGTTTGGATTTCAGGTCATGGATGGATTGCAGCACGCAAACCAGTTTTCTCTTCGGCCCGGAGAGCGCCTGCGCCAGCCTCGTGATGGGAGCCGCCATCCCGCCGACCAGCCGCGAAAGAAGCACCTCCCTCTTGGGTACGTCCGCCAGCGCCTCGATCTCCTTTGCCGATAACACCTTTCCGTCGAGGTATCCGGCCTTCAGCCGGATTTTCTGGTTCCCGACCGAAAACTCCCGCATCGCCTTCGCCAGCGACACGGGGTCGCTCATCGTGTATCCGATGGCGGTCGGGCCGATGAAGAATTCCTCGAGCCGGGAAAATCCGGAATCCTTCGCGGCCCTGCGGATCAGGGTGTTTTTCACGACCCTGAATTCCGCGTCGACCTCCCGGAGTCTCTTCCGGAGATTGGTGATTTCGGCCACCGTGAGGCCCCGGTATTCCGCCAGCACGGTACCCTTCTGGCCGGCGATGATGCCCCGCATCGCCTCGACGGTGTCCGCCTTGCTCATCTTTTTCACCTCGTTTCGGCCCCCTTCCTTAGGCGAACCCGCGGTCTTTGACAAAAGAAGTTTCCGTTCTTGCAAAGATCGTTTTCTGCGCTATTCCGTCTGAAGCGTGCTCGCGTTGAGCTTGATCCCGACTCCCATCGTCGAGGAAAGCGCGATGGAGCGGATGTAGGTCCCCTTGGCGGCGGACGGCTTCGCCTTCATGATCGCCTCGAAGAACGCGAGAAAATTTTCCCGGATCTTGTCCTTCCCGAAACTGATCCTCCCGATCCCGGAATGAAGGGTCCCGGTCTTGTCCACCTTGAACTCGACCTTCCCCCCCTTCAGGTCCCGCACGGCCTTCCCGACGTCGAACGTGACCGTTCCCACCTTCGGGTTCGGCATCAACCCCCTCGGGCCCAGGATCTTTCCGATCTTTCCGACGGCACCCATCATATCGGGTGTCGCGACGGCCTTGTCGAAGTCGAACCATCCCCCCTGGATCTTCGCGACGAGATCGTCGGAACCCACGATGTCGGCCCCTGCTTCCTGGGCCTCCTTCTCCTTCTCGCCCTTGGCGAACACCACGATCCGGATCTTCTTCCCTGTCCCGTTCGGAAGCACGACGGAGCCCCGTACCTGCTGGTCCGGATACTTCGGGTCCACGCCCAGTCGCATCGCCACTTCCACGGTCTCATCGAACTTGGCGTGCGCGGTTCCTTGCAGCAGATCGAGCGCCTCGTCGAGAGAGTACTTCGACTCCCTGTTCACTTTCTTTCGCGATTCCAGGTATTTTTTCCCGCGATTCGGCATTTCTCTCTCCCTTCTGTCGCAGGGATCAGACGACTTCCAGCCCCATGCTCCGGGCCGTTCCCTCGATGGTCTTGATCGCGGCGGCCAGGTCCTTGACGTCCAGATCGACCATCTTGAGTTTTGCGATCTCCTCGACCTTGGCGCGGGGAATCGTCCCGCAATTCTCCCGCTTGGGCGTCTTGCTTCCTTTCTCTATCCCTGCGGCCTTCAGCAGGAGAACCGACGCGGGAGGGGTCTTCGTGAGGAAGGTGAACGACCGGTCCGCGTAGACGGTGATGACCACCGGGATGATCATCCCTTCCTGGGAGGCCGTCTTCGCGTTGAAGGACTTGCAGAACTCCATGATGTTGACCCCGTGCTGTCCGAGGGCGGGACCCACCGGGGGGGAAGGATTCGCCTTTCCCGCCGGGATCTGGAGCTTGATCTGCGTGATGATTTTCTTCGCCATGACGTTTCTTCTCCCGTCCGGTTAGCTTTTCTCGACCTGGGTGAAATCGAGCTCCACGGGCGTTGCCCGCCCGAAGATGGAGACGAGGACGACCACTTTCCCCTTGTCCGGCTTGATGCTGTCCACGATCCCGTTGAAATTCGAGAAGGGCCCGTCGGTGACACGCACGTTCTCCCCTTCGGTGAAGGTCACCTTCGGCTTCGGCTTGAGGCGTCCCTCCGCCATCTGGGACTTGATGTCCTCGACCTCCGATTCGGGGATGGGCGCCGGGTTCTTCCCGCCGACGAACCCGGTCACCTTGGGGGTGTGCCGGACCAGGTGCCAGGTCTTCTCGTCGAGATCCATCTGGACGAGAAGGTATCCCGGGAAAAAGCTGCGCGTGCCCGTGCGCTTCTTCCCCTTCTTCATCTCCACCACGGTCTCGGAGGGGATCAACACGTCCCCGAACCGTTCCTGGACCCCTTCCGCCTCGATCCGGTTCTGGAGCGATTCCTTCACTTTTTTCTCATACCCCGAATAGGTATGAACCACGTACCACTGTCTCCCCATGGAACCCTCTAGTTGGAATTTAGAAGTTCAGGACGGAATATACGATCCTGCCCAGGGCGTAATCGACCAGTCCCAAAAACAGCACGATGACCAGGACGGTGACGATCACCACGGCTGTCGAGGAAACCGTCTCCTTGCGCCCCGGCCAGGTCACCTTCTTCATCTCGGTCTTGAACTCCCGGTAAAACGAGGAGATTTTTGGCAGAAACCCGGCGCTTTCCTGCTGCCGCGGCCTCGTCTCCTCCGTCGCCGTCCGGGTCCCCGGAAGGCGTTCGAACAACCTGTCCTTGAATGATCTCGCCATGAAGAGCGCTTCTCCCGTTACTGGAAGGATGGCAGGCCAGGAGGGATTCGAACCCCCATCACCCGGATTTGGAGTCCGGTGCTCTAGCCGTTAGAGCTACTGGCCTTCCCCCATTCCGGCTATTTGGTCTCCTTGTGCGGCGTGTGCTTCCTGCACGAGGGGCAGAACTTCTTCAGTTCCAGCTTCTCGGTCATCGTCTTCTTGTTCCGTGTGGTCGTGTAGTTCCTGTTCTTGCACTCGGAACAGGCCAGCGTGATGATGTCCCGCATTCCTTCCCCCGATCCCCTTCCTTTCGTTTCCGTTATTCCACGATGTCCGAGACGACGCCGGCGCCCACGGTGCGGCCGCCCTCCCGGATCGCGAACCGAAGCTCCTTCTCCA
>Ga0209321_10001669_pt1 | contig 15107 bp, 12 predicted proteins | sample Rifsed16ft4_FD_184012 | JGI IMG/M metagenome (GOLD analysis project Ga0209321, IMG submission 184012) | Soil microbial communities from Rifle, Colorado, USA - sediment 16ft 4 - CSP-I_5_4 (version 2) | ecosystem: Environmental > Terrestrial > Deep subsurface > Rock core/Sediment | place: Rifle... | reverse complement strand
ACGACGCGCCGTCGTCCACGGAGCGGGAGTAGTACGCGTGGGACGTCCCCGTGCGGGCGTCCGTCCACACGACGTGGATCACGCCGTCGCTCCCCACGGCGATCCGCGGCGACCCCGCGGGGGAGCCGGCGTCGTCGACGAGGACGTTCCCGTTGAACACGGGCGTGATTGCGAGCGCGGGTCCGGGGGTGAACCACGGCACGGCCACGGCGCCCACTGCGAGCACGCTCACGGCGAGGAGGAGGCCCAGCCTCTCCCTGGATCGACCCATACGGTCCCTCCCCACGGCCGCGGCACCACGGCAGGCCCTCGGGGCCGCATGGATGCCGGGCCTATTATTAGACATTGGTGCGGCCTTGTACTCCTTCAAAGCGGTTGTGGTGGGCCTCCCGCGCGCGGCGTCCCTCGTCCCGTCCGTGGAGAACGAATACGATACATCGGAAACGGGCAAATACCCGATGGCGTCTCGCCCGCTGCACAGGTGGGTCCATGGCGGCGACGGGGGCACGGAGGGCGGCGGACAAGAAGGCGGACCTCGCGGGGCCCGGGATCGGCAGCTACGAGGAGCTCGAGAAGGTCCTCCCGCAGGACTACGCGTCCCTCCTGAGCCCGAGGGACACGCAGCGCGCGATCTACGCCGCGAAGGCATACATCGAGGAGAACCTGTGCAAGGAGCTGAACCTGATGATGGTCCAGGTCCCGCTCATCGTCGACGTCGAGAGCGGGGTGAACGATATGCTGGACCGGGACGGCTCCCGCACGCCGATCCAGTTCCACATCTCGAACGACCGGGACAAGCACCCCGTCGACGCGCAGGTCGTGCAGGCCGCGACGAAGTGGAAGCGGATGGCCCTCAAGGAGTTCGGCTGCAAGCCCGGGGAGGGGATCTGCACGGACATGCGCGCCGTGCGGAAGGACTACTTCCTGGACCACGACCACAGCGCGTACGTGGACCAGTGGGATTGGGAGAAGGCGATCACGGAGGAGGACCGGACCCTGGACTATCTGAAGGACACGGTCCGGAGGATCTGGAAGGTCCTCACGGGCGCGGAGAAGCACGTCCAGAAGATGTTCCCGAAGCTGAAGGACAAGCGGTTCCCAAACCTTCCCGAGCAGATCCGGTTCATCCACGCGGAGGACATCCTGGACATGTACCCGGACCTCCCGCGGAAGCAGCGCGAGACGCTGCTCGTCCAGAAGTACCCCGCGGTCTTCATCATCGGGATCGGCTGGGTCCTGGGGGACGGCTACCCGCACGAGATGCGGGCCGCGGACTACGACGACTGGGTCACGCCGACGACGTCCGAGGACGGCCGCCCGATGCACGGGCTGAACGGGGACATCCTCGTGTGGAACCACCTGACGAAGCGCCGCCACGAGCTGATGTCCGGGGGGATCCGCGTGAACCCGGAGACGCTGAAGCAGCAGCTGAAGATCACGAAGCAGGAGCACTTCCTCGAGTTCCCGTACCACCAGGCGATCCTGAGGGGCGAGATCCCACTGAGCATCGGGAGCGGGATCGGCCAGGGCCGTACCCAGATGCTCCTCCTCCGCAAGGCCCACATCGGTGAGGTCACCGTCACGGTCTGGCCCAAGGTCCTGAAGGAGCTGGGCGCGAGGAAGGACATCCACGTGCTCGAGTGAACGGCCCCCCCACAACCCTTTTCGGCGGGCGAGCGGTTCGCGCGGGCGATGACGGTCACCCTGCAGGAGCGCGAGGCGCTCGTCCGCGCGTACCGGGAGCGGGGGAGCCTCCGGTTCGCGGCGAGGCAGGTCGGCGTCGCGCAGTCCGAGGCGTACGGGGTCCTCCGGTCGGAGGGCTTCGACCTCGAGACGCGGGACTGGTTCTTCGAGAGCGGGACGGTTCTCTCGAACGTCGGGCTCGAGGGACTACCGGACGTCCTGCCACTGGCCCTTGTGCTTCTCCATGAGCTCGGGCATCGTGGTGTACTCCATCTCGTCCATGGGGAGCCGGTGCGGCTCGAAGGGCCCGTGGCGGCGCATGTAGTCCGCGATCTCCGCGGCCTGCCTGCGGGCGGGCTCGAAGGCCGCATCGTCGAACAGGTCCACGGGCGGCTGGATCAGCCGCGCGTTCGTGACCTGGAAGCCGAGACCGAAGCAGCGGGGCGGGCCGTCGAACCGGGACGTGCGGTTGTCCTTCATCCCGACGACCATCACGGGCCCGTTGTGGCTCCCGCGGTTCCACCCGGACACCAAGAAGGGCCACGCCCACGCCTCCAGGACCTCCCCCATGGCGGGGAGCCCGCTCTGGGCCCGCACGATCGCGACCGGGTCGTCCTTCCCGACGTACTTGCCCGCGATCTGGGAGAGCTTGTCCGTCGAGATGCACGCGACGGGCTCGTCCTTCGGGACCTTGTTCGACCGCGCGTACACGCGCTTGATCACGTACCGCCCCTTCGTGCCGATGAACGCGAGCAGGTCGTACATCTCCTCCGGGCAGTTCAGGAAGATCCGCTTGTGGTCCTCGATGTCCCACACCTCGAACCGGAAGCCCATGTGCATCGCGGTGTCGATCACGAGGCCCGCGGAGCAGAACGGGTCCGCGAACATCCGGAAGATCGGCAGGTTGAACGCGCCCGGCTCCGTCTTGTCCATCATGAAGAGCGCGACGGGCTCCGCGGGTCGCTCGACCATCTCGATCTCCGCGCTCCCGGGCCCCATGCCGCGGACGTTCCCGCTGAACGCGTCCGCGAGCAGGTCTTGGCCCGCCCCGTACAGGTGGAGCTCCTTCGCGACCTTCGTCGCCTTCTCGAACGTGAGCCACGCGAGCTCGTGGACCTTACTGGAGTCGACGCCGTGGCGGTGCGTCATGATCAGCTGGAGGTCGTCCCCCGCGTGCGTCACGTGGAAGTCGTCGATCACGCCTAGGGCCACCGCCTCCTTCAGGGAGGCCCGCGCGGTCTCCTCGAGCCTCGGGTGCACGATCTGGTGCCCCGCGATGCTTCCGACGTCCGCCTTGATCAGGGAGAGGGTCGTCTTGTCGGCCATGTCCGCCACCGTGCGGGAGCCCATGGCGGGTACCGCATAAAAAGGTTCTCGGATCGGCCCCTCTCCGCTCGCCGGGGTTCGGGACTCGTGCGTGCCGCGGTCGGGAGTCCGGGAAACCTTCAAGTCAGGCCCGCCGTTCCACGTCCCTTCGGTGGGGTCCATGGGCGGCGGGGGTTCGCGGATAGTGGGCGTGTTCGTCCTAGGCATCCTCGTTGTTGCACTCCTGTCCGCGCCCGTGCCCGCGAGCGCGGGCGGCCCCGCGCCGTCGCCCGCCTCGGCCCCCGGTCCCGCACCCGCCGCGTACGTCCCGTTCTCGCCGAACATCCGCGTGAACTCGGTGAACTTCGGCGGGTTCAACTACCAGGTCGAGCCCACGATGGTGATCAACTCGACGGGCACGATCTTCGTTGGATGGAAGGAGGCGTTCACGCACAACGGCGGGGGCCAGCGGGTCGGCTTTTCCTACTCGACGACGGGCGGGGACACGTGGGCCCCGAACATCCTGATGCCGCTCGCGACCCTGTCCCTCCAGTCCGACCCGTGGCTCACGGTGACCCGCAACGACCGCGTGTTCTTCAGCCGCATCGAGTACGACGGGACGAGCTTCCCCGGCGGGATCGCGATCACGAACACGACGGATGGCGTGGCGTGGGGCACGACCTGGTTCCTGGACGACACGCCGCGCTTCGCAGACAAGCAAAGCCACGCGAACGACGCGGCGGGAAACGTTTACATGGTGTGGAACTCAGACTCCTCGAACTACGAGCTCGTGTTCTCCCGCTCGAACGACGGCGGTCGGACGTGGACCCCGAGGCTGCGGATCGCGGACTTCCTGACGGGCTCCCTCGGCGGGATCGTGAAGATCGCCCCGGACGGGACGGTCCTCGCGACCTGGTGGTCCTGGCTCACGGACGACGTGTGGTTCGACCGGTCCTTCGACGGCGGCGCGACCTGGGGCGCGGACATCCGGGTGAACAACGTCCCCGGCTCCGCGGAGTCCCCCCTCCCGACGGACCCGCCCGTCCTCCCCGCGATGGCGGTCGCGCCGAACGGGACCGTCTACATCGTCTACGAGGACTACCGGAACGGCCGGCCGGGCGGGAACCCGAACGGGGACATGGACATCTTCTTCGCCCGCTCCGCCGACGGCGGCACGACATGGTCCCCTGGCGTCCGCCTGAACGACGACGCGACGACGGCGAGGCAGTGGATGCCGGACCTCGCCCTCGACCCGTTCGGCGGGATTCACGTCGCGTGGGAGGACGATCGCACGGGTGCGCACAACATCTTCTACACGAACTCCACGGACGGCGGCACGACGTGGTCCCCGAACATCCCCGTGACGACCGCGTCGACGCCCCTGACGTACACCCGCCCCGGCGACTACCTCGCGATCGAGTCCGACCCCTGGGGGAACATCTGCGTCGTCTGGACGGACGGCCGGGGCACGGACCTTGACATCTACTTCGCGAAGCTCCCCCGGTCGATCCGCCACACGGTCGACACGGTCCCCTCCGGCCTCATCGTCGCCGTGGACGGGCAGCAGTACAACGCGCCCGCGAGCTTCTCGTGGGCGCCGGGGAGCCGGCACGAGATCCAGGCCCCGAGCCCGCAGCCCGTGACCGCGCAGACCCGTCGCGTCTTCGCGTCGTGGAGCGACGGCGGGGGCGTGGTCCACACGGTCACCGCGCAGAACGCGGAGACCACGTTCACCGCCACGTTCCGGATAGAGCACCTCGTGACGGTCCGGAGCGCCCCCGTCCCGCTGGCCCTCCTCGTCGACGGGGCCTCGATCCTCCAGTCGACGGACTACTGGTGGGCGGAGGGCAGCCCGCACGTCCTCTCCGTGCCGAGCCCGCAGGCCGGCGCGATGGCGGGGGAGCGGTACACGTTCCGCGCGTGGAGCGACGGCCTGCCTCGGAACCACACGGTCGCGCCCGTCGCGCCCGCTGCGTTCGAGGCGGACTTCCAGCGGCAGTTCCTCCTCACGGTCCGCTCGCCGCGGGGCACGCCCACCGGGGGCGGATGGTACAACGCCTCCGACGTCGCGACGTTCTCGGTCGCGGACGAGGTGGCGGGCGGGACCGGGACCCGGTACCTCTTCGCGAGCTGGTCCGGGGACTCCACCGCCGCGACCGCCGCCGCGAGCCTCCCGATGGACGGTCCGAGGACCGCCACCGCCACGTGGCGGACGGAGCACCTCCTCACGATCATCAGCCCGCACGGGACGCCCCAGGGCGCGGGCTGGCACGCGGATGGGAGCCAGGTCACCGCGAGCATCGAGGACACGGTCACCGAGAGCGGCACGGCGTACCGGTTCGCGGGCTGGACCGGGGACGCCACGGAGCCATCGAGCCTCGTGCTCGTGACGATGGACCGTCCAAAGACCCTGACCGCTGCGTGGGAGGTCGTCCCCGCCACGGGCGGGCCGACGGGGGTCGCGTTGGACCCACTTCCGTGGATTCTCGTGATCGCGGTCCTCGCCGTCGCGATTTTCCTCGTGATCGTGTGGCGGCGGCGCCGGCGGAAGGACGACGAGGCCCGCCCGCCGCCCGCATGAGCCCGCGCCCTTCAAATAGGCCCGTGGGGGTTCCGCTCCCGGCGAGGCGATGCGGACCCCGGTCATCCTCGTGAACCTGAAGGCGTACCCGGAGGCGCTCGGCCGGAAGGCCGTCGCGTTCGCGAGGATGTGCGCGGAGGTCGGGGAGAAGACGGGCGCCTCGATCGCGATCGCCCCGGCCGCGCCCGACCTCGCGCTCGTCGCGCACGAGGTCCGGATCCCTGTGCTCGCGCAGCACGTCGACGCGGTCGAGGTGGGCGCGAGGACCGGGTGGCTCCCGCCCGAGGCCGCGCTCGCCGCGGGGGTCGCGGGGACCCTCCTCAACCACTCCGAGCGGTCCGTCCCGCTGGACGACCTCGAGGTCCTGATCCCGCGGTGCACGAAGCTCGGGCTGGAGGTCGTGTGCTGCGCGGACGACCTCGCGGAGGCGGAGGCGGTGGCGCGGTTTTTCCCGGACTACGTCGCGATCGAGCCGCCGGAGCTGATTGGCGGGGACGTGAGCGTCACAGGCGCGAAGCCCGAGGTCGTCGCGGGGGCGGTCGAGCGGATCCGCGCGGTGAACCCGAAGGTCGAGGTGCTGTGCGGGGCGGGCGTGAAGAGCAGCAAGGACGTCGCGAAGGCGATCGAGCTCGGGACCGTGGGCGTCCTCCTCGCGTCCGGGGTCGTGAAGGCGAAGGACCCAAGGAAGGTCCTGATGGACCTCGCGAAGGGGCTCCGCTGAGTCCGCATTAGTCGGGCGAGGCCGGTCGGCTTGGATATGTATTTAATGTAGAGCCAATCCATCTGTCGGTCAATCGCTGTTGGTCATCCGGAGTTGCCGCAATGGAGGGATTGCCTGCATCGCAGGAGGGGGGAGCGGCTCCCGATGAGCCGGAAGCCCGCGCGGGCTCGAGGCAGGTCGCGGTCGTCGTGGTATCCCTCGTGGTCGTCATCGCCGCGCTCGCCGTCGCGGTCGTCTATCTCGCCAGACCCTCGGGGGTGCGGTATCTCACCATGACTGAGTACTACGACCTCGGGGAGGGGAACGAGGTCTGGCCTTGGAACTGGCCCACCTTCGCGAACGGGAGCGTGGTCCGCGTCCAAGATCGCATCCAGGACATCTACACGGACTTCTCGCCCACCGTGACGATGGTGTTCCGCTACACGGGAGTGCGGTTCGCCACCGACTTCGCGTTCGAGAGTAGCGCCGACAACCTCTGCCACTACGGGGTGAACGACACGCTACGGCTCGTCGGGACCGTGAGCGAACCCGTTCCCGGGTACCGTGGCGTATGGGGATGGAGCTTGGAGGAGGGGAGCCCGGCGGCTCCCACGGCCTCGCTCGGCCCGATGAGCATGGTGGGCTCGGAGGTCCGAATCCCCGTCGCCGCGGCAACAGGGGACTGCAAGGGTGTGCACCTCCGTGTACAGCTGTGGCAGAACGGCTTCTCGGTGGACGGCATGTTCCTCCGATATGATGGGATTCGCGGCATCTACATCCGGTACGTCGACGCGGACGGGTCGGGGACGCTCAGCCAGGGGGACGTGATCCGTGTCGTGGATTCGCCGGCGGGCTCCCTGGAAGTCCACTTGTTCTTCCGGGGCACGGAGCTCGCTTCAGTCGCCTGGACCTCCCCCTGAGGGCGGGCGCGAGAGTGTCCCCGGAAGGTCCCAACGGATCACGGCGTACCACGCAGCGTACCTGTAGCATCAGGGCACTTATACCGCGCGGCGCGTCCGCCGTCCCGAGGGAACCCATGAGGGCGGTGGTGGCGGTCTTCGTGATCGTCGCGCTCCTCGCCCCTCCACTTGGCTTCGACGCCTTCCTCCCGTGGAACGCGGGCCCGATCCGGCCTCCCTCCCCTGCCGGACCCACGCCGCCCTCCCCTCACCTTTTTCCCGGCCCGCGGGCGGGGACCGGGACCCGCGGCGCGCTCCCCGCGGTTCTGATTGCGGAGGTGTTCTACTTCGCGCTGCGCGACGACGAGTACGTCGTCCTTGAGATTCCCACGTCGACAGGGTCGGACCTCTCCGGGTGGCGGCTCACGGACCGCGAGGGGACGGTGGAGTTCCCCGCAAACGCGAGCCTCGCGGCGGGCGACCGGGCCGTCGTGGCCCGGAACGCGACCTCGTACCGGGAGGACACGCTCGACGACGCGGAGTACACCTACGGCGCGGGCAACGCGACCCGCATGATCGTCGTCGGCCGGATCCCGCAGCTGAACAACGACGGGGACGAGGTCCTCCTGCTCGACCCGGCGGGTACGATCGTCGACGCGTTCGTCTACGGCGGGTCGACGTACTCCGGGTCCGGCTGGACCGGGCCTGCCGCCGCGAAGGTCCCTCTGGGGAAGCGAGCCGTGCGGGCCGCGGTGGCGGGCCAGCCCGCCGACACGGACACCGCGGGGGACTGGGACTCCCCCCGGAGCTACGGCTTGGGCCAATCCGAGCTCCCCTTCCGGGGGTTCGACGTCGAGGGGCGGGCGACCGCCTTCCTGTCCCCCGACGATCCGCTCGCCTCCCTGGAGGGCTTTCTCGACTCCTCGACGACATCGATTCACGCGAGCGTCTACACGCTGACCAGCCCCGCCATCGGGGCGTCGCTCCGGGCCGCAGCGGTCCGCGGGGTCGACTTGCGGATCCTCCTCGAGGGCGGGCCCGTGGGCGGCATCGACGAGAGGGAATGGACCGTCGCCCGGCAGGTCGCAGCGGGCGGCGGGCAGGTCCGGTTCCTCGTGGACGACCTCGCGAACGACACGATGGCCCGGTACCGGTTCCTCCATGCGAAGTACGCGGTCGTGGACGCCCGCACGGTCGTCGTGGGCTCCGAGAACTGGGGCGAGCACGGCTTCCCCGCGCCGGGCCGGACCGGGAACCGCGGGTGGCAGGTCGCGATCGAGGACGCGGGCCTGGCGGCGTACTTCGAGGACCTCTTCCGGCAGGATTTCGACCCGCGCCGACAGGACAGCGTGGCGATTGAGGACTTCCGGCCGGAGCTCTTCCTGAGCAACGACACCGCGTCCCGGGCGGCGTACCGGTTCCCCATCCCGTCCTCGCGCGTGGAGGGACGGTTCCGCGTGACGCCCATCATCGCCCCCGACCACGCGCTCCGGGGCGATGCGGTCCTCGGGCTCCTCGCGTCCGCGACGGAGACCCTGGACATCGAGGCGTTCTACATCGCCCGCACGTGGGGCGCCGTCCCGAACCCGTACCTGGAGGCCGCGATCGACGCGGCCCGCCGCGCCGTCCGCGTGAGGATCCTCCTGGACGGCACCTGGTACAACGTCGAGGGCGACGACCCCGTGGACAACGACGACACGGCCGCGTACGTGAACGGGGTCGCCCGTCGCGAAGGCCTCCCGCTCGAGGCGAAGATCGGGAACGCGGGCTCCCACGGCCTCTCGAAGTTCCACAACAAGGGCGTCCTCGTGGACAACCGGACCGCGTTCGTCTCGAGCCTGAACTGGAACCGGAACGCGGCGACGAACAACCGCGAGGCCGGGCTGATCGTCGAGAGCCCCGCCTTCGCGGAGCCGTACCGGGTCGCGTTCGAGTTCGACTGGAGGGACGACGTCACGTCCCCCGTCGCGGACGCGGGCCCCGACCTCGTCGTGTACGCGGACGCGCCCGTCGTCTTGAGCGCGGCCGGGAGCTCCGACGACATGGGCATCGTCTCGTACCTGTGGGACCTCGGCGCGGACACGCGGGCGGACGTGGCGGGCCGGGTCGCGAACGTCACGTTCCACTATCCCGGGACCGTCCCGGTCCGGCTCACGGTGCGGGACGGGTCGGGGAACGAGGACAACGACACCGCCCTCGTCACGGTCCTGGCCCGCGGGACCGCGGACGCGGGGCTCGCGAACCCGCTCGTCCTGCCGCTCCTCACCCTGGTCGCGGTGAACGTCGCCCTCGCGTGGGTGGTCGTCCGCCGCCGGAGAAAGGGCGGGAAAGGGTTAAGCGAGGAGGAGGCGTTCGAATGACGTGGCCCCCTCCGGCCCGCCGCCCACGATCAGTGCGGGCGATCTCGAGAAGTACGGGTACTGCCCGCTGAACTGGTGGCTCAGCCTCGGGACGGACGACGGGCTCGGGCCCGAGACGATCGAGGGGGAGCGGAAGCACGAGGCGGTGGCCTCCGAGCTGAAGGGCATCGAGGTCCACGAGATCCGCGCGAAGGAGTCCGAGACGACCGTGATGTACTTCGCGATCGCGGCCTCGATCATCGCGGTGCTCGGGATGGCGTTCTTCACGCCCGCCGCGATCCAGCTCGTCCAGATCCTGACCGTGATCGCCCTGATCTGGATCCTGGCGGCGGTCTTCTTCCTGTACCGCTCGGAGACCCTCGTGACGCCGGAGCAGAAGCTGTACGCGGAGCGGACGATCCTCGTGTTCTCGATGGTCGCCGCGGTCCTCGCGTCGTTCGCGGTCTCGACCCGGATCACGGACAGGGCCCTGGCGGAGGCGTCCGTGGCCGCGGCCCTCCTGTGGCTCATCGGCGCCTCGTGGTTCCTATACCGCGCGATGAAGAGCATCGAGATCGCCGCCGCGGCCCGAGAGAAGCACCGAATCGGGGACCGGGAGCTCCGCTACGTGGACTCGGAGGCGGAGAAGCCGAAGGTGTTCGTCTCGCGGCGGCACGGGATCACGGGCCGGCCGGACGCGGTCCTTCTGGCGGGGGAGACGCACGTGCCCGTGGAGGTGAAGACGGGCCGCACGCCGCGGGGCCCCCTCTTCAGCCACATCCTCCAGATCGCCGCGTACTGCCTCCTCATGGAGGAGGACTTCGGGAAGGCGCCGCCCTACGGGATCATCCGGTACGAGGGCGCGTCCCACGAGATCGAGTACAACGAGGACCTGAAGAAGCTCGTCCTCGGGAAGGCGGAGGAGATGCGGGCGGCCCTCGCGCGGGGCGGCGGGGTGCACCGGAATCACAATCGGCCCGGAAAGTGCATCGGCTGCTCCCGGCGCGCGTCGTGCCCGGAGCGGCTCGCCTAACGTTTCTGCCCCGGGTTCTCCGGCGCCCCGACCTGGCGGGCGATCGCGTCCACCTTCTCGGAGAGGCGCTTCACCTCGTCCGCCATGTGGAGCATCTCCTGCTCGAACGGGGTGAAGTCCCGCGTCGCGAGGATCCGGTGGGACACGTACAGGCCGAGGAACGCGGCCCCGATGATCGCGAGCACGGCGATCACGACGAGCGCGGCGACCATGATGAAGAAGAACGTCACGACGTCGTACGGGTTCACGGCCCCGACGAGGATCGCGATCTCGATCGCGAGCAGGAGGCCCACGACGACGAGCCACAGGAGGGTCCACCGGCTGACCTTCACGGCCCCTCCCCCCTCGGGACCAGCGTCCGCACGTCCGCGGGGGTCCGCACGACCGTCGTCCGCATCGTCTCCCGGTCCGTGATTGACACGAAGTCCCCGCCCTCGTCCGTCCCGGTGAAGACGGTCCCGTTCAGCGCGTACGTGTTCCGCTGGCGGTCCGCGATCAGCACGTACACATCGAACGCCAGGCTCGTCCCGCGGGAGAAGTTCACCTCGAGGTCGTACGAGTCGTACTCCGTGTACGTCCGGTTGAACGAGACGTTGTCCTCCCCTTGCACGTGGAGGAGGATGCTCCGGTACAGGTAGTGGTCCACGGCCCCGTGGATGTCGATCACGACGTGCGTGTCCGTGAGCCCGACGATGAGGGCGGGGATCGCGGAGAGGACCGCGGGGCGGCCCATGAGGCCCGGCGTCACGAGGATGAGGGCCAGGAGGATCGGGATCACGGCGACCATCGCGACCCGGCGCACGACCTCGAGTCGCATCGTGGGTGTGCCAACCTCCAGTTTGTAGATAAGGGTTGTCTCCGCCTCCCAGAAGGGAAAGAAAAGAGTGGGCGACCTTCCGGCCGCCCAGTTGGGGGGGAGGAAATCGTGATGTCGTCGCGGTCCAGGCCCCGATTTCCTATAGGCCCGGCTCCGGGTGCATCCTCATCCCTTCGATCCTCAGCTCTTCATGTACTGGCGCTTGATCGCCTCGAGATTCGCGAGCGCCTTCTCCGCTTCCTCGATCTTCTTGAGCTTGTCCGAGACGAGCTCGACGCGACCGTAGACGAGGTCCCGGATCGCGGCCCGCACGGCCTCGGACCGGCTCGGGAAGTCGTCCACCTCCACGAGGAAGTCCAGGGCGCGGAGGAACCGCTTCGGGAGCCGCAGCGTGATCTTCTCCGTGTCCTCGTTCACCGGTCATCCATCCCGCACGCGTATGCCAACTTGACCTCGTTTGACGTACGCTTGTCTGACGGCAACCGTTGCACATTATATAAGCGTTGCTCCGATATTATCACCCGAGAGAACCCCTCCGCTTCCACTGGAACCGCACACGGGCGCGTCGCGTTGAAGGGAACTTTCGAATGAGTTAAGTCCCGGTGTTCTCTCCTCGCGACCATGGACGTCGAGGACACCGTATTCCTGCTGCCCGGCCCCGTGAAGATGCACCCGCGCGTGCTCCGGTCGATGGGGATGCCCGCGATCAACCACCGGTCCGCCGCGTTTCAGGAGGTGATCGCGGAAGTGCGGGAGCTCACGAAGTACCTGTTCCAGACCTCCGGGCGGGTCGCCGTGCTCAGCGGCTCCGGGACCGCCGGGCTGGACGCGGCGGTAAACGGCCTCCTGCACCGCGGGGACCGCGTGCTGTGCATCGTGAACGGGAAGTTCAGCGAGCGGTTCCTGGACCTCTGCAAGGTGTACGCGAAGCCGACCCCGCTCGAGTTCGAGTGGGGCACGCCCGTGGACCCGGACCGCGTCGCGGCGGCCCTCGAGGGCGGGGACTTCAAGGCGGTGACGATGTGCCACAACGAGACGTCCACGGGGCTCACGAACCCCGTGAAGGACGTCGCGGGCGTCGTGCGGAAGCACGGCGCGATGTTCATCGTGGACGGGATCACGAGCGTCGGCGGGATTGACGTGCGGCTCGAGTGGGGGATCGACGCGCTCGTGATGGGCTCCCAGAAGTGCGTCGCGGCGCCCCCGGGACTCGCGGCCGTCGCCGTGTCCGAGCGCGGGTACGCCGCACTCCACGAGGAGTCGGCCTTCTACACGAGCCTCAAGGCCCACGTGGACGCGCTCGAGGAGGACGACACGCCGTTCACGCCCGCGGTCCCGCTGTTCTTCGCGTACCGGGAGGCCCTGCGGCTCCTGAAGGAGGAGGGCCTCGAGAACCGGATCCGGAGGACCGCGCGGCTCGGGGAGGCGACGCGGGCCGCCGCGGAGGCGATCGACCTCGCGATGTTCCCGAAGGCGGGCTTCGAGTCGAACACGGTGAGCGCGATCCGGTACCCGCAGGGCGTGGACGACAAGAAGTTCCGGAGCGTGCTCGAGAACGAGCACCGGACCGTCGTGCAGGGCGGGCAGGCCCACCTCAAGGGGAAGATATTCCGCATCGGCCACATGGGAATTGTCTCGATGGCGGACCTTGTCGCGGGATTCGCAGGAATCGAGGCGACGCTCGCGAAGCTCGGCCACAAGTTCGACCGCGGGGCGGGCGTCGCGGCGCTCTCGACGCTCGCGTGAGGCGGGCTACCGCCACACCGCGTCGACTTCGTCCGTGCGGAACCGCTGGTCCACGACCGTGTCCTCGACGGACATCCGCACCCCCGCCTTGTGCATCAGGAGACCCGTCCACGCGATCATCGCGCCGTTGTCGATGCACAGCTCCCCGGGCGGCACGAACATCCGCGCGTCCCGGTCCCGGGCCATCCGGCCCGCCATCCCCTGGAGGCGCAGGTTGCGGGCGACGCCTCCTCCGAGCAGCACCTCGTCCTTCTCCATGTGGGCCATCGCCCGCTCCGTCACCTCGCACAGCATCGCGAACGCGACCTCCTGAATCGAGAACGCGAGGTCCTCGAACCGCGCGCCCCTGCGGTGGAGCTGGAGCGCCGCGGTCAGGAGGCCGCTGAACGCGACGTCCATGCCCTTCACTGAATACGGGAGCGGGAGCAGGCCCCCTCCCTCCTTCGCGGCCCGCTCCAGGATTGGCCCGCCCGGGAACCCGTGGCCCGTCTCCCGTGCGAACTTGTCGAGCATGTTCCCGATCCCGATGTCCAGGGTCTCGCCGCACACGCGGTACCGCCCGCGGGAAAACGCGATCACCTGCGTGTTCCCGCCGCTCACGTACAGGAGCACGGGGTCCTTCGCGTCCGTGACGGCCCGCCCGATCTCGAGGTGGGCGACGCAGTGGTTCACGCCGACGATCGGCGCGTCGACCGTGAGGGCGAGGGCCCGGGCGGCGGTGGCCACGGTGCGGAGGCACGGGCCCATGCCGGGCCCCTGGGAGAATGCGACGACGTCCACGTCCTGGAGGTCCACGCCCGCGACGTCCGCGGCCTTGCGGATCAGGGGGACGACGTGTTCCGCGTGGTGGTTCGCGGCCTCGCGCGGGTGGATCCCGCCCTTCTCCGGGCGGACCATGTCGTACACGTTCGCGAGCACGCGGGCCTTCTCGTCCACGATGCCGACGCCGACCGTGTGGGCGGTCCCCTCGATTCCGAGGCACAGCACGGCCGGCCCATCGCGGGGCGGGGATAAAGGCTCTCGCGGCCCGCGCGCGGAGACCCGCGCCCGAACCATTACAGAACTTTGAAGTATCCAGGGACATCATCGGTCCTTGTTAGGAGGGAAGACCGTGGAGGGCCTTCAGGCGCGTCCAGTACGCCAGCGGGTGCTGTGTGGGCTTGTCGCTGCAATCGCCATCGTGGGCGGAATCCTTGCGTTCGGCGGACCCGCCCAGGCCCATTCGGGGGACACAATCCAGTCTCTCTGGGCCTCCGTGCCCCCGGCGGTCGACGGGGCGATGAGCTCCGGCGAATGGTCGGCCGCCGCGTCCGTCGACCTCGGCGCGATTCCCGGGAACCAGCTCCCGGCATTCCTCCTGATCATGAACAACGACTCGTTCCTGTGGGTCGCGTACGACGCGGTCGGGGACACGACCGTGACGACGAACGACTCCGCGTCGTTCTCGCTCGACACGGGCCACGATGGGGCCGCGACGGACGGCGGCGAGGACGAGTTCTACCTTGGGGACTTCACGGCGCACATCGTCTGGCGGGGAGGCGGGTACACTTGGGAGGACATGCCGTTCGACCCGGGCCTCCCGGACCACGCGGGCCTCGCGGGCGTGCGGGGGTTCGGCCCCAGCGACCTGGGCGGAGCCGACCACCGGTTCTATGAGTTCCAGATCCCACTCGTGCTGATTGGAGCCAGCCCGGGGGACACCCTCGGACTCTTCGGCGGGTCCCAGCCCGCCCCCGGTGTCACGGATTATTCGGGCTACGCATACAGCACGTGGCCATCGTACGTGACGAGTCCCATCCCTCTCGCCCAGTACGGGAACCTCGACCTCGCGGTTCCGCCGGGCCCGATCGGCGTCGTGCTCTCCCCGTCCTCCGCGACCACGAACGGGGCGCCCGGTCAGAACGTGTCGTACAACCTCACCGCCCGGAACGTCGGGACCGCCGTGAACGACACCTTCGACGTCACGGTCACCTCTGTGTGGTCCGCGAGCCTATGGCAGGCGGG
>Ga0209321_10001668_pt1 | contig 15112 bp, 14 predicted proteins | sample Rifsed16ft4_FD_184012 | JGI IMG/M metagenome (GOLD analysis project Ga0209321, IMG submission 184012) | Soil microbial communities from Rifle, Colorado, USA - sediment 16ft 4 - CSP-I_5_4 (version 2) | ecosystem: Environmental > Terrestrial > Deep subsurface > Rock core/Sediment | place: Rifle... | reverse complement strand
GGTACCCTTCTCCACCGGCTCAACAATGGTCTCTCCATGAACGAGTACAATTTGCGCGCCCAGGACCCTTGCCCTGCTCACCAGCCCTCCAATCATCCCGGGTGGACAGTGGGTAATCTCTGCGCCTGGAATTGTCTTTATCTTTTTTGTCTTATTCAATTCTACACTAACCTCAACAACTTTTGGAATCACTGTATCAATATTTGAGATATCCAGATGATCTGTAATAGCTATGGCCTTCAAACCGATATGTTCCGCCCTTCTGACAAGTTCAGAAGGGAGAAGTTCACCATCGCTGAACAGGGTATGAGTATGCAAGTCAAACATCTATTCCTCCTTATTTTGATTTCATTGTACTACAAGCCCCAGAAGCCGATTAAGGGGCATAAAACTGCCTTTTACATCCTGCGGTGAAATTATAAAAAGTGTATCCTCCTTTTTGATTGAAAATTCTTCCTGAACATTCATAAACTGCTGCTGAGTTGGTTTCTTGGAAGAAAAAAGTACAAATACAGTGGGGCTGCAAACCTTTTCATTGAAATATAGGTTAGCTTCCTTAAGCGATTTTACAACATTTTGTTCTCCGCCATCATACAAAAACAGAACGCCAAGCATACCGCGCAGAAAAGTATGCCATATAGGCTTAAATTCTTCACCTGGCGGTACCACGAAAAAATTTACCTCCACACTCTCGCTCAGTGTCAGTGTACCAACATATCCAATTGGATTACCATCCCTGGGGGTTTTTGAAAGGAACTCTCTACTAAGAGTAAAACCGGTGATATCTCTGCAAGTATTTATAAATTTCTTCAACGTTTTCCATCCAGGAGAAATTATCAGAATTTTCCCCCTTTCTATACCCAGCCCTGTTTTTCTGCCAAGAGTAATTATATCCCTAATTTTGAATATCTGATCCGGAAGCAGGAGGGTCTTTCTAATAGTCCTCCTCGGTTTTGACTCCTGCTTTACAATATGGACAACACCTTCCTTAATAAGGGTATTAATCGCCTGATAAACCTCATAATCGGGATACGAACAGTTATCAACTATATCCCCTATCACCTGGTAGAATTCAAGCAGAAAAACTATCTCCTGCGTAATTGCCGTAAGATCATTTTTAATATCTTTTGGTGAAACCTTTAATTTCAAAATAGAATCAACACCTGGAAAAGAATCCTTCATCTTCTCCCATTCATCAAGTTGCCTCATTCCCTCCATTATTAAAATATCGATAGGCCTGTTGATGCGAACAAGAGTAAGCACCTTGGTCGGAATAAACTCAAATTTTCCTTCTTTCCATGCAAGCAATCTGAAAAATGCCTTCTCTCCTTCAATTTTGCCAAGATTTGCATTGATTATGTTTCCATTCTGAAGGTAGACAAACCCTTTAAGTTCGCTTTTATTCATTACTATTGCACCAGTTTTCTTATTCATGCTTAATATCTGAATAAGGTCAACCAACGGAATCTGGGAAATATTGCCCTCAATCTCGGTATCCGTACCGGAAACCCTTGCAATTTTTTCGATCTTTTCATAGAATGACACAACTTTCTCAACAATTTTCTCAATCGTAATAGGTCTAACCAAAAATACATCCTTGAAAGGCTGATAACTCTCAATACGCTTCTCCGTATTGGATATAAAAATTATCGGTATGTTTGCAGTCTTTGGATTGCTTCTAATTATAGCAGAAAGCCTTTCACCATCAATAAGCGGAAGGTCTATGCCGATTATCAGGACATCGGGCAGTTCAATAAGTATTTGTTCTAGAGCCTTTACCCCGTCAACCGAGCTGATAGTATTATACCCTCTTGCTTTAAGAGTATCTTTGATCGCTATCACCAATTTCTGATCGCTGTCAGCAATGATAACCTTTCTCTTTATCATAAATTACAGTTCCCTGTATCCAAGATATTTATCCTGGAGTTTTGCAATAAGGTTTTCAATAATAAAGGTATCGCTGGTGTGAAAGGTTTTTATTTTACCATTCTGCTCTTTTCTAAAAAATAATCCGTATGAAAAATCCTCTGTTACTGCAATAAAGAAATTCCCTTTTCCCGCATTATCTTCCGGAATTTTTATATTTCTTACAAAGGGTGGTGCATCTGTGTATTTATCAACCTCAAGATTGTAAATCCTTAAAACAGTGGGATCCGCAGAAATTGAATTAACCCTTTCAAATAATTTTTTTCCGTGTTCGCCTAATTTGACAAAAAATGCGCCCATCAGGGACGCATTAATTGATAACTCATCTGCCAAGGTTTCAATAATGTCTTCAAGTGTCTCTTCGTTTATGGCCAACTGTTTGCTGATCCCTTCAACCATGGGGTCTTCGGCAGAGCCTGCGGAAGCAGTTGCGGATTTGGAATCTTCAGCCAAAAGTATATCAACACAATCCCAAAAGTGTTTGTCTTCAAGGGAAAATTTGCAGAATAAACTTTTTTTCTGTTCCTCCATTCTTTTATTAATTTTGTAAAGAAGCATATCAAGCGTCCCGCCGTCCTTGGGAAAACTGCCTGAGGAGATCCTCAGAGAGAAACCGGTGGACATCTCTCCTTCCTGCATGTAGATTTTTCCTTTCAGCGCAGAAATTAATCTTCTTACTGTGATCAACGAACCGAAGTAATCGGTCTCTGGTAGAAGAACATAGTATTCATTCTCTTCTTTTTTAGCCACAATATCAGTACCCCTTACACAGTCAAAAACAACCCCCACAAATTTCTGAAAGGTTGAATTAATTATGTATTCAGAAAATGCACCTTTTATTTCGCTAATATTTTCTATCCTTAATAAAATAAGAGAAAGGTTTCTTTTGAACCTCTTGGACTTAGAGAGTTCTTTTTCCACATAATCAGCAAGGTAATAAAAGGAGTATGCTCCCGTTGCAGAATCCTTCAATGTTGACTGATTATAGAATGTTGCTCTGAAAGAGTTATCAAATGCAACTCCGGCAAATCCCATAATGGATTTTATGAGGTTCTTCTCTTTTTCATCAAGAGTTTTATCGGTGTCAAGAAATATCAGGGTCAGCACGGAAGAGGTATTTCCTTTTACGGAAACCCATGTAGCGTTATCTTTGTTGAATATTCCATCCTGTGAAAGATTATGTATTTCCCTTTCATCAAGAGGTATCTTCTCGGCAGACGCTGTTCCGCTATCGGCAATTTTTTTGAAAACCATATTGCCGTCTGTGGAACACCAAACTACGCCGGATCTTGCGCGGCTAATGTCAATCAGAATCCCAAGCAAGAGAAGAGCAAGCGAATTAATGTCCGTGGTTACAAGAATTTTCATGCACTTCTGATATAGGTTTAAAAGATTCATATATTCCAAACCTTCGGTAAAAAGTTTTGAGTATTCAAAGTTCAACTGTTGCTTTTCACTAATTTTTTTAATAATATTAAGAACACTTTCCTTTTTAAATGGTCTGGGAAGATATTCGGTAGCGCCTGCTTTCATTGTCTCGGAAATATTTCCAATATCCTCGGAATTTAAAATGGCGACAATACTTGTTTCCGGATGAGTAAGCCTCACCCCCCTTATAGACCTCAACCCCTCGGAAAATCCGGAGCAGAGGGATACAAAGATTGCCTTATAACCGCCATCGTTAAGCAATTCCACCGCAATAAGAGTATTATCGGCTACCTTCAGCGTCAAACCCGCTGAAACAAGGATTGGCTCCAGTTCCGGTGAAACATCCCTTTTGTTATCAATTAGCAGAACTTTTTCGTTCTCTTGCATATTCACGACCATAAAGAAACAATGATTTGCCCCGGATAAATCCAAAATAACCTAAAACTCCGCCAGTTATGTCGGCAAGAACATCTATAACGCTTGCAACCCTGTTATCCGTAAAAATCTGGTGAAATTCATCGGTGATCCCATAAATAAAAATAAACAGTAATACCCGGAAGAACGATGTTCTTCCCCATTGCTTTGAATAAGCCCTTGTAAACAACACTCCAAGCACAGTATAAAGCAGGATATGAACTAATTTATCAACGTGTGGAAAAGGCAATACATTTATTGGCAGGGATTGTGATGATAAAAAAAATATAAAGGCGCAATAAAGCGCTGTGGGAAACCAGTAGTATAGAAAAAGATACCAGGAATTTGCTTTCACATCTTGTATTTGCCGAAATCCTCAGGAGGCAAGCTTTCAAGGAGTTCCGCCCATTTTTTCTTGATCTCTTCTTCGGTAAGGCCATCCTTTGTCATCTCCATCTGCAAAGATTTGGCTATAACCTGTTCCTCAACAAAAATCGGAGATTCTGTGCGCAGGGCGATTGCTATTGCATCACTCGGCCTTGAATCGATCTGAAATTCATCCCCCTTAATTTTTATAAAAATGGTTGCATAGTATGTATTATCCCTCAGATCATTTACCACAATTTTGTTAATAGTAGCGTTCAAACTCTCCAGGATGTTTTTAATCAGATCATGCGTAAGCGGACGGACGAACTTAACCTTCTGCAACTCCATGGCAATCGCACTGGCCTCCATAATGCCTATCCAAATAGGCAGGGACCTTTTTCCCATCTCATCCCTGAGAATCACTATTGGCGATGAGGTTGAGGGGTCCATTGTAAGACCAAGCACTTTCATTTCTATTATCATTTATTTATACACCTTCTACTTTTGTTACAATTATACCATTCCAGGAGCATCAAGTCAAACGCTTTTTTATTCCGAATTGACTCATAATTAATGTAACCCGGACCGGCTACTCAGGGAAACCTAAATTATGATTTAACCTGAGTCTGCGATTGTACTTATTCATGGCAAAATCCGGGCCGTTGCTAAGTATTTCAATAGTTGCCTGGATTGTAAAATTTAAAAAGTTATCTAAAATTTCTTTTTCTTCTTCGTAAAATTTTGACAAAACATAATCTGCCGGATCCTGTCCTATGGAGGGTTTCCCTATTCCAAGTCTCAAACGGATGAATTCATCCGTCCCAATGGAAGAAATTGTTGACTCAACGCCTTTATGACCGCCAGCCCCGCCGGATTTTTTTATCTTTATCTTTGAAAAATCAAGGTCTAAATCGTCGTGCAACAGAATAAAATCATTACTGGAAATATGGAATTTGCGAAAAAGCTGCGCCACTGCAACTCCACTTTGATTCATATAGAGAGCGGACTTTGCCAGTATAATTCCGCCGAATTTTCTGCTTATGCCGTAACAGGAAAATGTTAAGTTTTTATCAATTGATACATTTAATGAATCAGCAACTTTTTGAAGGAGAATAACCCCAAGATTGTGCCGCGTGAGGGCATACTTCCTTCCGGGGTTGCCAAGCCCCACAACTAATCTCATTATTCCTTTTTCTGCTCCTTTTTACCTTCCGGTGGCGCCTCTGCCGCTTTTTCAGTCTTTTCCTCTCCTTCCTCTTCTTCCTCCTCCTTCTTGCCCTTTCCAACCACCTCAGGTTCAAGCAATCCAGGCACAGCAGCAGGAGCAGCCTCCTCTTCCTTAAGAACCGACACAGCAGCAATAGCAAAATTGCTGTCAGCAATGACCTTTACCCCTTCAGGAAGTTTTATATCCATAACATGAATGGAATGTCCAAGTTTTAAATCAGTCACATCAACCACAATCTTATCCGGAATGTTTCCGGGCAAGCACTCCACCTCAAGTTCCCTTCTGACATGTTCCAGGATGCCGCCCATTGTAACACCCATGGCTTTTCCTGTCAGTTCAAGCGGGACTTTAATCTTGATCCTATGTTCAAGCGAGATCTCATAAAAATCAACATGCTCTACTTCCCTGCTGACTGGATTGATATCGTAATCCTTAACCACAACTATTTTACCGTTGATATCCGGGTTGTCTGCTTTCAGGGTGAGCAGCAGGTTCATCCCTTTTCCTCCCTGTTTCAGCAACTCTTTCAGCTCTTCAATATTTACGTTTACAGGGATTGCATTCCTCAAGCCTTTACCATAAATTATGGCCGGGGTTCTGCCTTCCCTTCTGATTTTTCTTGCAGATATTCTTCCAAAAATCTGCCTCTTTTCAACACTTAGTATATTTTGCTCCATGTTTAACCTCCTTGATGGTTTAAACAAATAATGAACTTACCGAAGACTCTTCGTGAATCCTCTTTATCGCCTCACCCAGTATCTCGGAAATTGTAAGAACTTTTATCTTTTTGGAATTACTTGCTTTCTCACTCAATGGAATCGTATCAGTAACAATTATTTTAGAGATCTCCGACTGTCCAATCTTCTCAACAGCATTGCCGGAAAATACGGGATGAGTACAGCAGGCGTATACCGATGCCGCGCCCTTGTCTTTTAAGGCTTTTGCTGCCTGGGTAAGAGTTCCAGCAGTATCCACCATGTCGTCCACAAGCACCGCTGTTTTGGATTCCACTTCGCCAATAATATTCATAATTTCAGCAACATTCGGACCGACACGCCGTTTATCAATTATAGCCAGACCGCAGTTAAGCCTCTTTGCGTACGCTCTTGCCCGTTCTACGCCGCCGGCATCGGGAGAAACAATTACAATATCGTTTTTGAAATTTTCTGCGATGAACTTCAAAAGGACAGGTGTAGCATACAGGTGATCAACAGGAATATTAAAAAACCCCTGAATCTGTCCTGCATGAAGATCTATTGTCAAAACCCTGTTTGTTCCTGCTGTGCTCAAAATGTCAGCAACAAGCTTCGCAGATATCGGGGTTCTCGGCGCAACTTTCCGGTCTTGCCTTGCATAGCCATAATAGGGAATTACTGCGGTTACACGTTTGGCAGAAGCCCGCTTCAGTGCATCAACCATTATAAGAAATTCCATAATATAGTGATTGACCGGCATGCAGAAAGACTGAAGGACAAAAATATCATTGCCCCTGACATTCTCCTCAATCTCCACAAATATCTCACCATCGCTAAACGACTTGACAGTGGCTTTGCCAAGAGTGAGACCGAGATAGCTGCAAATCTTATCAGCCAGCAAAATATTTGAATTGCCTGAAAATATCTTCAATTTGCCCAACATAAATAATAATAGTTCGTCGGTTCCGCCAAATACATTGGGGCGGGAGGATTCGAACCTCCGAATGCGGGATCCAAAGTCCCGAGACTTACCGCTTGTCGACGCCCCAGCATACTCGCTCCTGCCATCACTATTGCTGAATGTCTGCTGGTTTGTTTTCTGCGGTATCCTCTGTGTCTTCTACCTGCTTGCGATATTCCTTAAGAATGGCTGACTCTATTCTATCACGCATATCGCTGTTCAAAGGATGCGCCATATCTTTATAAGAACCATTCTTTGTCTTCCTGCTAGGCATAGCAACAAAGAGACCGTTATTTCCATTGATTATTCTCAGATCCCTTACAATGAAACAGTCATCAAAAATAATACTGGCAAATCCCTTCAGCCGCTCAGCTTTGCCTTCATCCGCTTCATTTTTTTCTACAGGGAAGACCTTTACCTCTGTAATCTCCATAACATCCTCCTCTTTTCTAAAAAATTATATACAAGTAACCATTTTTGTCCAGTATAATTTTTGTAGTTCCTTTACAGCCTTTTTTGCTGTTCCCATATCCGGGAAAACACCAAATACAGACGACCCGCTGCCTGACATACGGGCATCTGCAGCACCTCTATCTATCAATCTTGTTTTTATTTCATTCAGTTCCGGGTATTTTTTCATACTTACAGTCTCAAGGTCGTTAAAAAGTCTCTCATAAACATTATTTAAGAAATAAATTTTATTTTCTTTATGTGATTCTGTCAAATTAAATCTGACTTTGCTATATGCCCATTTTGTAGATATTTCAATGCCTGGATAAACAATAACAAACCACCTAACCGGTAAAGATACCGGTGTCAATATCTCACCTTTCCCCTCTGCAACAGCGGAAGGAGCGGAGTTGATAAAAAATGGGACATCGGCTCCTATACTCTCCCCAAGTTTGGATAGACCTTCTAGTGAAATTCCAGTTTTTAGAAGTCTCTCAAGCCCTTTGAGCACTGCTGCGGCATCGCTGCTCCCGCCACCAAGGCCTGCACCGACAGGGATTCTTTTTTTTATTATAATCCTTGCTCCCCCATTACAGCCTGTGCCTCTGAAAAAAGCCTCTGCGGCCTTGTAGGCAAGATTATCCTTGCCCTTTGATAGAGTGGAATTATCACAGCCAATAACTATTCCCTTTCTTATTAATTCTATCCAGACGGAATCATACAGAGTGATTTTTTGCATAACCGTTAAAATATTGTGATACCCATCTATCCTTTTTCCTAAAACCTTCAGCACAAGGTTTATCTTTGCCGGCGCTTTTATCCACATATTTTATCTCTTTTCCTTACTCCGTTATTCCAAACAGCAAGCCTGGCATCCACCCCTTATTTCAATACAATTTTATGCTAAAATAAGTCTCAAAATTCCTTTTGAGAGCCTTTAGAATGTCAATTTTTGCCAAACCATTAGGAAGAAATTCATAAATCCCTGCCGAACTGGAATTTAAATACTCAGCAAACTCGTCACAGGATGAACAATCCGGAAGATTAAAAATTCTGGATGCAAAATAGCTATGGGCTTTTAGCTGTATAGAGCCATGCTGTAATACAGCCTTCTTTCCCCTCCGCTGAGAACTGCCAACTATCTTTCTGCCTTTTACGTGTATTTCGTACGCTGTAATATCTGAAAAACATATATCCGGCTGACTATTGCTGCATGCACCTATTTCCGCCTTTATCCCCAGGTCTCTGAATCCATTTATTAACCAGCTGTGCAGATGGAAATAACTCTCCTCAAGGGAGCAGTCAAACGGTGGTTCGCGCCGGGAGCCGGCAACCAGATAGGAAATATCATCTCCGTGAAGGACTGCCCCGCCGCCGGTTATTCGGTGCACAACATCAATTCCCAATGCCCTGCTGGCTTCATGGTTTACAACCGAAACAGGCTGATTACGGCCGAGTGAAATGCACCAGGGCTCCCAGGAGTAAAATCTGAGCACCGGAGCATGGGTTCCTTTTTCGCATTCGCTGAAAAACATCTGATCTGTCTGCATATTGACAGCGCCGGACGCAACAGTAAACCCGACATATTTCCACTGGCTCATTTTTGTTTCAGTATGGTATTCTCAAGGAAGCGCGTATTGAAATTGCCATTTGCAAATTCCGCATGCTCAAATATTTTGATCAGCAACGATAAATTTGTCTGAATTCCTTCAACAATGCATTCCTTTAAGGCACGAAGCATCCTTATTCTTGCCTCTTCTCTGCTTTTTCCGCGTGATATAATTTTGGCAATCAGAGAATCATAGAAGGATGGAACCTCGTATCCGGAATAAAGAGCGGAATCAACCCTTACACCATATCCTCCAGGCGGAACAAAAAGAGCAACCTTGCCGGGACAGGGCGACATTTTGACCGGATCCTCGGCATTTACTCTTGCTTCAAAACTGTGGCCATTCAATGGCACATTTTTCTGTTCCAAACTCAGTCTTTTTCCGGATGCAACAAGTATCTGCTCTCTTATAATATCAATACCGGTTATAGATTCGGTTACCGGATGTTCCACCTGAAGTCTCGCATTCACCTCAAGAAAATAAAAATCGCCATTCTCAAGCAGGAGAAACTCTACAGTTCCTGCATTTGTATAACCCGCCGCCTTTGCAAGGGCTATGCTGGATTCAACAAGCCTTGTTCTGACAGCAGGACTAACCGCAGACGAAGGCGACTCCTCTATCAGTTTCTGGAACCGCCGCTGCACCGAACACTCGCGATCCCACAGTGAAATTATATTCCCGTGTTCATCGGCAAGGATCTGGATCTCAACATGCTTTGCATTATCAAAATACTTCTCAATATATATACTACCGTCGCCGAAAGCAGCCTTTGCTTCTGCACGGGAAATATTTGAAGCTGCTGACAATTCATCTTCGTTTCGGACAATTTTCATTCCCCGTCCGCCGCCGCCTGCAGCAGCCTTAAGAAGCACAGGATACCCTACTGTCTCTGCCATTTTTGCGAGTTCTTTATTATCCTCCACCGATTCCCTGCTGCCGGAAACCACCGGCACCCCTGCCTTCTGCGCAATTTCCCGCGCCCTTAGCTTATTCCCGAGGGACTCAATCACTTCTGTCCGCGGGCCGATAAACTTTACGCCCACACTCTCACAGGCGCTGGCAAAATTGGCATCCTCTGCAAGAAAGCCGTACCCTGGATGCACAGCATCCGCTTTGCTGAGATCCACAGCGCTCATTATTGCCGGAATACTCAGATAACTATCTCTTGCTTGCGGAGGCCCTATGCAGACCTTCTCGTCAGCAAGTCTTGCGGGAAGGGATGCCGCATCAGCTTGTGAATAAGCAAGCACTGTTCGGATTCCCATCTCCCTGCATGTGCGGATAATCCTGAGGGCAATCTCTCCCCTGTTGGGTATCAATACCTTCTTAAACATATTAATCTATTCTATCTCTTCTGCGGGTTCTATAAGAAATAGAGGCTCACCGAATTCAACAGCCTCCCCGTTGTTTTTCAGAATCTGAACAACCTTACCCGAAATTTCCGCCTCAATCTCATTCATCAGTTTCATTGCTTCCACTATGCACAGAGTCTGCCCTTTTTTCACAATCCCTCCGGTGTTCACAAATGGAGCCGCATCCGGTGACGGAGCCATGTAAAATGTCCCGACAAAGGGAGAGTTGAGTGCATAGAGATTCTTTGATTCCTTAAGATTTTTAGCCTCTGCATCTAAATTCTTTTTTTGCTCCTTATCATTAATTGCCATTATAGACTGCCCAACCTCGCCAGGCAGCCGAACTGTTCTTTTGACCCTTATCTTTTCAGGACTGAATTCAATTTCTTCAATATCCGTATCTTTCATCATAGCAATTATTTTAAGAAGATCTTTAAAATCCATAATTCACCTCAGTATCTCTAATTCCTTGGAGAGATTTGTCAGCACTTTTGCCCCATGTTTTTCAACAACCACCATATCCTCAAGCCTGACTCCGCCCCAGCCAGGAATATATACGCCTGGTTCAATAGTAAAAACCATTCCCTCTTCAAGAACCACATCGGAACGGATAGAAATTACCGGCGGTTCATGCACTGCAAGGCCTATACCATGCCCGAGACCATGCCCAAAATACTTTGCAAGCCCCTTTTTCTTAAGAAATCCCCTCGTAAGTGCATCCACTTCTGATGCCTTAACCCCGGCTTTTATCTTTTCAATAGCATAAAGTCTTGCATCATTAACTGCGGTGTATACAAATTTTTGCTTTGGCGCAACCTTTTTAAACACAAATGTAAGCGTTTCATCCGAACAGTATCCATTGAACCGCGCACCGAAATCTACTATAATCAAATCGCCTGCCTTTAGTTTTCTTTTGCCAGGTTTTCCATGGGGCATAGATGTCCTGTTTCCAAAGAGCACAATTACCTCAAAAGAAAGCGCGTTATCGCCCCGCTTCTTCATTTCGCACTCAAGTTCGGTGGCAACTTCACGTTCGGTAACTCCTTCCTTAAACAGGTGCATAACGTTCAGGAGGCTGTTCTCAGAAATATTTATTGCTCTTTTAATACTCGCCAACTCTTCTGAATCTTTTACCGCCCGCAATGACAACAGATCAGTAATCAACGGTTTAAAACGCACACCCCTTGCCCTGCGCTTTAGTATCAGAGAAAGACTGAGTGTTATAGCATCTGACTCCACACCTGCATGTTTAATTCCATCAGCGCCGATAAAGCTGCAAATATCCAACATTCCAATATCGCCCTTTTTTATTCTTGCTCCATGAACCTCGCCAATAGCCTGTTCTCTATATCGCGAATCTGTAAACAAAAAATTACTGCCGGATTTACAGACAAGCACCCCTGAATCTCCGGTAAATCCAGTCAGGTATCTGATATTCTCCGGAGAAAAAAATAAAATAACATCAAGGTTTTTTTTGTTCAATAATTCCTTAACCTTTAAAATTCGCTTGTTGTATGGATTTTTGAATGCCATTGATTTGCCGATTATTTCAGCCACCCTTTTTGATCTTGTCCAGCCAGGCGCTAAGGGTTTTTATATTCTCTGTCACCTTTATCTGGGTAACATCCGTGCCTGTTTTTTGGGCTGTTGACATTTGGGATTGTATAAACTTGATCCTATCCTTTATTCCCGCATCATCCGAATGCGATTCAAGCAATTCAGAATAAACCTTCAGCGCCCTGTCAAGATAGCCCTGCTGTACATAGAGGTCCGCCAGGGATTTTAGAGAAGATACTGTTTGTTGTTCAGGGTGCCCGCCTTTTTTGTCATATGTTTGGTTAACCTTGGGAGCATCAGTATCTTTACTAATCTTTGGCAATTCCGGGGGACGTTCAGTGACAGTCTGAGAAGAATGCGCTTGCCCTACCTGCATCGACTGATGTGATTCCAATATAGGGTTGGGGGCCGCTTTTTCTCCAGAATGCGGTGGCTCTTCCGCTGCCTTTATCTCAGATGTTTTCTCCGCTTTTGGTGCGGATGGAAGCACTTCCTCCTTTATCTGCCGGGCTGGGGCTGGTTCTGCTTTTTTAACCATATCCGCTGCTGGCAATGTTGCCTTAATTTCCGCTTTTAAATCAGGCGCAGGCCTTCCTTCTGCCTTTTCTGCCTGCTCTGCAACCGGCTTGTGAACCTCAGCGGACTTCTCAGATACGGATGGTTTTATCTTTGCTTTAGCATCCGGATCGTTGGGGTTTAATGTGAGAACAATTCCCCAGACCTTCTGCGACTCGCTGACATTGCCATCATGCTCCAGAATCTGAGCAAGTATCTTCTGGGCATCAATATTCTCCGGGTTTGCCTTTATCACCCTCCTGATTTCCTCTCCCGTTTCCTTAAACATATTCTTTTCAAAGTAGCATTTGCTCAGAATAAGTCTTCCGCTGACATAATTAGAATTGTATTTCAAACCATCAAGTGCTACCTTGACAGCCTCATCAATCATACCGGCCTTGCGGTAAGCATCCGCAAGGGGCACAAAGGCTTTGCTTTTTGGGTCTTTAATGAGTGCGGCTAAATATTTATCAACCTCAGGTGGAAGATCCCCCTTTTTTTCACCCTTCTCCGGCATAGTTTAAATTTTCTCACATAGACGGAAATAAGTCAAGGAAATGAAGGAATTGATAGGGGCAATTCATGAATTGCCCCTATGCTAAAATAGCACACTTTTTATTGCAGTTAATCTATTGTTCCGGTGGCGCCAAACTTGAATTTTATATCCGCGCAGGCACCCACTTTATAACTTACATCTACTGTAACAGCGGCTATGTCCAGCGGATTAGTGTCCCCAGGTGTATTATCATAAAGATAAACCCAGAACTCTGTGTAACCGAGGAACATGGTGCTCGGAAAAGCAACATCGGTATCGCCGAGAATCTTTCCCTTGTCCGTAGTTACTTTAATGCTTGTAGTGTCATTCAACGGATTGAGATTGATATCCGCCAGGATTATTTTGAACCATTGACTGCCACCATCGGGAATCGCAAAGCCACCCGGTGTTATATTTGCGAACGCAGCGCCACTCGTAAACAGTATTTTTATGGGCTTCCAGATTAATGTACTGCTGTCCCATCTGCCGTTGGGGCTATTGAAAATACCTGTTGTATTCCCCTGAACATTTGCATCCCAGAAGGATTCAGCATCATTCCATATTCCATCGCCATTTGCATCCACGAATGGCTCACCTGCATCCCGCTGTCCATTTGCATTATCATCAATAAAATATTCGCCTGCATTAAAAATTCCGTTTCCTTCGGTCACACCATTATCTCCAGACGGGTCAGCCACATCATCGCTTCCAGCCCAGAGGTATTCATTCACATCGTCAATCACCCCATTTGAATTATCATCCACTCCTGCAAATCCATAACCTCCGTCCGCACCTTTTGCGCCAGGCTCATACGGGTCATAGACCTGATCAACGCCAGCATCAAGAAAGCGCTCCGGCGGATCGTAACGCCCATCGCTATCACTGTCAGTAAACACTTCCTTATCATCCCACTTTCCATTATCATTTGTATCAATAAAGGGTTCTGATATATCAGTGTAATTTTCTCCTGTATCGTAAACACCATTGCCATTTTTATCCTCAAAACCTTCTTCTCCGAGAGTCATAACGATTATGGTTAATAGGCCGTCGCCGGGGTTCCTGACTATTTTAGGGGTTAATTCATCATCATCCCAAGAACGCTCAGGCTGCCTATTTCCAAAAGCATCTGTTACCTCATATTCATAGAAAGTGGATGGCTTCACATTTCTTGGCGCTGGGCCCTGCGTTATAATATCTGCGGTAGCCTGGCCATAAGGATTGGTCAATCCACTTGTAACTATTGCTCCTGCCTCAGTAAAGAACGATACCGTTGTATTCTCCGGAACCGGATTGCCAAACCTGTCCGCAACAAAAGCGGTTATAACACCCTTTTCTCCGTAGCATGACAGCCCCGGGAGGTTCAAGGTATTCGTAGCAACACTAAGATGGGTATAATTAGGTGTGGCGCCGCCAATGGATACATTTGAAGACGAACTGGATATAACCACTGGAGGAGGTCCGGGGTTTAAAGTCGCTGTCGCAATAATTGTCACTGGACCGGCCTTTGTCCCGCTCTGAAGAAATGTGATTGCTTCTCCATTTACTGTACCTATTGTGGATGGGGAGACAATCTCGCCCCCGCCAGGACCCACCAGACTAAAACTAACCGTTGTTCCATCAGCAATAGCCTGTCCATTGGCATCCTGCACCATAAACTTTATTGTTGACATTTCTATTCCGCCGGACCCTTTCACAGCAATCACTGTAGGATCTGCAGAAACAAATTGAATGGTTCCTGCAGAGGTTGACGGCACTATGGTAATGTTTACGCTTCCGGTTGCAGTGCCTGAGGTAATATTCACTGTAGCAGCGCCTGACGTTGCTCCTGCGGTAAATGTTGCAGTGGCTTTTCCGCCGGTAGTGCTTGCCTGTGGAGTAACAACAGCCCCTGACATGGCGGTTGAAAAATTAACAACCGTGCCGTCAGGGACATTCTGGTTGCTGGCATCACGCACTATGGCTTCTACAGTGCTTGTCCCGTTAACGGTAATTGTTGCCGGGGTTGCAGTAGCCGTAATGGATGCTGGCTGGCCGG
>Ga0209321_10001663_pt1 | contig 15126 bp, 16 predicted proteins | sample Rifsed16ft4_FD_184012 | JGI IMG/M metagenome (GOLD analysis project Ga0209321, IMG submission 184012) | Soil microbial communities from Rifle, Colorado, USA - sediment 16ft 4 - CSP-I_5_4 (version 2) | ecosystem: Environmental > Terrestrial > Deep subsurface > Rock core/Sediment | place: Rifle... | reverse complement strand
GGCACCGGTATAGGCATTATCCCGATCGAAGATCGAAAAGGCGCCCACTTCTCCGCACTGGAGTCCAATCGCAGCCCCCGTGCCATCCTCCAAACCGACATCGCCATTGATCGTAGACGTGTTTCCGGCGCTGCTGATCAGCGTGTCGGCAAAAACCGCGAAGCTATTCACCGCGCCCAGGTCCGGCGTGGTGTCCGCCAGCGGAGCCGCCAGGGAGACGAGCGTCGGGCCACTCAGCGCGACGGCGATCGCCAGGCAGAGTGATCCCGCCAAAAAGGCTAAGCGTCGAGTTCTAGGTCTATTCGTCAATCTCGTTCTATCCATGTTTTACTCCCCGCTTTCTTCTCTGTGGATAAGCAACGGCACGACGGTTGATTCGCTCAGGGAGGAGAGTCGTGTTCGGCTCTCCTCCCAATCCATTATTCTGTCAAGGTGCTTGCTGGGCGTCCTTCCATGGCTCGCCCGCTTCGGGCACACCCAGTCGCCACATCCTGCCGCGCTCGGGCGCTTGAGCCGCCCCGAGCTGCCCTATTGTCCCGTAGGCGAAGGCGCAGGTGGACGGGCCCGCTATCGGATTTGGCACGCCTATAAGAGGTCCTCGTCAGTGTGGTCCGGCGGTTTGCGGGGCCCCGGCGTCTTCTCCTTCACAGAGCTGTGCGCCTTCCTTCGGATCTGCCGCAGGTGGCTCGAGCGGTGGAAGACAGACGGTCGGGAGGACTCGACCGATCTCACGCCCCCCCGACGCGGTCCGGACGGCCGACTTTAGGAGCCACCAGACTCCGGATGTCGCCCGGGTCATCGTTCGTGCCGCCGGCCGGCCGCCGAAGCCCGGCCCCGACCTGACAGAGCGCGAACGTGTAGTTCCGGTTTGGATGGCTGAAGGTCCGAACAAGGCACCAATCGCCGGGAGACTGGACGTTAGCCCATCGGCTGAGCATCGGCCAGAAAGACGCGGGTCACAAACTCATGATGCATCTAACACTCCCCGGCCACATCCATCAGCCGGGGAGTGTTTGTCTCCGCCACTTGGGGGAGGCACGGACTGGCTTAGATGACCAGCCGGGTGCGCAGCGCCGGGCTGACAGCTTCCGTGCGGCTGGCGCCGCACAACGTGGAGCAGGAGGTTGCTGACGTGGGATTTGACTGTGGATGAGCGCAAAGCTCTGCGAATACTGCTGCGGGACCTCGTCGGCGAAACCGCAGACTGGTTCAGGCCTTGATGAGCGTCGCTGGTCACCAATTGCACCCCTTTCAATCCCCGCCGCATCAGGCTGCAGGAAGTCGAGCCAAAAGCCATCCTCCTCACTGGCTCCCAAAGCGAAGCCCAGCATCTCCCGCTCCCCGTTCTCCCGCACCCCGGTAGCAATCACCAGCGCCTGACTCACGACTGTTCGTGCAGCTTGACTGTATGCGATGGTTGTGGCGCACCTTCAGGTAGAGCGCATCCAGCCAGACAAAGAGGTATTGGCCCTCCAGCGGGCGGTTGCGAAACGGCTCCACCACCTCGTCGAGCTCCTTGCAGATCCGGGAAACGCGGCTCTCCCTGGCACCGCCCGCCAGGGCATGTGTATCGATCCCCGTCAGGCCCAAGGCCTGCAGCAAATCTTCCACCCGACGGGTGCTGACCCTACCACGTAGGCTAGCTGAATCACCGCCAGCAAGGCCTTCTCGCTCCGCCGGCGAGGCTCCAGTAGGCTCGGGAAGCAGGTCCCGTCGCGCACTTTGGGAATACGCAGAGGGATCTCTCCCACGCGGGTCTCCCCCACCCGCTCCCGGTGACCGTTGCGGTAAGTCCTGCGCTCAGGGGGGCGCTCGCACCGTCCCGGTGTCCTGCCAGGATAGCGGCCGGCGCCAGTCTGCTCAGCCGCCTCCAGCTCCATCACCGTCTGCGTCAGCCGGTTCAGGCCTTCCTGCAAGCGCCCGCCAGCGCCGGAGGTTTATCGGGCGGCCTCCTTGCGATCTCCGCTTGCTGCTGCAGCGGCCTTCCGACTAAAATAGACTCTGGCACAGGTCCGGGGGCAGCCCAGTCTCGACGCTGGTGCCTGTTCCCTTTGTCTACAGTTGAGCCTTGGGTTTCCAGCCTGGTTCGATATAGACCTTCGACCAGGCCTGCTGGCCGAAGATGGGCCGATCTGAGGTATTGCGCAAGAGCAGCGAATGGACAGGCTTCGAGACAGAAGCCAAGCGAGATGGGGTGCAGGCGGAAATCGAATCACTTTCAAGCCATTGGCTTCAGCCAGAGGGCGGCCTCATGAACAATAGCCGGAACCGTCCGTCGCCTGAAGAGAAAGAGGGGCAATATCGCAGCATCTTCGATGCCGCCGCCGACGGGTTGATCGTCAGCGATTTGGAGACCGAGCTCGTGGTCGAGGCCAACCCTGCGGCGTGCATGATGCACGGCTACACACGCGAAGAATTCATCGGGCTGCAACTGACTGCATTCATACACCCCGACCGCCAACCTGTATTCAATGAATATCTCCGAGCGTTTCAATCGGACGGCGTGTTCGATACACGGACACTGCACGTATGCCGGGATGGTTCAACGTTTTATGCCGAATGGCGCGGGACGGCATTCCCTTATCAAGGCCGGCCGTGTCTGTTGAGTGCCATCCGAGATGTCAGTCAGCGCATCCAAACAGAAACAACGCTAAGCGAGCAGATTGAAGCCCGAAGGCGCGAACAGGCGACTCTGCTCGCCATCTCCCATACTCTGGCATCCACACTGGAACTCCAGCCGGGTTTGATCCTCGACCAATTGCACGAGATCATTGAGTACACACATGGCGCCGTATTCGCATTGGCCGGCACTACGCTCGTCACCCTGGCGATGCGCGGGACGCAACAACTGGAACAATCCACGCCTATTCGTATTCCCTTGAAATCCCCCGAAACCCTGGCCGCGTTATTCAACGGACATCGTCCCATCCGCGTCGCCGACGTGTGGAGTGACCACCCGCAGGCGCAATTCTTGCGTTCGCTTCTGGATGAAGAGGCTGCTGTGTTGCTCGAAGGGATGCACTCGTGGATGTGGGTACCGCTGGCGGTGAAAGGCCGCATCATCGGGGGCGTGGGTGTCGCTGAAACCACGAAGGATTATTTCACGGCGCACCATGCCGACCTGGCCCTGAGCGTAGCCGACCAGTCCGCGATCACCATGGTCAACGCGGAACTGTATGGGCAGGCACAAGCGCTGGCGGTATTGGAAGAACGACAGAGTCTGGCGCGCAGCCTGCATGATGCCGTCAACCAATCACTCTTCTCCGCCGGGCTGATTGCCGAAGCTTTGCCGCGCTTATGGGAACGAGATCAGGAGGAGGCACGGCGATCACTCGAAGACTTACGCCGTTTGACGCGTGGCGCGCAGGCCGAGATGCGCGTACTTATGGCTGAACTGCGGCCCACTATGTTGACCGATGCAAACCTGGGCGACCTGTTACTTCTGTTGGGAAATGCCCTCTTAGGCCGCACCAACCTCCCGGTTGCTGTTACCGTAACGGGGGAGTTCATCCTCCCCGCCGAAGTACAAGTAGCCTTCTACCGCGTGTGTCAGGAAGCGCTTAATAACGTCGCCAAACATGCCAAAGCCAGCCAGGTTGAGATAGATCTAAAGCAGGAAGAAGCCGTAATCGAATTGCGCATTCGTGACGACGGCCAGGGCTTCGACATTGAACAAACATTCTCAGGTCACTATGGCTTAAGCATGATGCGCGAACGCGCCGAAGCCGTGGGGGCGCTGTTGACCGTTACGAGCCAGCCCGATCACGGCACTGAACTCACGATCCGCTGGACGAAAATCCCACCTAAGGAGTCCTTATGACAATCTCCCCCTCCCAACACATTCGCGTTATGCTCGTTGACGATCACGCGATGGTACGCAGAGGATTGGCCACCTTCTTGAAAGTCGTCGATGATCTGCAACTGGTGGGCGAAGCCGAAAGCGGCGAAGCAGCCATCCAACTCTGTGCTGAGGTCTCGCCGGACGTGATACTCATGGATATGGTTCTGCCGATGATGGATGGAGCGACAGCGACACGCGCCATCCGCCAGCAGTTTCCACAAGTACAAGTCATTGCGCTGACCAGTTTTAAAGAAGGGGATCTGGTCAAGAACGCGCTTGAAGCCGGGGCCATTGCCTATTTACTCAAGGATGTCTCTGCAGACGACCTGGTTCGGGCCATCCGCGCTGCGCACGCTGGTCGCGTCACACTTTCTCCCGAAGCCGCTCAAGCCTTGGTCGAGACAGCCAATCAACCGCCGGTGCCCGCCCTCGACCTGACGGAGCGCGAGCGTGAAGTTCTAGCCTTGATGGTTGAGGGACTGAATAATACGCAGATCGCCGGAAGACTGAGCGTAGGTCCATCCACGATCAAATCGCATGTCAGTAACATCCTGTCCAAACTTGGTGTTACCAGCCGCACGGAAGCTGTAACACTTGCGCTGCGTAACCGCATCGTCCCCTGACCCTCCGAATCTCCCCCAAGTGGCGGAGACAATCACTCCCCAGCCGATGGATGTGGCCGGGGAGTGTTTATTTGTAAGATGAGCATATGACTCGCGTGTATTTAGCCGATGCCAAACCCAAAGAGCGCTCCGCCCTTCGTCTACTACTACTTGATCTGAAGCCAATTGGTCCACCACGTTAGCTCAGGCGCCAGTCAGCCGCACAGACATGTTGTTGGTGGATTGGGATTTACTCCCCAGCGCGCCTAGTACGGCTCTTGAAGAACTCCGAAAGACCTGCCCGGCCGCGCTTGTCATTGCCCGTCACCAGGCCGCGCTCTCCGCCGGGGCCGATGCCTTTATCAGCAAAGGCGAGACGCCTGAGCGTATGGCCGAACACTTGCGAACCGTCGCCGCGAGCGTTCCTATTCAATGATGCCACCTGGCGGATAGGAAGGACTTGAAAAACCGGCGCATGATGCTGCCCCGAGCGCCGGCGCAAACTGGGACGGCCTTTTCAAAGGATCAGGAGGATCAAACCATGAACAAAGATGTATTCGAAGGCAAGTGGAAGCAAGTCCGAGGCGAGGCCAAAGCGTGGTGGGGGAAACTCACCGATGACGATCTGGATCGGGCCGCCGGCAAGTTCGACGTCTTCGTCGGCTTGCTTCAGGAGAAGTATGGCTACAGCCGCCAGCGCGCAGTCGACGAAATCGATAAGCACGTGACGGAGTATGAGGCCAGTCTGAAAAGGAAAAATGTACCCACCCCAGGCAAGTGATCGGGGAGGTGGCACAACCCCTTCTCCCCTGAGAAGGGGGTTGGATCAACAAGTGAATACACGCCATTCTGTGCAACCTAACTCACATTAGTAGGCGACAATGAACATCATCATTTACCTGGTCGCAGCGGCTGTCATCGGTTGGGTGGCAAGTGAAATCATGCGCGACCGGACGAGCCTGTTGGTCAATATCGTTGTGGCCGTCGTAGGCGCGTTCCTGGCCGGTTACTTCCTGACCCCCATCCTGGGCGTCGGGACGATCAACGATGCGATCACCCTTCCAACCATGCTGGTGACGCTGCTGGGTGCTGTCATCCTGATCGCGATTGTGCATCTACTCCGCCGCAGGGTATAGCCCGGCCGATCCCGCGTCCACGATCCTTCGAGCAGGGGTGCTGTGACGCACGCCTGCTCGGTCCAACAGATGAAACTCACAACCTTCGCCAGCGAGCTGTTCAGAGGAGGTCAGAATGTCGGAGCACAGAGTATCGGAAGTTCGAACGACACAGAAGGAACCGGAACGGGAACGACGTATCTTTACCTTCAAAGCCACCCAGTTGGTCTGGCTGCTCTTCGGCATACTGGAAGGCCTGATCGCGCTGCGCATTGGGCTGAAGCTAATCGGGGCCAACCCGGATAGCCCGATTGCCGTTTACCTCTATGGTTTCACCGGCCTGTTCCTGCTCCCCTTCGAAGGGTTAACGGGGACACCGTCATCGGGTGGCATGGTGCTGGAAGTATCATCCGTGATCGCCATGCTGGTGTATGCCTTGATCGCCTGGGCGCTCGAAAGGATAATCTGGGTGATCTTCTATCGCCCGCGGGGCCCCGTGGTGGGCGTCACGCAGACAACCAGCACCGACGATCACACACATGAGTAGGAAGGGAACAGGATAGCCGTTTCGGCCGAGCAGCTCGACCATTGTCCGCCGTTCTCGAGGCCGGGACAACGGCCGTCATGGATGCCCGAGAGCCATATGATCCGCAACCCGCCTGGCGGCCGGCCGAGGGCGCTGGACCCGACGTCCGCCACTCATTCACCCTGGGAGGGACGTCCAGTATGACCAGAAACATCGGCATGCTCTTGCTGGCCATCTTCCTCATCGCCTGGGGCCTGGTTCAGCTTCTCGGGATCGGTGGCCTCGGCGTGATCCTGGCGATCCTGGCCATCGCAGCCGGCATCTTTCTGTTGCTGGGCCGTTAGGTCGGCTGTCCCTCGGTCAGCCGACCAGGTGGATCATTCAAACTGCCCAGGTGGCTCATGAAGAGAGAGCGCCAACCCGCGGCCACCCGCATCTTGGCAGTGAGCCTGCTGGAGGTCGGCTGTGCACCGCGGTCGGCGCCGACCCTCGACTCTTCGGGCATTGTGCCGCCCGCACCTGGACCTGATCCAACCCCAACGATACCGATCGCGCCACCTCGCCCGGGCTCCTGCCCGATACCCCCACCCCGTCCGCACCACCTACGGAGCCGGCCGTGGAGACCTCAATCGCTTACGTCCAGACCGACGCTGTGTTCTCGACGCAAGTCTTCGGCGGCCGGCCACTGGACACACAGCAATCCCACCAGTCGGAACTGGCGGATGGCATCTACAATATGGGCTGGTCACCCTCGGGCGATGACCTGGCTCTCAACATGGTTGTCCTCCCGTCTGAATGAATAGGGAAGGCATGGACCTTCCTCCGATTGCACAACCGTATCCATGGACGTTTCGGCGCGTCATGTGGGCGACTCTCGTCCTGGTTCTTGTCGCCCTCAGCTTCGGGCTTCTCTATCGGTTCAGCCAGGTCGTCTTTATCCTGTTCGTCGCCGTCATGATGGGAACGGTGATCAGGCCGGTCGTAACCTGGCTGCATCGTCGAGGGGTCCCCCCGACGGGGGGGGCCATTCTCGTCTACCTCCTGCTGCTCGCCCTGCTCATCGGTTTCGTCCTGCTGCTTTTCCCGTTGATTGTCGAGCAAGGCACCACGATCGCTGCCGCCGCGCCGGGTTACTACCAAAGCCTGCGTGAGTGGATGGTCAACAATCCCAATGCGTTGATTGTGCGCCTGAGTGAGTCTTTCCCGGCGACAGCACCCGGCCTGGGGACGATAGAGCAGACGGACCAGCCGACGGGACAGGAGATTGTGGCTTCGGCTGAGCAAGCGCTGGGTTACGTGGCGTCGGCGGCTCAGGTCGTCTTCCATGCCACGGTCATCCTCCTCTTGGCCTTTCACTGGACGGTGGATGGGTCGCGCAGCATTCAGTCACTCCTCCTGCTGGTTCCAGTGGGCCGGCGCGAGAGCATGAGTGAACTGATCTCGGCCATAGAAACCAAGGCTGGCTTCTACATTGCCGGACAGGGCGTCCTTTGCCTGATCGTCGGCGTCATGGCGCTTTTCGCCTATCTGCTCATCGGGTTGCCCAATGCACTGGTGCTGGCGCTCGCGGCGGGCGTGCTGGAGGCGGTACCGATGATTGGACCGCTGCTTGGCGCCATTCCTGCGGCGGTCATCGCCCTATCGATCGCGCCCTCCAAGTTGCTCTGGGTGGTCGTCGCCACGCTGGCTATCCAGCAGTTAGAGAACGGCTTGCTGGTGCCGCGCGTCATGCGCAAGGCGGTGGGGGTCAATCCGTTCGTCTCCTTGCTGGCGATCTTTGCCTTCAGCTCATTGCTCGGTCCGGCCGGCGTGCTGATGGCGATTCCCATGGCGGCCATCCTTCAACTCCTGCTCGATCGCTTCGTCTTTCATCCAGCCGCGCTGGAGCCGGAGGTCTCGGCCGGCCGCGATTATGCCAGCCGGCTGCGCTATGAAGCCCAGGACCTTGCCCAGGATCTGCGCAAGCAGGCGCGGGTCAAGAAAGAGGGCTCGGACCGGAGGGTCAGGCAGATCGATCAGGTGATGGATGAGATCGAGACCATTACCACCGACCTCGATGCGCTGTTGGCACAGGTCCGCCCTTCAGATGAGCCATGACGAAGCAACTGGTGGGATTCGCTGCGGCGGTGATGACCACGTTGCTGGCGCTGGTGGTGCTGTGGCAGTTCCGTATAGTCGTCGCTTACCTCCTGATCTCGCTCACGCTTGCGGCGGCGCTGCGCCCATTGGCGAACCGCCTGGCCGGGCGAGGCTTCGTGGTGCGCCTGGCTTGGATTCTGCTTTACCTGGCGGTCCTGGTCGGTTTCGGCTACCTGCTCGTCCAAACCGGTGTCACCGCCGTCAAAGAGATTCAACAGTTGTCTCACACGCTGTCGGTGCAGGATGAGTGGAGTCTGCCGATATGGCTGCAGGGCAGCTCGTTCCAACAGGCCGTGATGGCCCGGCTGCCGCCGCCGAGCAAGCTCTTCGAAGCCGCCGCCGGCGAGCAGGGGCAGCTCGTGCTGCCGGCCCTCCTCGGATTCACGCAGGGCCTGGGTGTCGTCGTGAGCGGCGTTTTCGTCGTCCTGTTCTTGAGCTTCTATTGGAGCATCAATCAGATTCACTTTGAACGACTCTGGCTTTCGTTGCTTCCACCTGGCCAGCGGAAACAGGCGCGTGGTATCTGGCGGACCGTCGAGCCCGACATCGGCGCCTACGTGCGCGGCCAAGGAATCCAGAGTCTCCTGGCCGGGCTGCTGTTAGGCGTCGGTTACTGGCTGCTGGGGTCCCCCTACCCGGCACTCCTGGCGCTGGCCGGCGCCCTGGCGAGCCTGGTGCCCGTGGTTGGAGTAGCCCTGGCGGTCATTCCCGTGCTCTTGGTGGGGCTGCTGACCGGTGTGCAGCTCAGCCTGGTTACGGCTCTCTATGCGCTGGTCGTCTTGACGGCGCTGGGAGTATGGGTCAAGCCGCGTCTTTTCAACCGCAAATGGGACAATCCCATTCTGACCGTCGTTCTGCTGATTGCCCTGGCAGACGCTTTTGGCCTTGTCGGGATTATCATCGCGCCGCCTCTGTCGGCGGTATGCCAGATCCTGTGGAGCCGCCTGGTCAGCCGCCGCGCGGTTGAAGGGGCTGCGGCGCTGGTTTCAGACCTCAAAGAGCGGCAGGCACGCCTGCGCGACACCGTCAGGGCCATGGGTGAACCGGCTCTGCCTTTGGTGACCAGCAGCATGGAGCGGCTCGCCCGCCTGATCGAGAAAGCAGAACCCATTCTGCGAGAAGAAATGCCGGTCGAACCTTCCGAGTGATCCCGCGCCCCAGCCTGTCGCGTTGACGGTAGGCCATGTGGGTCCACAGGGCGTGAAGGAAACGAGCGGTGACTGGACCCAGAACGGCTAGGACAATGGCACAGCTGCTTGAGCAAGGGTTCCAACGCGTGCACCGGTTTGACGAGCGGACGCACGGCTGGCTGGGGATGTTGGCGGTCGCGGCCAGGCATGCGCTACAGCCCGACTCGGTGATTACGGCTGCGGCGATTGCCTACTTTGCCATCTTCTCCCTCTTTCCCCTCACTCTCCTGAGCGTCGCCATTGCCAGCTTCAGCCTGGGCTCGTTGATGGACCAGCAACTGGCCGTACAAAGGCTGGAGTTCATTGCGCCGGCCCTGGACCAGTTGTTGGGCAAGAATATCGACGAAATCATCCTGGCCCGCGGTCCCCTTACCGTAGTTGCTCTCGTGAGTCTGATCTGGTCTGCCTCTACTATCTTTCATATGCTTACCGGCACCCTCAATGAAATTTGGGGTATTGAACGAAGTCGCCCTTTCTGGAAGCGGCGCGGTCTGGCGATACTGCTGATCCTGGTCTTCGTCGGCCCGATCCTCATCCTGGCTTCGTTTGCCGGTAGCCTGATCGGCAACCTACTCACCTGGTTGCCCGACCAACTCATTCAAATCGTAAGGGGCGCCAGTCTGGCACTGGCGATCTTGCTCGATATCGCCCTGTTTATGGTGCTCTACCTGATGCTCCCGCATGCAGCTTCGAGCTGGCGCGAGATCTTGCCCGGCGCGATTGGAGCCGGTTTCCTCTGGGAACTTGCCAAGAGGGCCTTCTTGTTCTTCGTTTCCACATACGTTTCCGTTTCAAACCTGGTCTATGGTTCCGTGGCGGCCATTATCGCGATCCTGACCTGGGCCTACCTGAGCGGCCTTATCTTTCTCTTTGGCGCTTACTTGAATGTCGCCTATTGCCACAAGAGACAGCAGCAACGGGAAGCGGCAGCTCCATCGTCGATGCCACGCCGATGAGATGGAGAGTCGGGCATCCATCGTCCATCCTTGGAATTGCGCTTTCTGACACGAAGGCTCAGGAGCGTCCAACACTCGGGGATGCACCCTCGAAAGGACGTGCTGCGCGCAAACCGGCCCTATTCGTGCGGCTTGGCCTAAGAGACAAGGGGTCGGGATTGGGATCCGCTCGCCCGCCGGCATGCACGCTAACCCGCGGGGGCGGGCAGCTTTCATTGACACCGAGAATTCCCCCTGACGCCCTCTCCTTCACTTCGTCTATCGGGCACCGGGGCCTCCCCCAACTGGCGGAGACGAACTCCAGCCTGCCGATGGATGTGGCCAGGGATACTCTACGGTAGGATGAGTTCATGGCCCACAGGGGCTTGTTGGCCCGTCAGTTCCGTCTCCTGGGATCGGCGGGCATCACCTGAACCGTCATCCACCATCACCAAATCGAGCAAGTAGCTCAAAGGGAGAAACCGCATGATTACCTGGATCATCGTCATCCTGCTCGTCCTGTGGCTCCTCGGCTTCTTTGGCCCGAGATTCGTCCCCCGCATCCCTCGCACCGGCAACGTGGTTCACATCCTGATCGTCATCGTGGTCATCCTGGTTGTCTTGAGGCTGCTGAGAATCGCGTAGGCCGAAACCTCGCTCCAGCAGTTGCAGGAACAATCTAGGGTTGGTTTGTAGCTGCGGCGACAACGCGCGCTACTTTCGGCGGGCCGACCGCTCACAAAAGAGCGGAACACAAGCCTGCGAGCCAGGTTTGACTTGCACAGGAGAAAGGCGGGAGGACCCGGAAGAGAGCGTCGGGTGGCGACTCCGATCGCACGCCAACGGTGCACAGCGGTGACACCATGGAGGTGACCCTTTGGTGCCCTCCGGGAGAGTCAGAATTCACGTCGGCCTGCGCCCACCGGCGTCCGACGCGAGTGGGACAGGTCGGCCATCAGGGCAGCCAGACGCCTACCCAACCGTTCCAGACCGTGGTCGGCAACCACCCGGGCGCGCAAGTAAGCGCCAATGCCTCGCAGGGTCTCGTCGTCAACGCCGAGGGCGGCGTGGATCTTGTCCGCCCATTCGCCGGGATCGTAGGTATTCACGATAAGCCGGTCGGCGTAACGGCCCAGGGTCTCGCGTAGTTCCGGATTGCCAACGATGGACGGACGGCCGCAGCTCATCGCCTCCAAAGGCGCCTTATCGCCAAAGCCGGACGGAGTGAGGTTGACATGGACTCGGCCCTGTCGATACCAGTCGGGCATGGTCTCCCAAGGTACGGCCGAGTGGATGTGGACGATATCGCCCAGGCCCAGGGCGCTCACGAGGGCCTGGATCTCGCGGAAGTAGAGCTGGTCACTCGCCGTCAGCGGGCTTCCCAGGATCACGACTCTGAGCCTCGGCGTCAGATGCGCCAGACGCGAGGCGGCACGGATCAGGACGTCCAGGTTCTTGGAGCGTGAGATCCTTCCCGCGCAAAGGACCGTCGGGACGGTTGTTTCGGGTTGGGGCCCCGGCCGAAAGAGTGAGGTGTCGATACCATGGCCGATGATCTCAAGTTTGTCGCGGCCGAGAGGGTAGGAGCTCGGATAGCAGCTGACCACCCGGGTGGCCGCGGCATGCGCCAGCTTGAGTCGCCAATCGGCGTGGGGATGGACATACCACAGCACCAGCGGGATGGCGTAGAGCTTGAGAAGCGGGGCGGCGAGGACGGCCAACGGTCCGGCCATGTGGGCGAAAGCGGCATCATAACGGTTCCGGCGCAGCAGTTGGGCCAATCGTGGGTAGAGCCCGACCGCCAGGCGAGTTCTCCCGAAGCCGCGCTCCTTGCCCAGGGACTGAACGGTGACGCCGGCCCCGGTGGCGAACCTTCCCCTCCTCACCGTCAGGACGTCGACGTGCTCACAACGCCGGGCGATTTCGTTGACCCAGCCCATGGCGAATCCAAGCGACGGGTCTTCCACATCGCACGCCAGGTTGAACCAGAGGATCCGTCGGAGGTTCTGTTCCTTTGAGGGCGTGGAGGAGGCCAGTTCTCCCATGACGATCAGCGCATGCTGGATGCCGGATCTGCCATTCCGCTCGATCTATCGGACAGAGCAGGCTCATCCATCCAGGCAGGCCCGCATCGCCCCGGCGAAGCTTGCCAAGTATTCCTCCTTGGATATGTTGGGGAGCCGGTCGAGTGCGTTCTGAGCTGCTTGGGCGAGGGACTGCCGGCGGTCCCGATCTGCGTGCAAGGCCAGGATCGCCTCCGACAGTGCCTGCACGTTCCCGACGGGGACGATCCTACAGGTCCTGCCGTCGATCAGGAGGTCGCCCGCCGGCCCGACGTCAGTCATCACGATCGGAATTCCTGCGGCGATGGCCTCGATGCAAACGCGCGGCCAGCCCTCGAAGTTGGAGGCAAGCAGGAAGAGGTCGAACGACTTGATAAAGGAAGGCAAGTCCGCCCGCCACGATTCGATCCAGACCTTCGTCTCCAGCCGGTTCAAGCGGATGCGCTGCTCGAGCAGACGCCGATCGGGGCCGGCGCCGGCGATAACCAGCACCGACTGCGGGACGGCGCGCGTGACCTGGACCATGGCGTCGATCAATAGTCGAAAGTTCTTCTCCCGCTCGACGAACCGGCCGGCCGAAACAAGCCGCAACTCGAATGAACCGAGGCGATCATCGGTCGGAGAATGCCTGGGGGCCGATCGGACTCCGTCCACGTCGGTCCAGATCGGAAGCACCCGGATCTTCTCAGCCGGGACTCCAAGTTCGCGAGTGATGGCCGCCCCGACCCGGGGCGAGACCGCCCGGATACACGATGCCCGAGGCAGGACGAATCGAGCCAGGAGGTAGCGGAAGCGTTCCCTCCAGGAGGCCGTACGGTAATGAGGGCTCAAGACGTCCGTGTGGACCTGGGCCTGGAGCGGGACCCCGAATCGGCGAGCCAGCCCGTAGCCGATGAGGCCGAAAACGTCGGCGTTCTCCGAACTGATGATGTCGGGATGGACGGCTCGACACACGGCCGTCGCCCGCCGCCACACGCGCAGGTAGCGCGCCAGGGCGCTCCGACCGCTGGCAGCATACGTACGCAGAGTGTCGTGCGCCTCCTCACGATGTGCCCGGCGGGCGGCGACGACGATGTGCAGCTCATCGAAGAGCTCGGCGTAGTCGATCATCCGGTCGCGGGCGCGGGATCCGGGGACCAAGATCGACTCGTCCCCGGCGAGAACGAAGACCTTCATCGAATCGCCTGAAGGGCGGCGGCGGTCGCCTTCAGCATGGACTCCGCCTCGAATCGACCTGCGGCTTGGTTCGCCGCCGCCGCCAGGCGCGCCGCCCCGGCCGGGTCCCGCAACAGCTCGCGAATGGCCCTCGTGAAGGCCCCGACGTCATTGTGGCGCACCAGCCACCCGGTTCGGCCGTGCTCGATGAGTTCGCTTGTCCCGCCGGTGTCCGAGGTGATCACCGGTGTCCCCAAGGCCATCGCTTCCAGAATGGAATGCGACATGCCTTCCCCTGCGGAATTCAATACGAACGCATCGGCGGCCCTCAGGTAGGTCAGGGCCTGAGGTCGCAGAGCCGCACCCGCGAGCCAGATGGTCCCGTCGAGATTGCATTGCCGGATCCTGCGGCCCAGCGCCGCGCCCTGAGGTCCCGATCCCAGGATGACAAGGCGCAACTCGGGGAACTCCGGCTTGAGCGCGGCGGCGACATCCACCAGGATCTCGAAACCTTTCCATCGCACGAGGCGCCCCATGGCGACGAGGAGCGGACCGCCGACTCCAAGGGATGCCCGGGCGAGCTCGCGCGTGGCGGGGATACCCTCGGGAAGATCCGCCGAGTTGGGGACGATCACCGTTTTCGACCGGGGAACCCCCCACCCTGCAACGAGGCTCTGAAGGTAGCGATTGGGCACAACGACCATCCCCGCACGGGCGGCCACCCACCGCTCCACCCGTCGCAGCAGTTCGACGCGTGGGCTCTGACCTTCGAGCTGAAAGCGATCCAGGTCGTCATGGACGCCGAACCGCTGCACACCCTGCTCCCAGGCGTAGTCTCCACCGATGCGGAGGACGAAACCACGCCCGGTGAGCAGCGACGCGATCGCGACCGGCAGGCCGACCGAGACCGGATCGAGGGCATAGAACACCGTCTTCCGGCCGGCTGCGGCGACGAGACGAGCGAGAAACCAAAGATGCCGCAGCCCGCGCGGAAGGTGAAGGTACGAGCTGAACACGAGCGGCACAGGCCTGATCCCATATTCGGGGAGGCCGCGCACCAGGGTCGCGGCGTGCGTCGCCGGCCCGCCCAGGTCGGGCGGATAGATCCCAGTGGCGATCACCACCTTTCGGGAAGTCATGCCCCCAGCAACTCCCCGAACAGACCGGCATACCGTCGGGCGACGAGATCGATGTCGTACCTCTCGCGGACCAGGGCCAGACCTTGCCTGGCCAGTCTTGCGGCGAGGTGCGAATCGACCAGAAGCCTCTCGATCCGATCGGCAAGCTCCTGCGGACGATCAACTGCGGTGAGGAGACCCGTTTCCCCATCCTGGATGATGTCGGGAACGCCTCCGACCGGGGTTGCGACGACTGGAAGCTCGGCCGCCAAGGCCTCGATGAAGGCGTTTCCCATACCCTCCGTCCGGGACGGTCGGACAAAGACGGCGCTCTCCCACAAGTGTTTGGGGACGTCCCGGTGCGGGATGTTTCCACAAAAGCTTACGGCGGAGCCGAGCCCGAGCTCGGCGGCCAGTCGCTCGAGCTTCGATCTTTCCGGAC
>Ga0209321_10001662_pt1 | contig 15129 bp, 13 predicted proteins | sample Rifsed16ft4_FD_184012 | JGI IMG/M metagenome (GOLD analysis project Ga0209321, IMG submission 184012) | Soil microbial communities from Rifle, Colorado, USA - sediment 16ft 4 - CSP-I_5_4 (version 2) | ecosystem: Environmental > Terrestrial > Deep subsurface > Rock core/Sediment | place: Rifle... | reverse complement strand
TTAATTACAGAAATTTGTATAACCAGCCAATCAGGCGGACGCCGTTTTCGGATTTAGCATTTGTGTAATTATTGGTTTTATTTTTGCGTGTAATGTTGACTTTGTAAAGTAGTCCTGTTAAATAAATTTTATTAATAATCATTGGCATTTGTTTTCTTAGCTGATTTACTTTATTAGTCGGCAGCTTAAATACGATATCGTTAGTGAGGGATTGTTATCTTATACTGTTGTATTCATAACTAATAAAGAAAAAAAATATTATGAGTATTATCTCCTTCATATGCAAATGGATTTCAACAATTATTTTTTTTGCCTATTTACTTGGATTTATTGAACTTGGAGTAATTATGGGCATCATATTAGTGTTGTCATTTATTATTGCATTAGTTACACACAAAAGTAAAGAAATTTAAGATCAATAGGAGGATTTAAAGTTTGGGTTTGTTCTGTTTGTTCAAAATGGATAGCAATAAAATAACATATTCAATAAATCGTGACATTGGCAGCCTAAACCGTGCAGCGGCGGTTTAGGTGCCATCCCGTTATTGTTCGATATACTATCAACTAAAAAAGTTTTAAATAAAGATTATAGATGTCCTTAGAAATTATATTATTCATAGTTTTTGCTGCTATATGTGCTGTTTCATCGGTCTTGATGATTACAAGATCAAATCCTATCATCAGCGCATTATTTCTCATACTTAACTTCGCAGCATTATCCGGATTGTATCTTCTGCTTCACGCGCAATTTATTGCAGTTGCTCAGGTAATAATTTATGCGGGAGCAATAATGGTTCTCTTTTTGTTTGTAATTATGCTTTTGCGTCCGGGAAAAGAAAAACTCTTAGCAATAAATCCAAGATTAAAAATTTTAGCGTATGTACTGGCTTTTTTTGTTTTTGTACAACTGGTTTACATTATCTTTATGTCAAGTACAACTGATTCAGGCAATTTAGATGCGAGCATTAAGGCAGGCACAATCGAGACCATCGGAATGGAATTATTTTCAAAATATATATTGCCGGTAGAGGCAGCAGGATTTCTGCTTCTTGCCGCTACAATTGGAGCATTAGTTTTAGCAAAAAAGAAATTTGAATAAACCTAACCCCGTCCTTTCCCGACCTGTCTCGCCTTGCGAGCCAAGGCGGAAGGGAAGGGTGGGTGGCTTGGAAAATGAAAATGTTTTTGATCATCATAAAAAAAGTAAATGATTTGTAAAATATTTCTAATCAATTTAAAATTTAAAAAACGTAGCACTCTTTCCTTTGGGGAGAGACGGAGTGGGGCTTTATGTTTATCCCAATTGAATATTTTTTAATTTTAAGCGCCTTCATGTTTGTTGTCGGTGTAGCTGGGGTCCTTACCAGACGCAATGCCATTATTGTTTTCATGTCAATTGAATTGATGCTTAACTCAGCGAATTTAAGTTTAGTGACTTTCTCCTCATACATGGGGAATTCAATAGGACAATTGTTTGTCTTTTTTGTTATGGCAGTAGCAGCCGCTGAAGCTGCAGTTGGTTTGGCAATCATCATTGCTTTGTTTAGAAATAAGCCAACTCTGAATATTGATGAAATTAATATTTTGAAATGGTAAGCCCCATCCATATGACAATCTATAATCAAAAACATGTCATGCTGAATTTATTTCAGCATCCATACTTCTCAAAAAATCGAATTTTTAGATTCCGAAACAATCCGCCTCAGGCGGACGGAATGACAGTCACGCCTACGACTGAGGGGCTTTTATGATTGAGTTGATCCACCTAACAATTCTACTTCCTCTTGCAGGATTCCTTATTAATGGAATCTTCGGAAGGAAAATTAAAAATGCCTGTCCCGATTCAATCGGGGAAAAGGTAATCGGATGGATTGGAAGCGGCGTTATTGGAATTTCTTTTCTCGTTTCACTGTTCTCTTTTTTTGAAACTCTTTCATTACCCACAGATAATCGTCAGACAATTGTTAATCTTTTCAACTGGATGACCGTTGGAAACCTGAACATCAATTTCTCCTATCAAGTTGATCAATTGTCTTTGGTTATGGCGATGATTGTCACCGGAGTTGGTTTTATAATTCATGTTTATTCCATCGGCTACATGCACGGCGATAAGGGATTCTGGCGTTTCTTTTCCTACATGAACTTATTCATTTTCGCTATGATGAATCTTGTTCTTGGCGATAACTTTTTAATTCTTTTTCTTGGATGGGAAGGAGTCGGACTTTGTTCCTATCTGTTAATCGGATTTTGGTACGATCGAAAATATGAAAAATCTACAACGGCGGATGCCGCTAAGAAGGCATTCATTGTAAATAGAATTGGTGACTTTGGATTTTTACTCGGCATGTTCCTAATCTACTTAACTTTTGGAAGCTTAAATTTTAATGAGGTTTTTTCGAGAGCAGAATCGTTTAGCACCGATCAGAGTGTTTTTAATCTAATAGCTCTTTTCTTATTTATTGGTGCAACAGGGAAGTCAGCACAAATTCCTTTATTCGTCTGGTTGCCGGATGCAATGGCTGGTCCGACTCCTGTTTCCGCACTGATTCATGCGGCTACTATGGTTACCGCAGGAGTTTACATGGTTGCGAGATGCTCAATTCTTTTTGCGTCTGCACCGGCGATAATGACAGTAGTTGCAGTGATCGGATTATTGACCGCCTTGTTTGCGGCTACAATTGGTTTAGTTCAGAATGACATAAAGAAAGTTTTAGCATACTCAACGATCAGCCAGTTGGGATATATGTTTTTAGCTTGCGGTGTCGGAGCTTTTTCCGCAGGAATATTTCACGTTATGACTCACGCTTTTTTTAAAGCTCTTCTTTTTCTTGGTGCAGGTTCGGTTATTCATGCAATGCACAACGAACAAGATATTCAAAATTACGGCGGTTTGAAAAAATATTTACCATATACGGCTATAACATTTTTAATTGCCGCATTAGCAATATCAGGAATTCCACCTTTATCAGGTTTCTTCAGTAAGGACGAAATACTCTGGTATTCATTCGCCAATGGGAGCTTCGTTATCTGGCTAATTGGTGTACTTACAGCACTATTGACAGCATTTTATATGTTTCGTCTTTACTTTTTAACATTTGAAGGTAAGCATAGATTTTCCAGTGAAAAACATCCTCATGAATCACCAAAGATTATGACAATACCTTTGATGGTGCTTGCAGGTTTAGCGATTATCGGCGGCTTTATCGGAATCCCGGAAATATTCTCCGGTGAACATGGAAATCAATTTCAGAATTGGCTGGCTCCGATATTCAAATCTGCAGAAAGAAAATTAATCACTTACGGCTCACATTCACATTTTGAAGAAATACTTTTAATGAGCATCTCGGTTATTGGTGCTGCCGGTTCGATTTTATACGCTAGATACATTTACACACAAAAACCTTTCATTGCCGTTGATGTTTCGAAAAGATTTAGTAAAGCTTACAATCTTTTGTGGAATAAATATTTTGTTGATGAAGCTTACGATGCAACGGTCGTTAATCCTATTTTAAAAACTTCGGATTCATTTTTATGGAAGATTGCAGATAATAAAATTATAGATGGAGTTGTGAATGGTACTGCTTCAATAATTAATATAATTTCTCAAAGAATAAGAAAAATCCAAACCGGAGTTGCGCAGTTTTATGCTGTGGTTATGATGGTTGGAATTGTGATTGCACTATTCTGGATAATTTTTGGCAGATAATTTAAATGCAAAATAATTACTTAATCACACTTTTACTTTTAATTCCTTTAGTGGGAGGATTGCTGATTTTAGTTCTTCCTAAAACAAAAGAAAACATTGTCAGGTATTCCGGTTTAGCTATTTCGACAGTCACGTTCATTTTATCGCTGCTTTTATATTTCAATTTTGATCTAACGAACGGCGATTTTCAATTCATTCATCAATTTAAGTGGATAGAAAAATTAAACATCAGCTATTTTGTTGGAATAGATGGAATGTCTTTGCTGCTCGTTTTACTCACGACGTTTCTAACACCGCTAACACTTCTTTCAAGCTGGTCAAGCATCAAGAAGAATGTTAAAGAGTTTACGTTCTTTATGATTATGCTTGAAGTTGGAATGCTCGGAGTTTTTGTTTCCCTTGATCTATTCCTATTCTATATTTTTTGGGAAGCAATGCTCATTCCGATGTATTTCATTATCGGAATTTGGGGCGGGGAACAGAGAATTTATGCTTCGGTAAAGTTTTTTATTTATACAATGTTTGGCAGCTTGTTAATGCTCGTTGCGATAATTTGGCTTGCGGTATATGCTTCAACTCCTTTAGGATATTTCACCACTAATTTGCTTGAACTGTACAAAGTTGGACCTGATGTTCCGTCTACAATTCAGAACTGGATGTTCTTAGCATTTGCATTCAGCTTTGCAATTAAAGTACCTTTGTTTCCGCTTCACACATGGTTACCTGATGCTCATGTTCAAGCTCCAACGGCGGGCAGCGTAATTCTTGCTGGAGTTTTACTTAAGATGGGAACTTATGGTTTAGTAAGATTTTGCTTACCTCTATTTCCGCAATCAGCGATAACTTTTGCTCCTTATATTTCCATTCTTGCAATCATTGGAATTATTTACGGTGCTTTAGTGGCAATGGTTCAAAAAGATGTTAAGAAATTGGTTGCTTATTCCTCTGTTGCACATCTTGGCTTTGTAGTGCTTGGAATATTTGCTGTCACAATGGAATCAGTTCAAGGTGCAATAATTCAAATGATAAATCATGGCTTATCAACCGGAGCTTTGTTCCTTTTGGTTGGAATTATTTATGAAAGAACCCACACACGCGAGATCTCTGACTATGGGGGAATAGCTAAAATTGTTCCTGTCTTTTCGTTTGCGCTGATGTTTGTATCACTTTCATCTGTTGGTTTACCGGGATTGAATGGATTTGTCGGAGAGTTTCTAATTCTCATCGGTTCATTTAAATCACCAGTTTTGAATAGTTGGTGGTACACAGTTTTTGCGGCTTCAGGTGTTATCCTCGCAGCAGTTTATTTGTTGTGGATGTATCAGAGAGTTGTTTTTGGAGAAGTTAAAAATCCAAAGTTAGACGGAATTGCTGATATGAATAAGCGTGAGATGATTGTACTGCTACCAATTTTCATCTTCATAGTTTGGATTGGAATTTACCCGAGCACTTTTCTTAATGTGTCAAAAGAATCATCCAAAAAAATAATTGAACAAGTTTATTATCCCCAAGAGATTTCGAAAAAGTAATTTATATGGTTGATCTAAAAGAAATATTACAAATACTTCCTTTGATATTGGTTGGTGCAGGAATTTTAATCTCACTTGTTTTGGAAATGTATTCTAAGAGAAGTGAAAAGATTCTACCATGGTTGTCAATCATTATTTTTCTATCTGCCGGCGTTTTATCTTTATTAAGTATAGATTCACCAAAATCAGCTTTTAACCATATGATTTCGGTCGGTGGGAATACTCATGTCTTTTATTTTATTTTTACGGCCGGGGCTGCTTTAGTAACTCTTCTTTCAATTGATTATATAAAAAAGTACGGAACATATTACGGAGAATATTACATCTTAATTCAATCCTCGGTACTTGGTATGATGTTAATGTCGGGAGCAAAAGATCTTTTAGTTATTTTCCTCGGATTAGAATTGATGTCTGTTTCCTTTTATGTTTTAGCCGGTTTGAACAGAAAGAAATTAAGTGCTAACGAAGCATCGCTAAAATATTTTCTGCTTGGAGCTTTTGCAACAGGATTTATAGTCTATGGAATTGCTTTAATTTATGGTTCAGCTCAAACTACTTCGCTTGAAGTAATAACTTTAAAGTTTAGCAATCTTTCAACCAATTTATTATTCATAGTTGGCGTACTTTTATTCTTAGTCGGTTTTTCTTTTAAGATTGCCGCTTTCCCATTTCACATGTGGGTACCCGATGTTTATCAGGGTTCACCTACAACAATTGCAGGATTATTTTCAACAGGCGGAAAGGCAGCGGCTTTCAGTTCTATCATCATTACTTTAATTGCAATATTTAGCAATTCGGTGCAAAATGTTTTCGCTCCTTATTTATCAGTGATTGCAACTTTGTCAATGCTCTTCGGAAGCATCGTCGCAATTGCTCAGGAAGATATTAAACGAATGCTGGCTTATTCTTCGATTGCTCATGCGGGTTATTTGACAATTGGACTCGCAGCCGGAAATCAAGATGGAGTTGCGGGAATTATTTTCTATCTCGCTGCCTATACTTTTATGAATCTTGGCGCCTTTGGAATTGTTGCTATGATTGAAGGTGAAGAGGAATCAAATCTAACCATATCATCTTATGCTGGCTTATCCTCAAGAAAACCTTTGCTTGCGGCTTTACTAGCGTTGTTCATGTTTTCGTTAGCAGGAATCCCTCCTTTTGCCGGATTCTTTGGTAAGTATTATGTTTTCATAGCTGCAATAAAATCTGACTTAACCTGGTTAGCAATAATTGGAGTTTTTTCAAGTGCGATTAGTGCCTACTTTTACTTAAGGATTGTTGTACTGATGTATTTCAAAGAATCAACTTCAGAATTGACATTGTTTGAAAGCAGAACAGGTTTGCTTGCAGTAATTATATCTTCAATACTAGTTATTCTCTTAGGAATTTTTCCAGGAAGTGTTTTACAATTGATAACGTCTTTTATTTAATGAACAGTTCTAAATATAATCTTTTATTAAATAGAATACTGATAAACGCTGATCCACTTCAACCAAAGGTGATATAAGAGGCAGAAATGTTAAGCAAATCTCATCTGGTCAGTTTCGAAGTTTTTAGAAGTCCCAAAATTATTTTTAATTTATTTTTTATCTGGTTTTAAAATGATACCGCTTTATTTGACAAAGGTTATTCGTGAAATTGATAATTATGCAAAAAAAAATCTCCAGGTACCAGGCATAATTTTAATGGAGAATGCTTCCCTAGAAGTTTTTAGAATTGCTGTCGAAGAGTTTAAGTTAAATTCATCAATAAAGATTGGAGTAATTTGCGGAAGAGGAAATAATGGGGGTGATGGGTTCGCAACTGCGCGGCATTTTGTTAATCATGGTTATAATGTTACAGTTCTTCATCTTTTTAATGATTCTGAAATGACTGAAAATTGTAGAATAAATTATACAATTCTGAAGAAAACCCTTGTAAAAATTAAAGATTCAAAAATTATAAAATTCAATTCATTAAAAGATTTATCTTATATTACTAAATGTGATTTAATAATTGATGCAATGCTTGGAAGTGGTGTTGAAGGTGATTTAAGAGAACCCTATAAATCAATTGTAAATAAAATAAATAGAGTAAAAAATCTAAAGTTTTCTATAGATATTCCAACTGGTCTTGATGCTGATAAAGGATATTCAAAGTTATTACTGCACCCTGACCTGACAATAACTCTTGGTGAGCTAAAACCAGGGTTGTTTTTTGGCGATGGCTATGCTTTTGCTGGTAAAGTGCGAAAGGGGAATATTGGGATCAGTCCATCATTTTATCCTAATGAAATAGCGAAAGAATTTTTAATTGAATCAAACGATGTCCTTGGTTTACTTCCCCAAAAAGCAAAAACAATTCACAAATATTCGGCGGGAAAAGTTTTAACAATTGCAGGTTCGGGAAAATATCCTGGAGCTGCAGTCCTAACCGCTAAATCAAGCTTAAAAGTCGGAGCGGGAGCATCAGTCCTTTGTTTTCCAAAATCAGTTCGGAGTTTCGTCCATAAAAATTTATCTGAAGTAGTTCTGAAAGAATATGAAGATGACGGTAAGGAATTCTTTCAAAGGAATAATCTTAAAGAACTTGTTAACAAATTAAAATGGGCTGATGTTGTTGCTTTGGGTCCAGGATTGGGCAGAGAAGAGGAAACTCAATCAGCAGTTAATAAATTATTGCAGGAAAGAAAATTCCGAAAAATTGTAATTGATGCCGATGGAATATTTGCTCTCAGCGGTAGAAAGTATAAAAAAATCAATCTAAGAGATTTTATTCTCACTCCTCATCAAGGTGAATTTTGTTCTCTTATTGGCATTCAACTTGAAGATTTACGGCGAGATATTCTGAAGTATGGGCGAAAATTTGTTAAGGAGACCAGTGCATATTTAGTATTAAAAGGTGCACCAACAATAATTTTTCTTCCTGAAGGAAAAGTACTGATAAACACTGTTGGAAATCCAGGAATGGCTAAATTTGGTACTGGAGATGTTTTAACCGGCGTATTAGCTGGTCTTCTGAGTCAGATTAAGGATACAGAAAAAGCATTGACAGCCGGAGTTTATATTCATAGTTTAGCCGCCGATCTTTTAGTTGATAAATATACTGAGCTTGGTTTTACAGCCACGGACTTAATGAACAATATTCCATCAGCTATCAGATTTATCAGGAATTCGATTGTTTAATTATTTAGAAAGACACAAAATTTTGCTTGTTTATTTGCCGTTGATATTTTATTGGATAATTTTATTTACACTAACTACGTTACCAACTCATTCTGTTCCTTCAGTTGGAGTGAATGACAAAGTTGAACATTTGTTGGCTTATTTTGGATTATCATTTCTTCTGTACTTGACTTTGCTCTTTCAAAAAAAGTCTATCATACTAAAGAATTATGCCGTACTTTTTACTTTTTTAGCTGTGTTCGCTTACGGGATAATGGATGAAGTACATCAGCTTCTAATTCCAGGCAGAAGCTGTGAACTGCTGGATTTTCTAGCCGATATGTTTGGGGGTGTAGTTGGAATTGTAGTTCTTAAAATCTTAATTAAGTTTTATAAGTATCAAGAACAAACGGCATCTTAAAGAAAATTGCACGGGCTATTCTTTCGAGGGAACTATTTTTGATTAAGATAGTTGAAAAAGTATCAGTTTTCATATTTGACAAAAAAACAATCATTTATTAAGTTGGGCATCAAGAAATTGCTCAAAGGAGAATAGATGGCACTCTTAAAAAATCCAAAAGCAGATCTTCGAAGACAATATTCAAGAATCTTCGAAGTCAGTTTAATTCTTTCACTGGCTTTTTTGATCATCGCATTTAAATTTTTTCCGGATGTGACAGCCAAGAAAATGAAAGTTGAAGGACCCCAGGAACTTTTTACTGTTGAAGATATTCAACATACTAAGCAGGAAAATCGTCCGCCACCGCCACCAAAACCTCCAATTCCGATTGAGGCACCATCGGATGATGTTTTGGAAGATGTGGAAATAGGTTCAACTGAAATTGACATTAACGAGCAAGTGGAAGCGCCTCCTCCTCCAAAAGAAGATAAAAAAATTATTGAAGAAGAACCAACTTATTTTGTAGCAGTTGAAGAAATGCCTGAGCCAATTGGCGGTATTCAAGCTATTCAAAGTAAAATAGTTTATCCTGAAATTGCCAAGAGAGCCGGTGTAGAAGGAAAAGTTTATGTTTTAGCATTTGTCAATGAACAAGGTATTGTTACTAAAGCGGAAATTATTAAAGGTTTAGGTGCCGGTTTAGATGAAGCCGCCTTAGGTGCAGTTAAACAAACTAAATTCAAACCCGGTAAACAAAGAGGAAAACCGGTAAAAGTTCAGGTTTCAATTCCGATCGTATTCAAGCTTCAATAATATTTTGGGGCTGTTCTAAGATGCAATTTATTTTCTGAATTTTAGACCAGCCCATTTTCATACCTAATCTGTTTTCAAATAATAGTTCTTTTTAAATCTATTGTATTAATCCTGGGCAAACGTCCGCCGAAGCGGAATGCCAAGGCGGATTAAAAATATCTAAAGATTCTCATCAAATTTTTCTTTCTTAGTCTAATTTGGACTATGATTGTTGTTAGGGAAAGCTGATTTTTCTAACTTTGAACGTAAGTTAATTGTTAAAAGAATTCATCTTGCAACTTCTGCAGTTAACTTTCAGCTTAAAATTATTATGATAGTACTAATTTCTGATTGAATTGTTTTAATGAAAAATAAGTCTCTAACATTAGGAAATACAGTATCACTTTCTCTTATCATAATAGTGAATCTTTTTTTTCTGCTTTACTTGAAATATTCCAGCCATGACTTATCGTTTACGGATTTCAGCATATACAAAATTGGAAATCTAATTAACACAGCCATTTCTTTTCTAGTCATTCTCGGACTTTTCATTCTATTTTTTCAAAAGTCTAATGTTCCTCTAAGCATTATTTATCTCTTAACCGGGCTGTTGAATTTATTTTTGCTAATGGTAGTTCTCATAAATTTCTTACATATCCCTCCTCGGGAATATTATCTATTGAGCTTATCATTCACGCAAGTATTAATAATTATTGCCTTCAGTTTATTCCAGTTCACTCAGCTATTTTTTATGATGATGATCTGGTTTAAAATTCTGAAGATTGAAAAACTCATTTACTTACGAGCACTGGTGAATAGCATTTTTATAGCAATGGGATTGTTAATTTTTACTTTGGTTTTTATAAACACAAAATCCATCACACCGATAAGTGCAGCATTAGGACGCGACAAACCAAGTATTGCTGTTGTATTGGGCGCCGCAGTTTGGTCGGATAATAAACCAAGCCCTAGTTTAGCTTTTAGGGTTGAGAAAGCAGCCGAGCTATTTAACGATGGAATTGTAAATAAAATTCAATTAACAGGTGGAAATGCACCGGGAGAATTAAGTGAGGCAGAAGTGTCTCTTAATCACATTTTAAAACAGGGCATTAATAGAAATAATGTCTGGATTGAAAAAAATACTACATCAACCATTGAACAGGTTAGATTCATTAAGAAAGTGTTAATCCAAAAAAAACAGTTTAACTCGGTAGTAATCGTTTCAGATATTTATCATCTGCAAAGAGTTAAAGAAATTTGTAAATTTTACAACGTAAAAGCTGACGTGGCTGCATCAAATTTAAATTTGAAAACTGATAAAATAATCTTTTATCAGTTAAGGGAGTGTATAGCTCTAATTCTATTTTGGCTTTTCGCATTGTAGCTGATGCTAACAGAAATATTTTAGGATTATTAAAACATGTCGCAAATTTATAGACGAAGAATTATTAGAGAAAAGGTGTTACAGCTTTTGTATGCCTTTGAGATGAACCCTGCAAATAAAGATGCAATGATAAAGGAAATCCTTTCTGATGTTGAAGACGCAGCAGATAAAGAATTTGCTAATAATCTTATTAACCAGGTTATCATAAATGAAAATGATCTTGACGAACTGATAAAATCTAAAGTTGATAACTGGGATTTAAGCCGAATTGCGTTGATTGACAGAATACTACTAAGAATTGGAATTTGTGAAATGCTTTTTTTCCCGGATATTCCTCCTAAAGTATCCATCAATGAATCCATTGAAATTGCTAAAGATTACAGCACTTCAAGCAGCGGTAAATTTATTAATGGAATTCTCGATGCAATTCTTGCAGACTTAAAAAAGGATAATAAGCTGAATAAAAAGGGGAGAGGTCTGCAGGAAGAATCACTTCCAAAATCCGCAGCCAGAAAATAATTCTATGAAAAATAAAAGCAAAATCTTCGTATGGACTTTATTTGATTTTGCTAACACTTCTTTTTCCATAGTTGTTGTAACATTTGTTTACGCAGTTTATTTTAAAAAAACTGTTGCCCAAAATTTACCTATAGGAGATCTTTATTGGAGCATCAGTACAAGCATTGCAATGATAATCACCGCAATAATTTCTCCCATACTTGGAGCCATTGCAGATTACTCCACAGGCAAAAAGCGATTCCTATTATTTTTTACTCTCCTTTGTATAGTTGCTACGTCATTGCTTTATTTTGTGGGAGAAGGAATGATCTTTTGGGGAGTATTTTTATTTGTCATTGCAAACATTGGTTTTGAAGCTGGTCTGGTTTTTTATGATTCTTTTCTTCCGGAAATAACACAACCAAAAAACTTTGGTCGTGTAAGCGGTTATGGATTTGCAATGGGTTATTTAGGTTCTTTGGCAACTTTAGCGATCATTTATCCGGTTATTCAGAACGGACTTACACACGAAACCTTCCTGATTACATCACTATTCTTTTTAATATTTTCTCTGCCAATTTTCTTTTTCTTAAAAGAGAAGAGAAATATTGTAGAAAGGAAAGAATCCTATGTTAAAATTGGATTATCAAGGGTTTGGTCAACTTTAGCTCATTTGAAATATTACAAAAACTTAGTTCTATTTCTTCTGGCTTATTTCTTTTACATAGAAGGAGTTAATACTGTAATATTTTTTTCGGGTAATTATGCCAGCACAACTTTAGGATTTAGCACTCAAGAGCTTATCATATTTTTTCTGACTGTGCAAACCACCGCCATTTTCGGTTCTATCCTGCTCGGAATTCTTGCCGATTCTATTGGTCAAAAAAGAACGATCATGATTGCACTTTTTCTCTGGCTGATTACAATCACATTGGCGTATTTTATTTCAGACAAAACAGGATTTTATGTGGTGGGGCTTTTGGCTGGAGCAGCCATGGGTTCAAGTCAGTCAACAAGCAGAAGTTTGATGTCTAAACTTACACCACCTGAAAAGAAAACTGAGTTTTTTGGATTCTACTCGTTTTTTGGAAAGAGTTCGGCAGTAGTTGGACCATTGGTTTTTGGATTGGTAAGTTATATTACAAAAAGTCAGAGACTTGCAATTATTTCAATTGGATTTTTTTTCATTATTGGATTGTTAATCCTAACCAAAGTTCAAGATCCAAAAGACTTGGAAACCATTTAAGATTTTCTTATTAGATAAATAGGTTTACCTATCATTTTTTTTAAATCCCAATCAAAATCAGTATCCCTTGGAAAAGCCCTCACCGTGCACGCTGTATAATTACAATATTTGCAAAGTTCATTAACACAAAAATCAAAATGAATTTTTAGTTGTGATCCTTCGAACTCATTTTGGAAAAATTCTTCAATCTCGTTTTCTTCTTTATGACTTTTTTGAATAGTAAAGTAATAGGGAAGAATTAAATGAAAATCTAGAAATATTCTGTCGCCCGACTGCCAATATCTCAGCTCGTGAATATCTATCCAATAATCTTTTTTATTTTTTTTAAGCACGCGTGCAATTTTATTCAATACATCTTGATTTGTCTCGTTCATTAAACCGCCAACAGATTCTCTAATCAGCTTATAACCTGTAAAGATAATATTTAATGCCACTGCGATTGCGAAAATTGGATCGAGAATTTTATAGCCTGTGAATAGTACAAGTAAAACTCCAACGATAACGCCCGCACTTGTATAAGAGTCCGTTAGCACATGCTTTCCATCAGCAATCAATGTAATAGAATTAGTTTTCTTTCCGATTTGAACCAAATAAAAACCTAAAAACATATTTATTAATGCTGCAAAAAATATGATGATAGCTCCGGTGTCTAACTTATCAAGTTCAGGACCTTTTATTATATCAGATACAGCCGAATAAATTATCACAACAGCCGCAGTAAAAATCAAAAAGCCCTCCACGCCGGCGGAAAAATATTCAACTTTATTATGACCATAAGGATGTGATTCATCTGGCGGTTTGTTGCTCAAGATTATGCTGAACAATGCCATTCCGGTAGCTAAAATATGGACGATGGATTCAGCAGCATCTGAAAATATGGCTGCTGACCCGGTTAGAAGGTAAGCTCCAATTTTTGCAATGAACATTGAAAAACCAATCATCAAGGATAACAATGCAGTTTTTCTTTTCAAAGTATAATTTATTGTACTCAAGCAGATACTCTGTTTTTATTATTATACGTTAAATTAAATAATTCTTTCAGGTGAACTCATATTTTACTCAATTAAATTTTTACGTTGCTGTCATGCTCGGTATAGCTTCTCTGATGCTGCTTTAAGCACTTCGTCTTTTTTTGCAAAACATATTCGTATTACCTTTTCCTTACTTCCTTCGGCGTAAAATGGTGAAAGGGGAATTACGGCAACTCCAATTTCTTTTGTAAGATATTCGGAAAACTCTCTGTCATTCAAATTAGAAATTGAGGAGTAATCCAATAATTGAAAGTATGTACCACTTGCCGGTTTAAATTTGAAATTCGATTTTCTAAGAAGCGATGTCATCAAATCTCTCTTCTGCTGATAGAATTTACTTAAGCCAAGATACATTTCTTCTTTTTCCATTATGTCTGAGTACGCATATTGAATTGGAGTGTTGACTGCAAACACAATAAATTGATGAACCTTCTTGAATTCCTTTATAAGTTTTTCCGGAGCAACGCAATATCCAACTTTCCAGCCAGTTGTGTGATAGGTTTTTCCGAAAGAACTGATAACAAATGTTCTCGCACTTAATTCGGGTGATTCAGAAAAACTGAAATGTTTTTTACCATCGAAAATTATATGCTCATAAACTTCATCGCTGATGAGATAAATATTTTTGTTTCGAATTATCTTTTCCAGTATTGTTAAATCATTTTGGCTCAGCACACTTCCGGTAGGATTGTGAGGTGAATTAATAATGATAAGTTTTGTTTTTACAGATATAGATTTTTCTACCTTATCCCAATCAATAGAATAATCTTTTGGAGATAATGAGATGTAAATGGGAACTCCGCCATTAATTAACACTGATGGAGCATACGAATCGTATGCCGGTTCTAAAATTATCACTTCATCACCGGAAGAAACAACTGCGGTAATGGCGGCGTATAAAGCTTGTGTTCCTCCCGCTGTCACGACAATTTCAGAATCAGGATTATATTTTCTCCCATAAATCTTTTCAATTTTCTCGGAAATTTTCTTTCTTAAGTTCAATACACCGGGCATTGGAGCATATTGGTTGAATCCTTTGGACTGATAGTATGCAACGCGTTCCAATAATTCTTCAGAACAATTAAAATCCGGAAAACCTTGTGAAAGATTTATTGCATTACAATCATTTGCCATTTTAGTCATAGTAGCAAAAATGCTCTCGCCAATGTTAGGAAGCTTTGAATTTAAATTTTTCATAATGAATTAATTTATAATGAATCTTTTTTCACTAGGACGAATTTCATTGTAGATTCTCTTCAGCTCTTCATAACCGAATTGATTGCCGCGCTGAGCAGTCAGTCGGTAGTATTTTACTGCTTCAGATTTGCTTGCCGGTACACCAATTCCATTTTCATAACAAAATGCTAAAGAGATTTGGGCTAATACAGAACCAAACTTTG
>Ga0209321_10001660_pt1 | contig 15151 bp, 10 predicted proteins | sample Rifsed16ft4_FD_184012 | JGI IMG/M metagenome (GOLD analysis project Ga0209321, IMG submission 184012) | Soil microbial communities from Rifle, Colorado, USA - sediment 16ft 4 - CSP-I_5_4 (version 2) | ecosystem: Environmental > Terrestrial > Deep subsurface > Rock core/Sediment | place: Rifle... | reverse complement strand
TTAAATATTTTCATAACTATTTAATAAATATTGATTATATAATAAAATTTAATATTAATTAATACGTTCATTAAAATGTTATTAAATGCGAATTAATATATTGTTGGGATTACTCACACGCTTCATTGATACTCACATTAATATATTTTAAATTTGAAAATGAATAATGAATAATATATAATTTAATGGATTCGTTTAAGGGTTACCTATATGTTTTAAATCATAAATATTTTAACTATGGTCAAGAAAGGGTATTATGCAAAATTGGTTCTACGAAAGATATCGCAAGTCGTTTAGCAACTTATAAAACAGGTTATCCAGATATAGATAGTACTAATTGTGAATTTATGTCTATACAAATTATTAGCGGAAAATATAATTGCTATTACTTAGATGATATTATTAATTACTCTTCTGAAAAGAATTCTAACCCGTATCGACATTATAACGGAACTGGAGGAATAGAATTTTATTATTATGATGGTATGGAAAAATTAACCAAATTTTTAGATGAATTAGGTATTACTTATGAAATTAAAATCCACAAATTAGAAGATATTAAATCAGAAAATATTAATTATGAATCTATTGGGAAAGAAGAAACTGAAAAAATAAAACGGCGAACCCCATTGAGAAAAATAGAAATTGATAAAATATTATCTGAAATTAATTTATCCACGATTACATTCAGACCTAAACAAGAAGAAACATATAAGAATGCGGTTAACCAATTTGAATCAACTGGTAATATATTTGGTATTATTTACGGTCCACCTGGTTGCGGAAAAACTATTATTGCTATTTCTATTGCTAATTATTTATTAAATAAAATGCCTCTCGGATATATTATTTGGGCTACAAAATATCAAAATGTATTAGATAGTCAATTTACGGATAAAAATATCCGTTTATGGGTTCAATCTAATATATTATCTGGCGATATTTCAATAATTAAAAGATATGAAAAACCTAATAAATTTAAAAAAACTATCATATGTTGTTGTACAAACACATTACGGAATAATGAAGATTTATTGAAAGATAACTTAATCGGTGTAATTTACGATGAATGTCATAATTTAGGGACTAAAAGTTATGAAAAATTATTACGTATTAAAAAAACAAGTCCATTGATGTTAGGCATGTCAGCAACACCTAGAGAGAATACGAGTTTTTATAATTTATTTGGAGAAAATAACAAAATAAATTATTTATTGGATTATTCATTTGTTGATGCTATAGCTGATGGATCTATTTTACCAATTGATATTAATTATAAATTTGTAGACGCAGTTAATATTAATGGATTAAATACATTTTCTTCCATTGTTAATCCAGATAAATGTTATCCATATCTTAAAGACATATTAAAAAATTCTTATAATGGTAAAGCCATATTTTGGGCTAATAGTGATGATAGTGCCGATAAATGGTATGAATTCTTAAAACCTTTATTAGAAAAAGATAAATTTACAGTCCACATAGATCATTCCAAAATCAAAAATGACTCATTTCATGAATTTAATGAAGCCGAGACATGTTCAGTAATGATTGCGGTACATAAATTTAGGGAGGGAACTGATATTCCTAATGTATCTGTTTGCGGATTTTTAGACCCTGTTAATGATCGTAGTATTGTTACATTATTACAATCTATGGGAAGATGTGTGCGAAAATTTAAAGATAAACATAATGGAATTTATTTCGAATTCTTATTTAGGAATAATGAATCAGCTATGAACGAACGTATAACGCAATATTATTATTCAGCGACACATATTTTAAATGCTAAACAGGAGGTGGGTGAATTGGAAATGGAAAATAGTGGAGAGCATGTGGTGATTAAGAAAAATAATAAGGTAATAAATATTATTAAGGTATCTGATGATTTTGGAATATTTAATTATGTTGGATTAACCGCGAAAATTTATTCAATTCTATTGAGTAAAATTAAGGGATTACCGAGTTGGAAAGAAATACAAGAATTATTGTCGAATAAGAATATTAAGGATAAAGATTCTGCGATAGAATATTTGAGTAAAAATCTTTCAGAATGGTGGGAAATAATGAGATATAGAATCATAGATTGGGATGATTTATTAACTTGTGATATAAGTGATTATTATTCGATTGAAGAATGCAAGGAAAAAATAAAATATTATATTAATAAATTATATGAAGAATTAACATTCGAAGATGTTAAAGATTTAACATCTTATGATATATATAAAAAATATATATTATGCAAAGATAATAGATTACCAGTTAATTTATTAAATTATTGTAAAACTAATAATATATCTGAATTAATTGATATCAACAAACGGTATTTTAATTTTCATTAATAAAATCATTAAACATTTTTTTTAATTGATCATCAATACCATTAATTTCTTCTTGTAATTCTTCTATTAATTGATGTTTAGCATCAAACATTTTAACTATTTTTTCTTGCTCTTCAATAGATGGAACTGGAATTTCTAAATTCATAAATTGATCCATAATAAGATTTTTTTGAGCTACGCCACTCGACAACGAATATATTTTTTCTTTTTGATTTAATAAATAATACCATAAATATTCGTCAGATAACATTAATTTATTTTTTGATGTGACCGTAATTCCACTATCATTTAAATAATATAAAATATTTAATAGCATTACACAATTAGATTCAGAAATACCGAATCGTCCTATTTTACAAGTTTTTCCTTCTCTATTATGTTTATTTGTATAAAATGTAATATTTCCGCCTCCAAATACAGGAATATCTCCTTTTTCACAATTATTTTTAGTTATTCTATTCCCGTTTTTAATTTCGCAAATATCCCCTAATTTTTTAATTTCAACATTTTCTTTAAACTTATATTTAATTTCTGATAATACTTTAATCTGATTTTCAATAGCTTCTATAGCTTTTTGTAAACTTTTTTTATCTTCTTCTTGAACATCAATATCTTTAACTATTTTTTCTTGCTCTTCAATAGACGGAACGGGAATTTCTAAATTTTTAACATATTCTATGGATATATGTTTAATACCTACTCCATGAAATCCATCTTCTAGCAAATTCATATTTATTAATAAATAATAATATATATATTTGATAATAATTCCTATTTCTTTTTTTATGGTTAGGATAAAATTATCGGCAGAACATGAAAATTTATTATCATAATGTATGCTAGGATATCCTCCAGTTCCAATAATTATACTCTCACCCCAATAATCGAATTCATCAACATAACTATTTAACATCATTGAACTTTTATAGAATGGATATTTTCCATTATCTTTACCGTATGATGCTTGTCTTTTACTCTTAGGTAAGTAACTACATATATCCCCTAATTTTTTAATTTCAAATTTTGCTCCAACCTTTTCTTTTATTTTTTCAATATAATCTTCCAATCTTAATGAATAATTTTTATTTTTTATTTCTTCTAAAGTTTTAGTAAATTCTGCTTTATCTATTTCTCCTTTTTCATCAAACTTGGAGAATATAACTGAATCTGTTTTTCCAGTACCAAATTTAATAATAACTGTTGCGATACTTGTGTATTCGAAAATTCCCTTTGGTAATAATATAATTTTTTCTAATTTAAACTCTTCGATTAGTTTTTTTCTAACTTCTAATTCCGCTTTTCTTACACTACTCATTTCATTTCCATAAGGCCATATCATCATACAATAACCATTATTATCTAATAATTTCATCAACAACTGAATAGTTAATAAATTTCTATTATTAGTTTTAACGGTCGCAAACCAATCGGAAACAATTTGATCCTTTTTAAATATTCCACCAAAGGGTGGATTGGTCATAATATGAGTATATTTTTTATTTGTTGGAACAAAGGCATTTCCACATAAAATAGTTTTATCACAAAATTGATCAGTACAAATTAAAATATTTGTTAATGCATATTTATGCACATCGTGATCGATTTCTAAACTATTAAAATAATTTTGCGGATCATTCCTTTTTAGTTTTATATATGGGTATGATTCTACTAAAAATCCACTGGTTCCGCCAAATGGGTCACATATTGTAGAATTTTCTGTAAATGTATTAGCTAATTCTTTAGCAATGAATCGTTTGATTTCAAAGGGGGTAAAATGTTGTCCTAATTTGCTTCCTCGTTCACCTTTGAATTGTTTTAAAATAAAGTGTTGATATATTTCAGATAAAGAATCATTATGTTTATCTTTAAGTGAAATTTTATTTAAATCTTTTACGAGATTATAAAGTGTTGTACCATTTTTAACATTCAAAAATTCATTTACGTTAAATAAAAATTTTGTGATATAATGCTTTGATAATACATATCGACATATTTTAGAGAATATTTCATATAGATCTATATCATTTAATGTTGCCAATTTACTAAATTGACAATATTCAATATTTTTTTCAGTTATCTCAAATTTATCATATTCATTTTTTTTGATGTCCTTAATATTAATTATGCCATTTTCAAATTTTGGTTCTAATAGTTTTAGTGCGAATAAATTAGTTATATCACTTCTAGCCTTATCTCCAATAATTCCATCTAAATATAAAGTTTGTTCCATTTTTTCAAATAAACTTTTTATTTCGTTTTTTTCTCCTGTGATGATATCTTCTTTAACTTCTTCCTTAATTTCTTTCTTAACTTCTTCCTTAATTTCTTCCTTAACATCCTCCTTAATTTCTCCCTTAACATCTACTTTAACATCTCCCTTAACGTCTTCTTTAACTTTTTCCTTAACATTTATTTTTTTTGTCTTTTTAGGTTCACACGGAATTTTTCGTGCTATATGTTTAGCATAATTTTTATCAGTAAAATGTTTACCACATTTTGGGCATAGTGTTATTGACGGCATTTTTTATATAATAATATGGTTTAATACGTTTAAATAGTAGTTATATTAATATAATATTCAATTTTAATATGGGAAATAAATTCATTTCTCGATCGTTAATCAATAGTGCACGATATCCACATTTTATAAAAATATATGGTGAAGCTAAACATATAACAGCATATGAAGTAATTCAATCGTTAGAAATAACATTTAAAAATGATCAATGGCTCATTATTGATTCTTGGAATGGGATTTTATGTTTAAAATCCCCAAAAGAAGTTATTAAATATATAAAAAAATATTTTAAACGTGTTTATCAAATTGATCATTCTATCAATTTAATAGGAGAACCACCCACCGTGCCCCGTGTCGGGGGGGAAATGTGAGTCCGTAGGAACGAACTTAACGAATCTCTAAAGATTGAAATATATAATGCGATTTATTCAAATAAGTAAAAACTCTAAGATATGGTCATCATTCAGCAGTTTAATACATTGAATGGGCGACATAGCCATTTCGCCAACCAAATGTATTAAAAGACATATTCCTATACTCACAAAATAAATTAGTCATCAGAACTATAAACATCGCTAAAACTGGTAACACAATTAGTATTCCTAATATGATGGGGGTATTTTTTATTATTATTTTAATAATAACGATATCCACGTATTATGTCATAATGCCATGTTGGTTTATATTTAGTACCTTTTCGTATTTTAGCCCCTTCTTTAAGTTTGATTGAATTTACCTCAATACTATTTTCTGAGCAACAACAGGGAATCCATAAAGGTGATAATATAAAGATCCATATTCCTATACCACATAATATACCTATGATCGGCACGGGCATTTTTAACGATTTATGGTATGATATTCACACGAAACCGTATACCCGTCAAGAGTAGCACAATTAAGGTTTATATTAATATATTTGAATTCATTTATTTCGTAAAAAAATGAATTTAACTTTATTACTATAAACCCACTAAAATGGAATCAACTCCACAATTGGCAATATTTCATGAAGATTATCTGATGGAATATGCTAAATTTCCATATTCTATAAACATATACGGAAAGGTGAACCTCCCACAGCCCCCTGACGTGTCAGAGGAAAGTTCCACCCACCATGCCTCTTGTCGGGAAAACGGAGTTTCAAAAAATGATGGATTTCAGACTTTAGATTTTTGGTATATAATTACGGATGATCCACGAAATCCCTCAGGTTTGATGGAAGTATGGACTATATGTAATGATTACTATAACACTACTTTTTATTCAGCTAAAGATACGATTAATTATATAAAATCATTCTTTGAAACAATTTATACTATCCAAATTATTCAAGAATAAAAACATCTAAATATTATTAATGATTATTGTGTATAATTACGGCCGAAGTTCCTTCGGCCTTAATTACTAAAAAATTAAAATGTGGTAATTAATAAATAATATATTTTTTAAGCTGTATCTGATAATTCATTTATTAATATGTTTAAACTAGAACAATTAGAGCTACATAATATATCATTCCAACTTATAACTTCCCAACAGTAAACACATCTATTAGGCCCCCGCGGTGGTTCGTATCGATACGGATTACGTTCACAATTCTTATTTAAACATTCTGGATCTTCTCCAACAGAACGGGATTGTTTTAAGCAACGACATTCCATACATAATTTACCATCACATCCAAACATACAACATCGATGTATAATTCCGTGTTCGTCAGGATATAAATAACGAATATGATTGCAACTCATGATTAAAATAGTATTCAAGTTTATGCTGTTTATCTATATAATATATCATTTCAATTTTTTATTATAAATATAATAAACTGAGTATATATAAATGAGTGTAGACTTTAAAATTAAACTAGACGAATATATTTCAAATGGGGATTATAATAATTATTTTATATTATTAACTAATTTAGCTGATGAAGGTCATCATAAATTTCAGAAACAATTAGAAACTGATTATCATAACAAACTATTTAAAAAACAAATATATAATGAAGAATTAGTAACATATTATAAAAAGTGTTCTGAGGGTTTTCATAGTTATTCAATTACACATTTAGGATATATGTATTACTATGGAATTGGAGTAGATAAAAATATATCTAAAGCAATTGAATTATTTGAACAAGCAATAAAATTAGGTAATAAGGCCGAAGGAACTTCGGCCGTTCGTAATGCTATGGGTGGTTTGGCTTTTATATACGAAGAAGCTAAAAATATACCTAAAGCAATTGAATTATATGAACAGGCAATAAAATTAGGTAATAAGGCCGAAGGAACTTCGGCCGTACGTAATGCTATGGGTAATTTGGCTTTTATATATGAAGAATATAAAAATATACCTAAAGCAATTGAATTATATGAACAATTAATAAAATTAGGCGATAGTAAAGCTATGAATGCTTTGGCGATTATATATGAAAATAAAGGTAATAATTCTAAATCAATCGAATTGTATGAACAAGCAATAAAATTAGGTGATAGTTATGCTATGACAAATTTGGCTACAATCTGTCTTACGGATAATAACACACCCAAAGCCATTGAATTATATGAACAAGCAATTATATTAGAGAATTCTTCTGCTATGAATAATTTGGCTATTATATATGAAAATAAAGGCAATAGTTCTAAAGCTATTGAATTATATGAACGGGCAATTAAATTAGGTAATCCTAAAGCTATGAATAATTTGGCTATTATATATAAAAATAATGGTAATATATCTAAAGCAATCGAATTATATGAACAGGCGATTAAATTAGGTAATCGTAATGCTATGTATAATTTGGCTATTATATATGCTACAGAGATCACAGAACACTGTTAACATGTGATTATTCTGGATTAATGTGGCGAAATCAAACGAAGATTTAATATATTAATTCCTTCTAAGTATTATGGTAGTAGTTAAGCATTAGAAGTAGGATAATGTTTCATTTCTTAAATAATAATTTTTTAATTAAAAAATTGAATTATATGATAATATAATAAAAAATGTATGTTTTATATTTTAGGGAGGAATATAGCGACGAAGTTAATGTGTTCGAATCTGTTGATAAAATATTAGATGTAATAGGTGAATATTTAGACGAAGACGAACAAAGATTAGATATAAAACAAAAGTTAGAAATGCATAAAAGATTTGCATTTAGATTTGGAGAAATTTATGATATAGGTAATATTGATATAATTAAGATAACAGGTTCAGAAGTATCAGCATATCAGATTATCATAGTAAATCGTAAAGGAAGAACAAAATCGATATGTAATAAAATTAGAAAATATGATTCAATAGATGATGCTAGGTGTGATTATAATTTTCAACTTATGGCGAGAAATGGATTAAATGAAATGATTGGAAAATTTTCTGATGAAGAATTTGAAATATTCGAAGACAATTATATAAAGGATCATTGGCTAGCCAATGATGTTTTAGGAATTATTCCGCAAACTCCATCTGAAAGATATGACAGATTTGCAGTTCATTGTATATTATATTTATCCAATTATGATAATCAGTTAATAACAGTTGAAGATTATTAAAAAATAAAATTTTATTTTTTAATTAATCAAATTAATATTTTATATCATTATATTTTATTACGATGCGTGGCGAGTGAGTTCGTAAGTTCGTAGGTGAGTTCGTAGGAACGAAACTTAACGCATCAACAAATAGCCACCACAAATTTCTAGAGGATAAACTTATTAAAAAATTGATTTTAATAGTATTATATATACAGAGGGATTAAATGGATAATTTACTCATATGCATAATAGTAATTTCTGGAGTTATTATATGGGGTACGATTAATTATATAAAATATTTAATTGGTGTTAACAGGTCCGCCATAATTAATGATCTGACAAGTGAAATTAAAGATAGATATAAAAATAATGATATTCCGACTGATTTAAATATAAATCAACTCGATATAGTTAAAGATAATCAAAAATCTGATCAAAAAATTAAGCTAATTTAATATAAAAATGGTTTTAATAATATAAATATATAATGATATAACGATTAAGTTTTTCCATATTTTTTTTTTAAAAAATTTAAATATAGACTAAATATAATGATATAAAACAATAATATAAAAACGAGATATCTGACGAATATTATTCAGAAAATAAAAGCATATTAATAATAAAAAAATTACTTAGAGAAAAAGTAGATATTATGGAATTACATTTTAAATATTCCGAAAAGGCAAAGGATATAAAGAGGCAAAAGAAGATTTCTTAACTAAAATAACTAAGTTTAATTAGTTATCAAACTAATTAATTGAGTTGAGAATTAAATGGCTAAATAAATCATATATCCGTAAAGTGATCAAAAAAAATGAATTTATTATATATAATAAATATATAATAAATAGATAATAGATGGATGCAATAAGAAAATTTTTAGATGAGTATGAAATTGTGGCGGAGCCACAATTGGCGGATCCGCGATTCGTTCCTATAAGCTTCGTTCCTATAAGCTTCGTTCCTACGAACTCACCGAACTCACCGAACTCACAGTTGGATCCACAAATTCATTTTGATGACATAGATCGGTCATTAGATTTAAATAAATTACCGCAATTATTAGATTGTTTTGATCCTACAGTTCAGAAAATTGTTCGAGAAATAATTGAACAAACACAATACATTTCTTTTAAACGATTTGTCGTTGAAATTCAATCTATTGCAAAAAAGATCAATATTAACGAATTTTCGATATACATAGATATAAAAGATCCGTGTCATTCTGAAGTTTGGTGTATCGCTTTAGTCTGGCACATAATTAAAAACCATGTTAAAAATATTTTTACAAGTATTGATCAAATTACTAACGAATATCCTATTTTACTTATAGATGACTGTATATATTCTGGGGCAGAGATGTGTGATAAAATCCGGAAAATTAATAATAATATTTCAGGTAGCGTTAATTGCTATATTACTGCTCCTTATGGAAGTGCTGCGATATCGATATTATTTCGCGGAATGTTAAATGGAACTTTAATTAAAGAAGAATCCAGAATTTATACAAATTTGGACAAATTATCATTAACATATTTAATCGGGAATTATATACAACCATTTAAATCGAAAAGTAATAATGGATACTATTCATGGGAATTATTAAATAGGTATACTGATACGTCCCCAGCGTGCCTCCCAATTTATTTCGACCATAAAATCGCAGATAGTGGTAGTAGTTTTCCAGCTATTTATAATTTTCTAGCTAAGGCCCGTCCCAATAGAAATCCAATTTTAGCATTGGATAAATTAAAACAATTATGTTGATAAAGTATTAAACATATTAACCAAATTAAAAATTTAATCATAAATATTTATTTTTTGTGTTATTATGGTTAATAATTTGTGAAGTTGCCATTACCAACAGATTAAGCCACAAGAACCGAAGGATGATTATAAACCAATATGATAAGATTTAGTGCGATTAATAATTTAAAAATGAATTAAAAATATAGATTAAATTATATACAACAAATGAGTTTCACTTATACGAACCAAATTGATAAAATACGGTTCCATATATTAAGTACGGATGAAATCATAGAAGATTCGTATGTTAATGTAACGTCATACGATTTATTTAGGGATAATAAGCCTAAACCTAAAGGCGTATATGACGGTCATTTAGGAACAACCGATCATAATTATAAGTGTGAAACTTGTTTTAATGATAAAAAAGAATGCCCAGGTCATGACGGGCATATATTATTGAATTATCCAGTCATATCTCCGATATGTTTAACCGAATTAAGAAAATGGTTAAAATTAATATGTTTCGAATGTGGAGAACCAATAATAGAAGAAAAAGTTTATTCTAAATTTCCGAAAAGTAAAAGATTAGGTGAAGCAAGTAAATCAGCCAAAGCATCTAAAAGAAAATGTCCGAAATGTGAAACAATACATCCCACAATAAATAAGGATAAAGTATCGCAATTAATAATCTACGCCGATATGATGATTGAAGACAAAAGGGAACGTAAAAAATTATATCCACATATAATACAAAAAATATTAGAGCGAATTTCAGACGAAACGGTAATTAAATTAGGAAAACCAGTTCAAAGCCATCCCCGATATTTTATATTAAATGCGTTAAAAGTTCCGCCAGTATCGATTAGACCAGATGTAAAAAAAGTTGGAGGAGGGCGATCAACAAATGATGATTTAACAACACTATTACAATGTATAGTTAAAAAGAATGATTCAATTCCGACAGTAATACCAGATGAAATTGATCCGAAATTAGACAAAACAATATATGAATTAGGAGGAGCATTTTATGATTTTGTCAAAGGAGGACATGGAAAGAAAATAATAACCAGTGGAGGAAATCCATTAACATCATTATCATTACGATTGCGAGGAAAACAAGGGAGATTTAGGAAAAATCAAATGGGAAAACGAGTTCGAGGATGTGCGCGAAGTACAATTAATTGTGACGTAACATTAAAAATAGATGAGGTAGGAATACCATTAAAATTTGCTAGAATGCTTCAGGTGAGTGAAACTGTTCAAGAAAGTAATCGAACAAGATTAATGATATATTTTAATAATGGGAGGAAAAATTATCCAGGATGTACAAGCATCATTAAAAAGAAAACAGGAACCGAACATAATATTGAAAAAATAAAAAAGGATTTCGAGTTAGAAATTGGAGACATAATTAATCGAGATTTAATAACAGGGGATGTTGTCCTTTATAATAGGCAACCAAGTTTAATGCCATCAAATATAACATGTCATAAAATAATAGTAAGTGAAGATCCCAACATATTAACATTGCGTATGAATGTATTAGCATGTAAATTTTACGGTGCAGATTTTGATGGTGACCAAATGAACATATTTACATGTACAAGCGTAGCGGAAAGAAATGAACTGGCTCAAGTAGGAGCAAATGCGAATTATTTTATGTCATTCGCAAAATCAATACCACTAACTGGCGAAGTCGGAGATAGTGTTGTAGGAAGTTTTGAATTAACGCGGCGAAATGTTAAATTAGATAAATATCATGCGATGTTATTATTCGCTAATTGTTCATATTTACCAAATTTTGATGAAAAGAAAGAATATACTGGATGGGATATAATCAGTAAAATGTTAACTGAAACACCTATAAATTATGAAAGAGAGCCTAATTATTATATCAGAGATTATGCTCCATATATTAATTATAATCGTGACGAAATATTAACCGTAATAGAAAAAGGAATAATGAAACGTGGAATATTAGATAAGAAGGCAATCGGTTCTGGAAGTATGGGAGGAATATTTCATATAATTCATAATGAATATGGACCAAATAAGGCTATGGAAGTAATATATAATTTACAGCAAATAGCATTAGGATATATGTATTTTAGCGGATTTACGGTTGGTATAATGGATTTAATATTAAATCAATCGGCAATGGATAAAATCCACGAAATAGAATCATCAATAATTAATGAATCAAGGTTAATAACAGAAAAATTAAATAATGGAGAGTTAATTCCTCCAATTGGTAAAACGGCATCTCAATATTATGAAGAACAACAAATAGCAATATTACGTATAATGGATGACTTTATGGAACCAATATTGAATTCGATTGATAAAGATGCCAATAATATGTTTAAATTGGTGATGAGTGGGTCAAAGGGACAGATAGGGCATATATATCACATGGTAAGTGCAGTCGGTCAACTGATAATTAACGGTGAAAGAATTCGTGAAAAATTATCCTTTAAACGTACAATGCCGTATTATCGAAGATTTGAAACAACTCCAGAATCTCGAGGATATATCACCGATTCATATATTACTGGAATATCAATGCCAGCATTCGCTGCATCAGCTATGGCGGCAAGATTCGATTTAATATCAAAAGCATTATCGACATCAGTAACAGGAGAACAAAACAGAAAATCGATTAAGAATTTAGAAACGATAATAATTGATAATATGAGATTATGTATGAAAGGAAATAATATAATACAATTCAATTATGGAGACGATAATTTAGATGCGAGATTTGTAGAAAAGGTAAAATTTCCAACAGTAATGATAAGTGATAAAGAATTAAGGGAAAAATATAGATATGATAGTACCGAACAAATATTTACGGATGAATTTAATCAAATATTAGATGACAGAAATGAATATCGGCGGATATATTTAAATATAGAATCGTTAAATTTAACACGATTAATGGAAGATTCACGATTTATGCCGTTCAATCTTCCGAGAATTATTCAGAATGTGAAAAATATTGAACCAAAAGAAAAAGTGGCTAGTATTGATTTAATAATAGAAATGATGATAATGATAAAAGATTTTATAGCCAAATTACCATATATAATGTTTAACGAAGAAGCCTACGCAAATAAAATAAAAATTCCAGAATTTATAAAATACACAACATTCTTATCTGGAATGTTAATAAAGAGTTATTTAAATTCAAATAACTTAAAGAAAATGAATAAAAATATGTTAACAGCAATATTCGATAGAGTAAAAACTAAATATCAAACATGTTTAATAGAATATGGATCAGCAGTAGGTATAATCGCAGCTCAATCATTTAGCGAACCATTAACGCAATATATGTTGGATGCACATCATCGAACAACTGCTGGAGGAACATCTAAATCAGAATTAACGAGAACCAAAGAAATAATGGGAGTACGTCCAACCGAACGAATGGAGGCACCATCGATGTTTTTAGAATTAATAGCTGATGATAATATAAAGTATGATAAACCAAAGGTAAAAGAGATAGCAAATAATATAGAATTATTGACATTAAAACAATTTGGGATATATTGGCAAATATTTTATGAAAAATTTGGGGAACCAATTCACGAATTATATAAGGGAGAAAAGGATATGATAAAAGACTTTTTAAAGTATAATCCATTATTGCAACCACCAAGTGATTTATTAAAATGGTGCATACGAATAGTGCTTAATAAAACAACATTAATATTGAGGAATATATCATTAGAATATATTGTAACAAAAATTCGGGATACTTTTCCAACTGTATATTGCGTATATTCACCAGAAAGTGCCAAACAGATAATATTACGAATATATATTAGAAATGTAGAATTTAAGACAATAGTCGATGAAATAGATATAAAAAATAAAGCGAGTGAAATATTAAATATATTAATCAGAGGAGTAGAAGGGATTATCAATGCAGAAGCTAAAGAGTTAATAAGGAATAAAATAGACGAAGAAGGAAAAATAGTAAGGGATAAAAATAGATATGGAATAATAACCTTGGGATCGAATATATATGGAGTATTAAAGAATAAATATATTGATCCACTAAAAGTGCAGACAGATTCAATAGATGAATTATATAATATATTAGGAATAGAGGCAGCGAGACAAAAAATAGTGAGTGAATTAAGTATGATTGGTGAAGCCAATATTAATTACCATCATTTATCTATTTACGCTGATGAAATGACATTTACCGGCCGAGTAACATCAATAGATAGACCTGGATTAAGCACACGCGAAGCAAATAATATATTATTACGATTAGGATTTAGTTCGCCTATTCAGACAATAGAAGAGGCGGGAATAAACGCAATGACAGATGAGATAGATGGATTTACGGCAAAATTATTAGTAGGGGCAACACCAAAGGTAGGAACAACATATAATTCATTTCATATAAACTCCGATATAATAAGAGAGAATATCAAGACAGGAGATGATTATCTTGATAATCTATAAGGTATAAATTAATTAAATTATTATTTTTTTAATATATAAAAACCAAGATGTCAAAAATAAAGAGATTGAGGGAACAAGAACAAAATGAATTACGAGAAATTAAATTAATATTTGAAACATTTTGTTTAAATCCAAATATCAATGATTATCTTAGAATAACAACAAATATTAAATTTCAAAATTTAGAAGAAAATTATAATTTATGGAGATTAGCCGTTATAAATAAATATAAATATGAAGAAATTGGCGGCCTGACTGACAACAAGGACCAATTTATCACAATAAAAAATAAAATAATAGAAAAGATAAAAGAGAAAATTACATTAAACCTATATTTAAAAATATGGGCAATGTTTTATGCAACAGGTGAATATGAGTATTTAAGTATCGCATATCAATCAATGATAAGTGGGAAATATTGCGATATTTATTTAAACATTAAAGAAAAATATAAAATATCGGCAAATTTATTTAATATAATTGAAAATAAGGGGCAAGAAATGGTAGAA
>Ga0209321_10001658_pt1 | contig 15153 bp, 11 predicted proteins | sample Rifsed16ft4_FD_184012 | JGI IMG/M metagenome (GOLD analysis project Ga0209321, IMG submission 184012) | Soil microbial communities from Rifle, Colorado, USA - sediment 16ft 4 - CSP-I_5_4 (version 2) | ecosystem: Environmental > Terrestrial > Deep subsurface > Rock core/Sediment | place: Rifle... | reverse complement strand
TAAATTTAGATCATCGAGAGGCTTGAGCGCGCTGGCGGTCTCCAATGTGTAAGCGGAGTTTGCGTCCACTTGCAGGCGCAGGTCAGGATAGGCGCGTCGAACGGCGGAGGTCTCGTCCACTTCGCGGCCCGGTTTGATCTTGATCTTGACGCGGCGATAACCATTTTCCAGATAAGATTCCACGCTTCGCAGCAAAGCGGCGACCGATTCCTGGATCCCAATCGAGACCCCCACTTCGACTTTATCCCGTTCGCCCCCAATCATTTCCTTCAACGATTTGCCATCGCGCTTGCCGAGCAGATCCCACAACGCCATTTCCACGCCCGCCTTGGCGAGATGATGTCCGCGAATGCCTTCCACGCGTTTTTGGAAATCCTGTGCGTCTATTACATCTTGTCCAAGAATAAGCGGCGCAATAAAATCCTTGAGAATATGCCAGGCTGTCCCCGAAGTTTCGTAGTTATAGCCCGGATCACGGGTCGCGGCACATTCACCGTAACCCGTTAACCCTTCGGCTTGCAACGTGATCAGAATACACTGGCGGTCCGTCTCGCGTCCAAAGGATGTTTCAAAGGGCGAAACCAGGGGCATGGAAATATGACGAAAAGTCATTGATTCGATTTTCATGATTGCCCTTCCATGATGAGGGGACGACTTTTTTGTTTCTCGTCCCTTATGGGTTATTCTATCTTTACTTCCCCAGGCTCATCATTCAGCTTCAAGCCGCGCAGGGCATCGTCCATGCTGGTCGCGTCGCGGCGCATGCCGGCCGCGGGCGTCCCGCAAAATGGACAGATATTCCACGGCAGTTCCAGCAACCTGTTGCAGTTCTCACAGTTCTTCTTCAGCTTCGTATGGCAATTCGGGCAGACCTGCCAGTCATCTTTCACGCGGCGTTCGCAACCCGGACAGAGAGGCAGATCTTCCAGAGCTTGAAGCAAGGCTTCCTCTTCAAGTGTCCGCTGGTATTCTTCTTCAAGCGTGCGTTGAGGACGAAGAATAAGGTAGACCAGCACGCCAGGCAAATTGAGAACAGCAACAAGCAAGGTAGCGAGCGTTTGCACCAGCGGGTCACGTGCGCGTGTACGGATGTCACGATACGTCCAAATGACAAGTGAAATCCAGAGAGCCGCAAGGAACGCGCCGCCGAAGCCGGTCAGCACAAGAAGGAGATTACTTACAAAGGTGGGATCAAGAGTCATAAAGTTTCACAGATTAGTGAGGTTGGCTCAGAGGCCGTCTGAGACCTGTTGGGAGCACTCAATGTATTTTATCCCATCTCAAGGCACTTCGTGATGGAAATGCCATTCACCTGCATCCTGATCCACGTACGAACGCGCGCCAAGCACTTGATAGAAAGTGATTCCAGGTCGCAGGTAAATCGGTGCTCCATTAAGACCGGCCAATAACAATGGTTGATCTTTATTTGTTCGATACCAGCGTGCCAGGATTCCCACACCATCGCGGAACACATAAGCTTCGCCTGAACCGGTCAAATCGATCTTATACACTTCATCTTCCTGGTCAAAAGTATTCGAAAATGTGTGCGGTGCAAGGATATACACAATATTGGATGCATGAACCGCCGTCGCCGTGACAGCGTCCATGAGTACGTCGTAAGATTCAGGTTTGTCATTGCGGGTATCGGCTATTTCCTGATAACGGACATATTGCTGAGTCTCCGGGCGGTATAACCAGTAATTATATGAATCTACTGAATAGTAGGTGAACATCTGCGTCCCGAGCAGATCGGACATTGGTACGGTCTCGCTGAAGAAACCACTGCGGATAACTTGACGCTGATTCTCGAGTCCATCCCGAACGACGCAATCCTCCCACAAGATGGTACTAAAGTACGAATTGTTATATACCTCTATGTTTCGGCTGGGTAACAGCCGGAATGGAGGACACGACCCATTTGTGGGCACAACAAGAAAGTCGGAAAAGTCGCTGGCCTGGAAATAATTAAGCTCACGCGGGTCGGCGAATTTAAAAACAAGGTAGGAATGGTACATGCGCTGGACATGTTCATCGAAATAACGTCCCGAACGGACAGGTCCAACCCACTCAGAGTCATTGCCATAAAATACTGAGACAAAACGTGTCAGCCCGGCTTCTATGTAATATTCAAAGACAGTATCCGCAAGTGTCAATCCTGATTGCGGACGGACATAACGCGGGTAATTTGCCACTTTGATGGCGAGGGGACGGCGTTCCAGGACTGAAGGGTTTGAAGGAGGCAGACCCGTCAGAGGATTAATGCTTGCCGGTGACGTAAAGGTAGGGACAGTGAGCTCTGCTGGAAGCGATTCGGGCGGGACCGCGGTGTCAATTGGCGCAGGAGGCAGAGAGGTCACTGTCGGAAGGTACACGGGTGTTGGTGCCGCAGCAGAATAGGGTGAGTCTGAGGCGTTTGCTGATCCCGGCTGAAATGGAGTCGGAGAGGGGATTCCAATTGCAGACGTGTTTTTCGTCGGCAAATCGCATCCGGAAAGGAACACAAGCAGAATTAAAAGCAAAGTGGAAGTAATACGCATGCGGTTGATTGTACAATAAAGAGCCCACCCTGCAAACCTGATAAAATTACTGCGCATGTTTATTCTTATCACAGTCGCAATATTATTCCTGACAGGTCTTTCAGTGCTGTTGTTGCGGTTTATCCTGCCCGCGTTTCGGTACACGTGGCTGGTCGCGACAGGCGGCGGGACCCTGGCGTGGATCAGCGTCTTCGCATGGCAGGCGCAGATGCCCATAGCCCTGCAGTTTTCCATCTGGCAGCCGACCTTACTCTTTTCTCAATCACCCACATTTATCGCGGATGGTATTGCATGGGCGTTTGCAGTAAGCCTGATCACACTATGCCTCGCAATCATTGTCACGTCCGTTGTGCGCAGTAATTTTCCGAACACCGTAAGCTGGACGGGCATGTTAGTACTTACCTCGCTGGGCGTTCTCGCCACGGTTGCCGATAACCCGCTCACGCTTGTGCTGATCTGGGCGGCCATCGACCTTGCCGAATTGATCGCCCAGATGCGTTTTGTGGAAGAGCCAAGGTTAAGCGAGCGCGTGGTCATTGCATTTGCTTCACGCGCTGCGGGCACGCTGATCCTGTTGTGGGCGGATATGATCAGCGCGGCGAACAGTCAGGCGTTTGACTTTCGCTCCGCCCCTCCTCAGACAGGCTTATATCTCCTGACCGCTGCCGCTCTTCGCCTGGGTGTGCTGCCACTTCATCTGCCCTATCCAAATGAATTATCCATCAGACGCGGTTTTGGCACGGGTCTGCGAATGATCTCCGCTGCATCCAGCCTGATATTGCTCACAAGGATTCCATCCAGCAGTGTGACGTCGCCACTCACGCCTTATCTGTTGATGCTGGTCGTTTTCGCCGCGATCTATGCAGGCTGGATGTGGATGCGCGCGCCCGATGAACTGACCGCTCGCCCTTTCTGGTTGATCGGGATGGGTGCTCTGGCGGTTGCCTCGGCATTACAGGCAAATCCGGTTGGTGCGGCTGCGTGGGGGTGTGCTCTCATTCTGGCGGGAGGTGTGTTGTTCTTATCCTCGGAGACAAATAGATGGCTCATCCGGGCGCTGTGGATCGGCGTATTGGGAATATCAGCCCTGCCATTCTCACTTACCGCGACAGGCTGGGACGGCAAGGGCATGAATTTCTGGCCGGCATGGCCCTTCCTGCTCCTGACACAATCCATGCTTATGGCGGGTTTTATCCGGCATAGTCAGCGCACATCGACTCGTATCAGAAATGAAGACCAACCGATCTGGGCAAGGAATGTTTATCCAATCGGCATTGCTCTGCTGTTGATCATGATCATCCTTCTCGGGCTATTTGGATGGAGCGGGACTCTACAGATTGGCAACTGGATCGCAGGCTCTGTCGCAGCGATTCTGACGATTGGCCTGCTCTGGCTGACCCCGCGTTTACGCATCTTGAACCCGGTCCGCGCCCATTGGGTGCGCCCCTCCAGCGCGTCCTGGCTGGATTGGGGTTATCAGGCCCTTTGGACTCTCTATCGTCAACTCGGACGAATAAGCAATGCCCTGTCAAACGTACTTGAAGGTGAAAGTGGAATCATGTGGACTCTGCTTTTCCTCGTCCTCTTCATCTCGTTCTTCACACAAGGAACTCCCTAGGGTATGGCATTGACTCTTGCCTGGATCGCTGTTGTGACAATCCTGCTCACATCGGTGGGTTTGCTTGTGGCGCGCGACTGGCGCTGGAGCATTACCCTGCTTGCCATCCAATATATCGCGATGTTCGTGCTCGCGCTTCAGCATTGGCCGCTGGGTATGGCTTCTGTGAAGGTGGTGGCAGGCTGGATGGCCGCCGTCATTCTGGGTATGACGCGTTCCGGGTTATCAAACGGGAATCTGGCTGAGGAAAACATCTGGCCGCGCGGGCGGCTCTTCCGCCTCTTTGCGGCAGGCATCGTTGTGATTATCGTCGCGGGGGTTACGCCGAGCGTGGATACGATCATGGCAGATGCGGGCTTCGCGGTGACTACTGGCAGTCTGCTATTAGTAGGGATGGGACTGCTTCATCTGGGCATCACCGCGCACATCCTGCGTGTGACGATCGGATTGATGACCGTCCTCACCGGCTTTGAAATTCTCTATTCAACTGTTGAAGGCTCGGTATTGGTGGCCGCGCTGCTGGCCGTGATCAACCTCGGGCTGGCGCTGGTTGGCTCGTATCTCCTGATCGCAGCCAGTTCAAAAGGAGCGGAGCCTGCATGAACGCGCCGACCATCTGGATCATCGCCCCCATCGCCTTTGCGATGTTGCTGCTGTTCATCACCAACCAGCGCGTCCTGAGCATTCTGGGGGGAAGTTTCGCCGTCAGTCTGGCGCTTATTGCGCAATTCGCTCCCATTGAGGAAGCAATGCGAATCGGAGCGTTCTCACTAAAGATCGATTCCTCCCTCAACGTCCTGGGACGCGTGCTTCTGATTCCACCGGCCGAGGGCTCACTACTCGCGTTGATCTATGGCGCGGCCGCACTCTGGTTCTTCGGCGCGCAGGCGTCAAAAACCGCTCCCCGCATCGTCCCATTTGGATTGATGATCACAGGCCTGATGGTGGCTTCCATTGCAGTTGAGCCTTTTTTGTTCGCCGCGCTGTTCATCGAAATGGCGATTCTGCTTGCCATACCGCTTCTAACAAGTATTTACGTGCCGCCCGGCAGAGGCGTGGTGCGTTTTCTTATCTATCAAACCCTCGCGATGCCATTCATCCTGTTGGCAGGCTGGCTGCTCGCGGGTGTGGAGGCCAGCCCCGGCGACCTCGCGCTCGCTGCCCAGTCCGCAGCCATGCTCGGAATGGGATTCGCCTTTCTGCTGGCGATCTTTCCGCTCTACAATTGGGTGCCCCTGCTCATGGAGGAAGCGTCTCCGTTCATTGCAGGCTTCCTGCTATGGATACTCCCCACGATTACGATCATCTTCGGCGCGGGATTTTTGGATCGCTACTCATGGCTTCGCTCCTCGCCACAATTGATTATCGCCCTGCGCTCTGTCGGTCTCTTGATGGTCGTCACAGGTGGATTATGGGCGGCGTTCCAGCGTCACCTCGGGCGAATCATGGCCTATGGCGCCATCGCAGAGACCGGCTTCTCCCTGCTTGCGCTCAGCCTGGACTCCAAGCTGGGCATACCCATCCTGTTCCTGCTCATTCCCGCGCGTGCATTGGGGCTCGCAGTCTGGTCTCTATCACTGACAGTGATCAAAGAAAACGTTGAGACAATGCGCTTTGCAGCCGTACGGGGCATGTTGCGGATCACTCCAATGGCAGGCGCAGGGATGGTGCTCGCGGCACTTTCAACCAGCGCGTTCCCTTTGCTGGCTGGCTTCCCTGCAAGGCTGGCATTATGGGAAAGCCTCGCACGTGTTTCGATCAGTGGCGCACTGTGGATGGGGATTGGAATCATCGGCCTGCTCACCAGCGTTTTTCGTTCGCTGGCCGTGATCAGCATGGCAGAAGAATACACAACCTGGGAGCTGCGCGAAAGCCCAACACAGATATTCATGCTCGGGCTGGGAATGATCGGGTTATTCGTCCTCGGTTTATTCCCGCAGACATTACAATACTTTTTCTCCAATTTGCCTGCCATGTTCGAGCATCTTGGACGATAATTATGGGACTACTACGCAGCGGTATAATCCACTGCAAGTCATCTGCCGGAGGAAGTCATGGAATTTGAACGAATCGTCAAACGCCTGGAATGGGTGGACGAAGAACACCGCAAAACAAGAACCTCAGTCGTTACACTTGAAGAACGAATGATGGCACTGGAGGCGAACATAATCAAGGTTGCCAAGCAGATTAAACCGCTCGGCGATCAGATTGCAGACATGGCCAGTACCGCCGCGCGCCTCGATCAGTTCGATGCCATATTCGCCAGACAACGTGAAGACCTGAATAAGGCAATTGAGGATATCGAGAAAAGACATCAAAAGCGTGAAGAAGAGGTTGTCAAGCTGCACAGGAAGGACTTTGAGCCCATTACAAAAAAGATCGATGAATTGAAGAAAACCATCGACAGCGAATTTCCTTCCATCAAACGCGATATCAAAGCCCGCCTCATCGAAGAAGCGCGCCTGAACGAAGCAATCAAAGACCTGAAACCAAAAATAGATGAAGCCGTGGAAATCGCACATGAAGCTGTACAGGTACAACGTGTCTTTGAAGAAAGTCGCAAGCAGGAAGCCAAGCGGGTAACGGATCTACAGGGTGAACTCACTGCTATCCGCAAGCGGATTGACGAAGCGCGCGCCAAGGCCGACCTGAATGCAGATAGCTGGAAAAACATGGATAACCGCATCAAGGAATTGATGGCATCTGAGTTGGAGCGCAAAGTCGCGCAGAATGCCTTCATCGACCAGGTTTCGATGATCCAGCTCAATCATGACCGTTCGTACAAGGAATGGAAAGAGAAGTTTGATACTATTAAGCTCCAGGCACAGACCGCTGATTCACAAATCCAGACTCTCGAAGAGGCAATTCGGAACGCCAAACGCGCACAGGAAACATACAACGAGCTCAATACCAAACTCGAACGCCGCATTAATGAAGTCACAGAAATGCAGAGACTCACCGAAGATCGCCTGCGCCAGGAATGGGTCACGTTCAGAGCCGATGACCAGAAACGCTGGATAGGCTACACACTCTCACAGGATGAAGGCGGGAAAGACATCCGCCGTACCATGCAAAAATTGGAAGAGCGCATCGGTAATCTGGATGAATCAACTGATAGCCTTCAAGACCAACTGCAACAAACAACAGACACCACTGAGCAACAACTTCAGGAATTGATGAATGTTGCTCATGAATGGCTCTCCGCCTATGAGCGCATCATGGGTCACGGAAAAACGGTAAAGAAGACGAAGAAATAAAGCCTTCATGCGCGTTATCGGAACAGCAGGTCACGTAGACCACGGCAAGTCCACCCTCATCGCCGCGCTCACGGGCACACACCCTGATCGCCTCAAGGAGGAGCAGGCGCGCGAGATGACCATCGAACTCGGCTTCGGTTGGATGACCCTTCCAAACGGTGAAGAAGTGGGGATTGTGGACGTGCCCGGTCATCGCGACTTTATCGAAAACATGCTATCCGGAATCGGGGGAATCGACGCCGCGCTGCTCGTCATCGCAGCAGATGAAGGGGTCATGCCACAGACCAGGGAACATCTCGCGATTTTGGATCTATTACAGATCCCTGCGGGCATCATTGTTTTGACGAAGACTGATCTCGCTTCAGATTCGGCCTGGCTTGATCTCGTTGAAGCAGACATTCGCGCCGCTGTTGCGCCTACTGTTATGAAAGACGCGCCGATCGTACGCGTCTCTGCCAAAAACAAAACGGGCCTCGATCAACTCCTTCATACCCTCAGCAAAATCCTGGAAGAGAAACCCGCGCGGCTTGATTTGAACCGTCCACGCCTGCCGATTGACCGCGTCTTCAGCATGAGCGGGTTTGGCACAGTCGTCACAGGCACATTGATAGACGGTCACCTGGCCGTCGGCGATGAAGTGGAGATACTGCCATCCGGTTGGAGGGGCAGGATACGCGGGTTGCAAACACACAGGAAAAAAGAGGAAAGGGCCGTTCCCGGATCACGAACTGCCGTGAACATTTCCGGTGTGGAGACTGAACAAATCCAACGCGGCGAAGTGGTTGTCCGCCCGGATCAATACCAGCCTACGCGCCGCATCGACGCCAGTTTTCAGCTTCTGAAAGACGCCTCGTCCTCCCTCGTTCACCGCCAGGAAGTCAAGTTCTTTGTGGGTGCAGGCGAAACGATAGCCACATTGCGTTTACTTGGGAGGGAAGAATTGAATCCCGGTGAAGATGGCTGGATCCAACTCGAGCTGCGCGACCCCATCATTGCGGTACGCGGAGACAGGTACATCCTGCGCCGTCCCTCTCCCGGCGAAACACTGGGCGGCGGGGTGATCGTCGACCATAAACCCAGAGGCCGGCACAAGCGGTTCGATGCAGAAATACTAAAATCCCTTGAGGCGCTTGCGAAAGGCTCGCCCGGCGATATCCTTTTTGAGGCCGCGCTGGCATCGAATGCGGCGAGCATCAAAGAAATGGTATTAAGATCGCGTTTGGAATCAGAAACGGCAGACAGCGCGCTGAAAGAATTGGTGAAAACTGGAAAGCTAATTCCGCTGGAGGAGGGGGTTATGAATCCATCAAGTGATATGCTTATGATCGCGCTGCCTCATTGGAACGCATTACATGATAAAACACTGCAGACCGTCAAATCCCATCATCGCAGTTTCCCCTTACGGCGCGGCATTCCACGCGAGGAACTAAAGAGCAGGCTCAAGCTTACGCCGCGCGTGTTCAACGCCGTCATAAAGAAGCTCGGGATGGAAAACCTTCTCATGGACGCGGGGGGCACGTTATCAATCACAGCGCACGAAATAAAATTCGATGGCGGGCAGCAGGTTAAAATCCAGGCGCTGATGCGGAAGTTCGAACAGGATCCGTACAGCCCACCAACCATCAAGGAATGTCATTTGGAAGCCGGTGAAGAGGTCGTGAACGCGTTGATTGAACTGGATGAACTGGTCCCGGTATCCAACGATGTCATTTTCCGCAAACCAGATTATGATTCGATGGTGATGAAGATTCGAGAGACGATCAAACAGAATGGAAAGATCACACTGGCAGAGGTGCGCGATACTTTTAGCACAAGCCGCAAATATGCACAGGCCCTGCTTGAGCATCTTGACTCCATCGGCGAAACCGTGCGGGATGGGGATTTCAGGAAGTTAAGAATTAAATGACAAAGTTGGGTAGAATCAAGATCAGGGTATGGCTCAACATTCTGCCTTACAATTATGAAGCAAACACACTGAGGAGTAACCATGTGCGGACGATTTACACTCACCGTTGACCCTGCTGAATTACAGGAACGATTCGAGAATTACACATTTCCTCCCAGGTTCGCGCCGCGCTTCAACGTCGCGCCCACCCAACCCGTGCTTGCAATTCCAAACGATGGAGAGAACACAGCCGACTTCTTCGTATGGGGTCTCATCCCGATGTGGGCAAAAGACCCAAGCATTGGCAGCCGTCTCATCAACGCGCGCGGCGAAACGCTTGCAGAAAAACCCACCTTTCGCGGGGGCCTCAAATACAAACGCTGTCTCATCCTTGCTGACGGCTTCTACGAATGGAAATCCGCCGGAGCCAGTAAAACAAAAACGCCCTATTTCATTCATATGAAAGACCGCAAGCCTTTCGCATTCGCAGGCTTATGGGATTCATGGAACAGCCCTGATGGCTCTCTGATTAAGACATGCACCATTATCACCACGGAGCCAAATGAACTGGTTTCCATTATCCACAACCGGATGCCGGTGATCCTTCACCCGCGAGACTATGCCAAATGGCTGGATACATCGCCTCAGACTCCCGATAACCTGAAACCGTTGATCAAACCCTTCCCTGCCGAGGAGATGACCGCATACCCCGTTTCGACACTGGTCAACAAACCGGGAAACGATGTACCCGAAATGGTGGTTCCCATATAAATCGAGTGATGGATCGACTCAGTCTAATTCTGAGCCAGCGTTTTCCTGCACTGGCTTCGCGCGACTTTGTCTTGTTTTTGGTGGGACAATTCATCAGTGTATTTCTGGCAAACGGGGTCAGTTTTCTGTTTGTGATATGGGCACTTATCATGGCTCGCACACGTTATAAAGTGCAGCATGAGGCGGAGATCCGTAAAAGCCTGAGAACAGAACTAGGGCGTGCCGGTCGCGGCCCTGACCGGCGGGCTGGTTTCATTGATTTCCATTGGCGGCTTGCATCTGATCAATCCACGTGTACGCCGTGCGCAGGCTTAACGTAGGATAAGCGCCCACAAAGGCAGGTTGACGCTAGATTTTTGCCCTTGTTATGATGCTTCGTTTGGAGAACGGAAAATTCAATGGACAACAAAGTCCCCCCGAAAAATGATAATAATTCACCAGGCGTTTTCTCGCGCTTGATGGACACATTGGTGGGCATAGGCCTGGGGGAGGCCATGTTACGTGCCGGAACGACGATTTTATCGATTATTTTGCTCGGGGTTGTGGTCTGGCTCCTGCGACTGTTCTATCTGCAACAACCAGAAGCCGGAAATGTGGCCAACGCGTTGGAAACGGTACCCACCGCACCTGTAGCGGGAATCGATGGCGTCCTGCAGCCAGAGGCGGTGGATGCGTTTGGGGGAATCCCGCGCCTGGCGCAGGTGCACACCAACATCCCATCCCGCCCGCGGCAGGAAGTGGTCAAGTATACAGTTGAGGAAGGCGACACTGTATTCGGGATCGCAGAAAAATTCGGGCTTATACCCGAAACGGTTTTATGGGGCAATTACTATGTTTTGCTGGATAACCCTCACCAATTGCAGGCGGGTCAGGAATTGAACATCCTGCCTGTTAACGGAACGTACCACGAATGGCAGCAGGGTGAGGGCTTGAATGGGATTTCGAGCTATTATGGTGTCAAGCCTGAGGATATTATCAATTATCCTGCCAACAATCTGGATATTGCCACGATCGGTGATCTCGCCAACCCGAACATCACACCTGGGACCTGGTTGATTGTGCCCAACGGCAGGCGCGAATATGTCTCATGGAGTGCGCCGCTTGGAGTGACGCGCGAGAATCCCGCGTATGCGCGCGTCCTTGGGCCCGGCGCATGTGACGCGGTCAGCGGTGGCGCCGTGGGATATGGCGCGTTCATATGGCCCTCGAATAAACATTACCTCTCAGGGTTCGATTACGCTCCGAATGCCAATCACTGGGGCATTGACATCGCAGGCAATGAAGGAGAAGGCGTGTATGCGACCGATGCGGGCGTGATCGTATATGCCGGCTGGAATAATTACGGTTATGGCAACATGATCCTTATAGATCATGGAGGCGGCTTCCAGTCCTTGTATGCGCACCTGAGCGGACTGAATGTGGGATGCGGCCAGAGTGTTGGGCAGGGAGATGTGATCGGCGGAATCGGTACGACCGGACGTTCCTCCGGCTCGCATTTGCATTTCGAGATCATGACATCCTCCTACAAGATCAACCCGTGGGATGTGTTACCGCCGCCATAACATTCACCTTGAAGGAACGAACTGGATCAAACTTCGCCTTCTCACATGAAGTTTGTGCTGAACAACAAATGCTTGCAGAAGAAAGTTATCTCGACTATAATCTGCGTCGCCCCGGGCGCGTAGCTCAGCTGGTTAGAGCGCACGGTTCACATCCGTGAGGTTCGGGGGTTCGAGCCCCTCCGCGCCCACTTTGACCACCGTACCCCGCAAACGCTACCACTGGATATCACCATGAGCGGCCGGCAACCTTCAGCTCTGCGAGCTAGGAAAATAGAGAGCCTGAAGGCACACCAGGAATATCTGCGCTTACTGCGAAATCACCATCAGGAATGGATCGACAACATAGATGACCCTGAAATCTGCCGTCTGCATCTAGACATCCTCGATTTGATAAACCAAATGGAAGATCGAAATCGAAACCTTCTGGATGCACTCCGAAATGCACGGAGATAAGAAGAGGGAGTAAACCATGACAGCAGAACTTATCCTGCGAAAACGCTACCACCGGGTATCAACATGAGCGCCCGGCGATCTCCACGTCTGCGAGCTAAGCATATAGAGCTCTTGCAGACACAGCAGGCACATCTGCTTGTTCTACGAGATCGCCATCGGCGTTGGATGAAAGACGCTGATGACATTGAGGTCCGCCGCATATATCGCAAAATCGCCGCTTCCATAAAAACAACGGTAGATCAATATGACCACCTTCTGGATACACTGCAAAGCCAAAGAGATAATGTATAGAGAGATCATACAAGCCTGCTCGATTATTGGGCTCTAATGTAGCCGGCTTTTTCTCGCGGCCTGGCCCAACCGCGCGAGCAATACCACCGGAGGCAAGAACGACTCCATCTGAACGTAAGACGAAGTTGATAATTTATAAAACATTGCTGGATCAGAATAAATTTCAACTGCTGGAAATTTCGCGGCGACATGATGCCATGAGCAAAGATCTAGTAGATGCAATCAGCGGTGAGCCATACGTTCAATTCGATAATTACTTGAAACATCTCAAAAGCACACTCAACGCTTGCGAAGCGGTTCGCAAGGCAATAGATAAAAGATTGGCAGAGATTGAATAAGGATAGAAATAATGGAGATTCCCCAAAAAAATCAACAGGTCTTTCCATTTACAGATGAACAGAAGAAAATTCTTAATCACCCACCTTTTAAGCACGGGCGAATCTTAGCGGGGCCGGGGACAGGAAAAAGCACAACTGCAGTTGCTCTTGCAAGAGAGTTATCATCGCGGGATCCTGTCCCAAGGATCAAATTTCTTACATTTACTCGAGCAGCTACGATAGAGCTCTCGAAAAAAATAGTTGCACATGAAATATATATGGAATCGGCTAGTACAATTCATTCTTTTTCAATTTCAGCGCTTCTCCGTAACCAGGGGTCAGCAACTTTCCCAACTCCATTGCGTATTCCAGATTCTTATGAGCGGAAAAGGCTTATTAATCCTCACCTTGCTCGAAAAGTAGGTGTAAATGTATCAAAACTTGACAAACTAATTTATGAAATGTCAGCAAAATGGGAATCTCTTGAGGAAGTCCATCATGAAGAAGTATCTTTGGAAGAGCGAGCTAGATTCATGGGGGCGTGGGGACAACATCGAAACGTATTTGGCTACACTCTGCTCGACGAACTTCCAGATTTATTCCGCCAGGCTCTCAACAATTATGATGATTTGGTCGGCCTCGATTATGATATGTTAATTGTTGATGAGTATCAAGACCTGAACGCTTGTGACTTAGAAATTCTAAGGATATTAGCCAATATGGGAGTTTCAATGCTGGCTATTGGCGATGACGATCAATCAATTTATTCTTTCCGAAAGGCACATCCCGTTGGGATACAAAATTTTGCGCAGGAATACACCATAGGTGAAGAATACGATTATGACCTTACAATCTGTCAGAGATCACCACGTCTAATATTCAAATGGGCTCAATATGTAATTTTGGGATCGCCTGACCGTGATCGGAAACGTCTTCCCATTTCCTTTGCAAATAATGCTCCAGAGGGTACTTGCGCCCTACTCCATTTCAACGATGAAGATGCAGAAGCTAGTGCAGTCGCTGATGTTATTACTTGGTTGCATAATCACGAAGGAATGCCACTTTCAGATATCCTCGTTCTATACAGAACAGACACTATCGGAGGAGTCGTTGCAAATAGAATAAGAGAAATTTTGAATGAACGTAATATTGCCTCTTCAGACCCGAAAATGATATATAAACTTCTAAGTATTCCAGAGAACAGGCGTCTAATATCAATACTTCATCTGATAAGTAATCCATCAGACTCGCTGGCATGGTGGGCACTTATTGATCTTACCCGGGGCTTAGGTGATGTCTTTGTTAACACAATTTACGATCTATCATGTCGATCAAACATTAGCTTTGGCCAAGCTTTGGTTTTAGAGGCTGAAAGGGGATTTATAAATTGCTCAAGCAGAACAAGAGCCTACGCCTCATCATTATGGGCAGATGCCACGAAGCTTTTACAAAACTTGCACCTTCAAGACAATCCTCCCACAAACTGGGCTACTTGGGTTCAAGATGAAATTCAGGCTAAGCGACTGCCTCCTTGTACTACCGAATTCTTGGATTTACTCTTTAGTATCGGCAGCGACCTTGATGAGAACGAGTCAGACGATCTGGATAGATTTTTATCTCAAATCGAGCCAAAAGCAAAGGACTTATATCAGTCGAGGAGTGACGGAGTGCGTTTTATATCGATGATGGGCTCCAAAGGTCTAACGGTTAAGGCTACTATTGTTATCGGTGTCGACAATGATATTATTCCGTTCCCCAAAGGCGATCGAAATGAGGAGTGTAGATTATTATATGTGGCCATGACTCGTTCGACTAAATATTTATTTATGACGTGGGTTACTAGGCGAGTGGGACAAAGCAGTTATGCAGGGAGAGAAAACTACGGCCGGCGTCAGTATAGTGAGTTTTTACGTGGCGGCCCTGTTGAATCACAGGACGGATTAAGATATCTTCGGTCGCTAACAGTGGATTAGTTGATTATCGCATGTTCTACCTCTCATCCATCGTAGACTCCTACGGCCGCGACAGTAGTGGCGGATCTCGTCAGGATCAATCCACTGATCAGCTATCTGAAAAGATCGAGAAGGAGGCACTCAAGGCATATTAGCTTTTTAGCTCACATTTATGCCAACCGCGCATCACATAGCCCTTGTAAATCAAAGGAAAAGTTACCCCAGGTTGCCTAAAACCAGAGCTTAGATCACACACATGAGGTCGGGGGTTCGAGTGCTGCGCGATCCGCGCCCACAAGAACGAGCCTAATTGGCTCGTTTTGTTTTTCAAGGAAACCTGACCAGAGCTCAGTGATTTTCCAAGAGGCAGTATAATCCCGCCATCATGTCTACGCGTACCAACGAAACCTGGCTCTCTGACTTGCGCGATAATGGACTGGCGCGCGAACTTGCGCTGGAGGATTTGCGCGCCGTCATTCAAAAGGGTTTACCGTTTGCACTCTCGCGCTG
>Ga0209321_10001656_pt1 | contig 15156 bp, 15 predicted proteins | sample Rifsed16ft4_FD_184012 | JGI IMG/M metagenome (GOLD analysis project Ga0209321, IMG submission 184012) | Soil microbial communities from Rifle, Colorado, USA - sediment 16ft 4 - CSP-I_5_4 (version 2) | ecosystem: Environmental > Terrestrial > Deep subsurface > Rock core/Sediment | place: Rifle... | reverse complement strand
TGTATATTCTTCGATGGGAACATAACCGATCACAATACCGGTCACCAGATCAGGGTTGTAATACCACACGCCTGTTGCGACGAGATAGTTATCCCATGGAGTCGTGTAAAGCGTGGCGAGCAGGATGTGAATCCCAATCGCGATCCATACGGCGCGTCCATTGCGGAATCCGACGATTTGCTGGTTGTTTCTGTTATCCCACAATGTAATCGCAAGAAAAACCAAAATGGGGGTGAATAAAAAGCGCAAAAGAAAGCCAAAGTATGTCATGATTACCTTATGTCATTGCGAGGGAGCGAAGCGACCGAAGCAATCTCCTCACGTGCCTCGCCGCCGTCCCACAGGGATGCTTCGCGAAGGACGGCGGCTGGGGCCCTCTCGTAAACCTTCATTCTCACCCCGGGCCGTGGCTCCAGTGTCGCGCCCATATGGGCATGAATTTTATGGATTGTGAACTCGAATTTATGAGTCCGCAGCAACCGCGCCATGACAACACGCGCCTCCGCCTGACCAAATGCTGCTCCGATGCATGCCCGCGGCCCGCCTCCAAATGGGACATACGAAAACGGCGGGGTCTTCCGTGCCTGAGCAAAACGTTCAGGGCAGAAATCTTCTGCATTTTCCCAGATCTTCGGATCGCGGTGTGTAAGATAAATAGAGTAAAACATTCGCTCTCCAGCAGGGACATTCCCCTCACTAAACTCCAGCTCTTCCACCACGCGTCGGTTGCCGATATGGATGGGTGGATACAGGCGCAAGCTCTCTTTGATAACCTGATCGAGCAACGCTGATTTTTCCTGCGCGTCCATTTCTTCAATCAGCCGTGCGTGGACCTCTGGATGCTGACCGAGCAGAGCGAAGGTCCATGCCAGCAGGGCAGTGGATGTGTCATGGCCTGCGATGAGCATGGTCAGCATCTGGTCGCGGATAACGTCGTCGCTGAGTCCCGCATCGATCAAGTGTTGGAGCAGGTCAATTGGTCTGTCACTCTGAGCGACCTGTTTGGTGGGGAGCGAAGAATCTTTTTTGTCAAGTAAAGATCCCTCGTGGCTATCGCTCCTCAGCATGACAGAACAAGTTCTTCGTTCCTCAATAATTCCGTACAAATAATCATCCAGATCCCGCAGTGGTTTCTTAAACCCAATGCAGGGCATTTCTCGCCAAATGATCCACATCCCAGGCGAGATGTATTCGATGGCTTTCAGAATGGGATTCCAGATATGTGGCAGATCATCCCAGGCGTCTTTGCTGAATAAAGTCTGCAGGATGATGAGCAATGCGATCTTGCGGCTTTCAACCAGCATGTCAATTGTCTCACCATCTTTCCACTCGAAGGAGACGCGGTCAGTCTGTGCGATCATCATTTGTGTGTAGTTTGGGAGTTGCGATGGATGGAGCGATGTTTCCATCAACTCGCGATAGCGGTCATGTTCCGCTCCATCCACAACCAGCACGCCGCGATTCAATAAATCCGTGACGGGATCGGTGTTGCGCCACAAAACTTTATCGCGTTCAGTGACCAGCACTTTGCGATTCGCTTCGGGTCCAAACACGACGAACGGACGAAAACCCGGGATTGGGATTTGAAAGAATCGCCCCACATGTTTTGCCATCACTTTCAGAGGCCCAAGCGGCGAGCCTTCTTTGATCAACGCTCGCAATGCGGCACGGCCGGTATCGACAGAAACAGGTCTTGATGCCATGAATTACTTCAATTCTTTCGTAAGATATAAAGCCAGGTTATCATCGACGGTGATCTCTTCACCATATTTCACATGCTGACCTCTGTGCCATAGCCCACGCCCGTCAGGGATATAGCCTCTCAAGACATACAGTCTTTGCGCCCCGCCATAATCTGGAGTCATGCCTACGCCGATTCCTGCGACGGGGCTCACCTTTGCAATTTCACTTTCTGCTTTGTCCATTAATTTTGTGCCAACTCCTTGACGGCGAAAATTCGGCAAGACATTCAAATCCACAATTTCGGGAATTCTTTCTTTTTCAAATGGTTTGTAACTCGATGTCCAGCAAACTGTGAGATAACCTGCAAACCGCCCCTTTACAAAAGCGACATACACATCACGAAATTCCATTTCTTGTTCCATCAGATAACGTTCGTACAGTGAAGAGGGCTTGTTCCAGCCAAGTTGCTCAAAGACTTTAGCGATCTCTGAAATATCTTTGCTTTCAAGCAGGCGAATATGTGGTTTCACTTTTGGCATGTTCGCTCCAAATCCAGTCGAGGGGATGAACTCGCGAAGGCCGGGTCAATGATAAAAATCGGGATACGCTCCGCTTCCAGCGCTGCATGAAGTGAAGCGTTATCCGTCAATCTTAAGTCACGGCGGATCCGCCAGATTGATCTCATGTGTTAGTGCTGCTTGTGACGGGGTCGCCAGCATTTCCCATTGTTCTTAAAACGTAGGCGAAGGTGATAAAGAGCAATAGCGCGCCAAAAGTCCCTGGCGCCCAATAGGAGATTTTTTCGAGCAGAAAACCACCGAGTAATGGTGAGATAACACGCGTGGAACTTTCGATGGACGTGGCCAAGCCGAGTATGCCGCCGACTTCCTGTGGCCCGACTGTTTTTGTGAGTGCGGAGGGGACGATGGTATTAAGCATACCGCCTGCGAGCGCGATAGGTGTAACGGATAAAACAAGCAGGAGAACACTGGGAGCGAATGCCCATGCAAGTAAACCAAGTGCAAGCAACAGCAGTCCGCTTTGGATGAGGATCGGATCTCTGAATCTCTGGCTGAGTTTTCCAACCAGCCAGGCCTGTGTGAAGACGGATACAACGCCAACATATGTGAGTACAAAACCCGTAGAGACGACACTCATATTAAAGCGTTTGAGCGCAAAAAGGGAAAAGATACTTTGCAGAATGACGAAGGCCAGGCTGTATAGGAAGCGAGTGATGAGCAGTGGACCGGTCAGTGGATGTTTGAGCGCTTCAAGAAGAGCACTCAAGGAGAAGGCAGGTTTATTTTGAGTCATCCGGGCGCGCGTTTCAGCGGTCAGTGATTCGGGTAACCAGAATGCAATTAATATCAGGTTGATGAACGATAACCCCGATGCCACAAATGCCGGGACGCTGTAACTGATGTTGCTGAGAAGTCCACCCAGTGCAGGACCGATAATGAAGCCAAGCCCAAACGCCGCGCCGATCATACCAAGCCCGCGGTTGCGTGATTTTGAATCTGTTACATCTGTAATGTAGGCTTGAGCAACGGAGAGATTGCCGCCTGTGATGCCCTGCAGAATTCGGCTGGCAAATAACATCGTCAATGACCTCGCAAAACCAAATACGAGAAAGCCGAGAAACGTGCCGAAGATGCTGATCAGGAGGATGGGGCGGCGACCGAAGCGGTCAGAGGCACGACCGAGCAAAGGTGCGCCGATCAATTGCGCCGCGGCATAGGAAGCAAGCAAAAGCCCAATGGTGGTGTCGCTTGCGTTGAAGGTCTGTGCGTAGTATGGGAGGAGCGGAATGATCAGGCTGAAGCCGAGCAGATCAATAAAGACGACAAGGATAATGCTGAAGAGAGGGCGATTTTTCATCTTAGTCTGTCGCTGCTTCAGATGTTGTGAAGCAGATATCCTGCCCAGGCAGTTAATCGCGCCGCGGCGTTCGGTTCTGCCAATCGCCAGGGATAGGCAAAGGCGATATCTGTATTCCCTACAATCTGAAAGCCGGATAGATTCGCGGCGGTCAATCCGATCACGCCTGTTAGTGCTGCGGAAACAAGGACTCCAGCGAGAATGTATTGATTGGTTGAATTGGCCTTTTTGGCTTGCATGAAAAAAAGATCCCTATTGTGCTCTTAGTTTTTCAATTTCGAAAGTAAACCAGTCAATAATCGGATGGCCGGAGCCGTTGATGTTTATGTTGACTGCTTGTGAGTACGTCTCCATAAAGTGGATGAGCTGCTGTGGGTGTTTTTCGTACGATTGAAGCAGGACTTTCAACCAATCCACTTCGGCAGAGACGTATGCCATGTCGCCCAATTGCAGGGCGGCTGTGATGTTTTCGCCAAGAAAGTGAATCCCGGTTCTTATATCTTCAGGAGCAATGGAAAGAGGTTCGAGTGACTCTTTTACTGTCAATTCGATCTGGTCACGTTTCGAGACAAACGCCTGGTGTGCAGCGGCATACACTTGTGAGGCGGTCCTCGGTTGGGGCGGTTTCACTTTGTTGTTCAGTAACACTTCGATTTCATCCAGCGCAGCGTTTAGGTCGTATCCCAGGAAACTGCCTGAAATGGTCTCGGCGAGGTCTGAATGCAGGTTGAAGATTCGTCCGCCAAAGGCAACGGGGATTTTGGCGGTTGAAAGCGCCAGCGCTGTTTGCTGTAGTGTCGCCGCGCTGGTCAGTTGCTGGGCGGCGAGAACGACCAGGTTCGCTTTGGAATTTTTCACTGTGTCAGAAAACTTTGAAACTGGGACATTCGCACCAAGATAGATGACATTCAATCCGCGGCGGCGCAAAAAGAGGGAGAGCAGCAAGGGTGTGAACGCGTGCCATTCGTCAGGCGGACAACCGACAATCACAGTCTGGTTGCGCGTGGGAGCAGGCGAGGCGTTTAATAACGCGTCCAGCCTGCGCATGGCGAGACCCGATGCAAAGTGTTCCTGCTGGACGTTGGCGCGATTCTCATACCAGAGTTGCCCTATCTCAGACAAGCCTCTTTGCAGAACTTCGAGGCACACGGCTTCGACAGGGAACAACGAAAATGCCTGGTTCAATGTTTGCTCAGCCGTCGATTCGCTGAAGTCCGTACAGGCATTGATCCAACGTGCCCGCAGGGAATCGAGAGTTGTATCGAGCACTGTGAATTGAGCGGGAAGCGCTGCGGTTGAGGTGAATGTTGATTGAACGGGACCTGCCAGAGGGTCCGAGCCGGATCCGAGCTGTTCGTTCCATAGATCCACGGCGCGGGATATCGAAAGTCCCTCAGCCTGTCGCCTGATTAACCATTTAATCGTTTCAATGTCGCCTTGAGAATAGAGGCGGTGTCCACCCGCGCTGCGCTGCGGGACAGGCAGTCCGTAACGGCGTTCCCAGGCGCGCAAGGTATCGGCGGCGAGACCCGTTTCTTTGAGGACGGCTTTGAGGTTGAAGGCAGGCGTTGTGCTGACCATTTGAGTTCCTTATGCAGTATGAAGACGGGTTTGACCGCCTTTTGTACAGCTATTGTACTTGCTTCTTTCAGGATTCGTTCAGTTGTGAGACGGGCTGACAGTAGGACGATGGGCAAGCCAGTACCCGGGTGCGTGGATGCGCCTGCGAAATACAGGTTCTTGTACTGCTTGTGACGGTTCTGCGGGCGGAGGTAACCGACCTGCCAGAAGTTGTGACTCAAGCCGAATGCCGCGCCCTTTTCGAGATTGAAGCGTTCCTGCCAAACTTTGGGCTGGTACACGATCTCGAATTTGATATGCGCTTTGAGATCATCCACGCCCATCTCTTTGGCGAGACGCTTGAACACAGTTTCGCGGGCGCGATCAACGAGCGCGTCCCAATCCTGTTCACTTCGAGCGTCAAGATGTCCAACCGGGACTAGTACATACAATGTATCCTGCCCGTTGGGCGCGGCGACTCTATCGGTGCGCGCGGGTGCATGAACGTAGAATGACGGCACGTCAGGCAAAGTGTGGTCGTTGAAAATCTGGTCAAATGACGCTTTGTAATCACCGCCGAGAAATACATTGTGATGTGTGATCTGCGGATATTCCTTGTCCACGCCCCAGTAGAACATGATCGTGGAGCAGGTGTAGAGTTTGTTCTCGAGTTTCTTCGCTTCCTTATTTTCGGGGAGCAGTTCTTTGTAAATATAGGGAAGATCAGCGTTGGCAACAAAAATATCTGCGATGAATTCGCGATCATCTTCGGTGACCACGGAAGTTATTTTTCCTCTTTCCTCTTTCATCTTTTTCACCGGGGCATTGTAGATAAACTTCACCCCAAGTTTTTCAGCGATTTTTGTAAGCGCCCGGATGCCCGCGTACATGCCGCCCATGGGATACCACACGCCTTCGGCAAGTTCCGTGTATTGAAGCAGGGAATAGGTCGCGGGCGCGTCGTAGGGACTTAAACCGAGATACATGTTCTGGAATGTGAACGCGGCTTTGAGCCTGTCATCCTTGAAATATTTACTCACATTGGTATAGTGCTTCATCAACGCCTTGAGTTGGAACAGGAGCGGGAGATTCCCGAGCGAAAAATATTCGAAAATATTATAGAAGTTTCGTCCCACGAATTTCTCCACTGACATCTTGTAGTGCTTGCTTCCCTCTGCAATGTAATTCAGGAAACCAGTAAAAGCTGTCTTCTCAACCTTTTCAAGTTGTATCTGCATATCGCCGATATTGGATGTTAATTCCAGTTGCAGGCCATCATCGAAGTGGACTTTGTAGGTTGGGTCGATGCGTTTCAGTTCCAGATGATCGCTCATCTTTTCGCCGAGCGCGGCAAAGGTCTCCTCCCAGATTTCGGGCATGAGGAACAGCGTCGGTCCGATATCGAAGCGGTGACCATCCCGGATGATCTGGTTGCAGCGTCCGCCTGGGGTCGCTTCCTTTTCCAGCACGGTCACATCATATCCATTTTTTGCAAGTCGGGCGGCGGTGGCAATTCCGCCGATCCCGGCGCCAATTACGAGCGCAGCGAGAGCAGTTGGTTTGTTCATTTTTCTCCATAAACTCCCCTCGAGGGAGGGGTTGGGTGAGGTATTCTCAACACATTATACATGCTGTCCAGTATTTGTCAAGATTTAATCGCATATAATTCTTTGCAAAACCTTGACAAAATAGACGAAACCTGTACAATACTCCCCAACACCAAATCTGGAGGTTCACCATGCAAGTACAAGCTAATTGGGAAAATCAACTTCTCGCACTCGCGGGACACGTCTCGGATCCATCCACTCGCCCATTCTTTTCATATTGGGCTGGTGACGCATCCCTGCGCAAAGCCTACAGGCAAGCCGAGAAAATCACCGCGCAGCACAGCAAGTCCTTTTATTTTGCATCGGCGCTTCTCCCCGAAGAGAAACGTTCCGCCGTCCGGGCGCTCTATGCTTTTTGCCGCACCGTGGATGATATTGTGGATGAATCTTCGGATGCCGAACGCGGCGCCCAATTGGACTACTGGCGCGGGATGGTCGAAACCGCTTCTTTCTCAGATAACGACCTGGTCGCTGCCGCATGGGCGGATACCCTTGCCCGCTATCACATCCCACGCCACTATGCCCTGCAACTGATTGACGGCGTTGCCCGGGACCTGTTTCAATCCCGTTACCAGACCTTCGACGAACTCACGACCTATTGCTATGGTGTCGCTTCCACCGTTGGACTGATGAGCATGCATATCGTTGGCTTCAATAACAACGACGCGGTTCCTTATGCCATCAAGCTGGGCGTCGCACTGCAAATGACCAACATCCTGCGCGATGTAGGGGAGGACTATCGCAGTGGGCGCCTCTACCTTCCGCGTGAAGAGATGGCTTTTTATGGAATCCATGAATCGGATATTGCCGAAGGTCGCATTACAGATAACTGGCGTCAGTTCATGAAATTCCAGATCGACCGTACGCGGCAACTCTATGAAGCATCCTGGGCGGGTGTAAAATTGCTCGAGCGCGAAGGACAACTTGCCGTGGGGGCTGCGTCCGTTTTTTATCAGGGGATCCTGGACGAGATCGAAAAGAAAGATTACAACGTATTCACCCGCCGCGCATCACTTAGCGCCTGGGGCAAAGTGAGCCGAATCCCTGCGTTGATCTGGAGTCTGTGATGCAAAGCCTGTTCTCCTGCCTTCCGGGCTTTACCTGTCTGCATCCTGAAAACAACCAATTCCGCTTCACACCATCATAAGGAGACTTTCATGTCCAAAGATACAATCCGCCAGTACGCCAATTTGTTGAGCGTCATTCTGGCTCTCACCGTCAATATTCTGGCATCCACTCTGCCGCTCAATGGACAGAACACAGGCGAGATTTCAGACCGCTTCCAGGTTTATTTTGTCCCCGCAGGTTATGTCTTTGCCATCTGGGGAGTAATCTATATCGGCTGGATCGCCTTCACCGTCTTTCAGTTCCAGGCACTACAGAAGGAAAGCGCGCGCCTGCGCCATCTTGGTTATTTGTTCGCAATCAGCAATGTTGCCAACGCGGTATGGCTTTTCTGCTGGCATTACAGCCGGTTCGGCTCGAGCGTGCTCGTCATGCTGGCACTGCTGGGATTGCTGATCGCAAGTTACCTGCGCCTCGATGTGAATCGTGCCTCCGTCACGCGCGCCGAGTATTGGTCCGTGGATATTCCATTCAGCCTCTATCTCGGCTGGATCACAGTGGCAGCAGTAGCCAACGTCACGGATTGGCTGTATTTGGTTGAGTGGAATGGCTTTGGCATCCATGCTCAGGTTTGGGCGGTGATTATGCTTGCGGTTGCATCCTTGCTCGGTCTGGGGATGGCGCTGACGCGGCGGGACGTTGCATACCTGTCCGTGTTGGTCTGGGCGTTCATCGGGATTGCGGTGAAGCAAACGCCCGCGCCGATGGTCGTCCTCAGCGCGTGGGTTGCCGCGGCGCTCATGCTGGGGCTTGCGATCTTCAGCCTGACTCGCCACCGGAGCGTTTGATTTTATACATAAAGACATTCGGATTTACGAGGACCCGACCCTATCAGTTGTGTCCTTGTTAATTGAAACTCCACCAAAAGGAAATTTTGTGACTATAATCCTGGAGTGAAATATACTTTACTGTTATGCCTCGTACTGCTGGTTAGTTGTCAGCCAATGCCTTTAGAGAAAACTTCGGGAGAAGAGGATCTGCAGACCATGCGCTATCTTGCTTTGGGTGATTCGTACACGATCGGTGAGAGCGTTGCTGAAGATGAAAGATGGCCCAATCAACTTGCCGCACTTATTACATCGTCCCCCCAATTTGCGAAGCCCATTGGGGGGACCGAGAGGGGAATGGAAGTTACCATCATCGCACGCACAGGCTGGACGACAGACGAACTCTGGCAGAGTATCCAAGCCGCGAAGCCTGAGCCGCCTTACGATTTGGTTTCATTGTTGATCGGGGTGAACAATCAGTATCGCGGATATGACATCAATGAGTATCGCGAGCAATTTGTTTTCCTTTTGAATAAATCAATCGAATATGCAGGCGGAGATCCAAACCGTGTTATCGTTTTATCCATCCCTGATTGGGGCGTGACACCATTCGCTGCGAGCCGTGACCGCGGGCAGATTGGGAAGGAAATCAACGCGTTCAATTTGGTGAACCGCGCAGAGTCAGAAAAAGCAGGTGTGCATTATGTGGATGTAACGCCTGGTTCTCGCGAAGCCACGGATGATATTTCCTTAGTCGCATCTGACGGATTGCATCCCTCAGGCAAAATGTATTCTGAATGGGCAAGGCTTGCTTACCCTGAAGCCTTGAAAGTATTAGAAATTTCGAAATAGGAGAAAATATGGCTAAACTATCGTATGACAAAGTGCAGGAATATCTCACCTCCCTTGTCCCGCCGCGTGAGCCGGAAATGCAGGAGATGGAAAAATACGCGGAGAATCATGACTTTCCAATCATTGGTCCCGCCTGTGGGTATTACTGTTATCAGCTTGCGCGCATGATCAATGCAAAGTCAATTTTCGAACTCGGTTCAGGGTACGGTTATTCCACCGCGTGGTTTGCGAAAGCGCTGAAAGAGAATGGGGGTGGCGTGGTGCATCATACCGTCTGGGATGAAGACTTGTCGAAACGCGCGGCAGGCCATTTATCCAGGCTGGGAAGCGGAGATGTCGTCCAGTATCATGTTGCGGAGGCGGTTGCGACTCTTCGTCAAACAGATGGCCCGTTCGATATTATCTTCAACGATATCGATAAGGAGGCCTATCCCGATTCGCTTCCAGTCATCAAAGAAAAACTTCGTCCGGGTGGAATATTGATCATTGACAACATGTTATGGAGTGGAAGGATTTTTGACTCCAAGAATCATGATAAAAGCACGGAAGCCATCCAGCGCTTCACGCGGGACATTACCACTGATCCCGATTGGATAGTCTCTCTTGCCCCCGTGCGCGATGGCATGATCGTGGCGTATAAAAAATAAAGGAGTTTATGGCTTACAACTTTGACCGCGTCCCAAATCGCCGTAATCCCAATGTGCTGAACAAATGGACCTGGTATCCGAAAGATGTGCTTCCCATGTGGGTGGCAGATATGGACTTCCCTGCACCCCAACCAATTTTGGATGCGCTCCATAAGGTTGTGGATCATGGTGTGCTTGGTTATGAATGGCCGTCTCTTGCGCTGCAGGAGACTGTCGCCGCGCGCATGGATCATTTATATGCGTGGAAGGTCAAACCCGAGTCGGTTGTCACAGTAACAGGCATCGTTAGCGGATTTAACGTCGCCGCACGCGCGTTTTCTTCGCCGAAAAAAGGATATCTTGTCCAATCGCCTGTTTACAACGAATTCCATGAAGTAAAGAATAACGTGCGTATCCCACAATTCGACGCGCCGCTCGCCAAAAGCGTGCAGGGCAACATCCTGCACTATGAGATTGACTGGGATATCTTCAGAAAGCAGGCTGGGAAAGCAGGCATGTTCCTGTTGTGCAGTCCGCACAATCCACTGGGGATCGTCTTTTCGCGTAGAGATTTACTGCGAATGGCTGAGATCTGCGTTGAGAATAGTGTCTTGATCGTTTCCGATGAGATCCATTCTGAATTATTGCTGGATGACAATCAATTCACTCCTCTGGCAAAATTGTCTTCCGAGATCGCAAGGAATAGCATCATTCTGATCGCACCTTCCAAGACGTTTAATGTGCCAGGCTTGCATTGCGGCTTCGCCATTATTCGTGATAAAAAGCTTCGTGATCGATACGTAAGAGTTATGGAACACCTACGGTTGCATGTAGCCAGCCTGGGACTTCACGCCGCACATGTGGCGTTTTCAGGTCAATGCGATGGATGGCTGAAGGAGTTACGCCGCTATCTCAAAGGCAACCGCGATTTTTTGGTGGATTACGTTACTAAAATGATGCCCGGTGTGCGTATAACAATGCCAGATGCCACCTATATGGCGTGGCTCGATTTCACACAACTGGATTTGAAAAAGTCCCCGTATGATTTCTTTTTGAAGAGAGCCAAGGTGGCCCTGAGCGATGGAGCAATTTTTGGAGAAGCTGGCAAAGGACACGTCCGGCTGAACTTCGGCACATCGCGGCGTGTTCTCACTCAGGGGTTAGAGCGTATACGCAAGGCTCTTCGCTCGCTTTAAATAAAAGGACGGATGGGGGATACCCATCCGTCGATAATTATATGGATCGGAAAGGAGTGGGGATTGCGGCCTTCCTCTCGTTAGGGGAACGTCTGGTTATAAGACTAAGTCTCAACCAGGTTAAGGCTTCCCAGTCCTTCCTTGGGTGTGAATTTCAGGCGGAACCTCTATGGCTACCTCCTTTCTACTATAGTCATCATACTTCTTAAAAATTGGAATTACATTAAAAATACCATACGCTTTCGTTAAAAAATCCCATCAACATTTTGGACTGATTCTTGAAGTACGGCTTATTGGGTCTTTTCTATTATATTGAGGAGTTTCTTCGGATGCAGCCAGCGCCAAGGAAGTAGCACGCAATGACAAATCCAACTCCCACCCGTGCCATGATCCCCATCCAACAATATGCGTATAGGATAGTATCTTCCTTGATGACCAGACATTCGGAACAAAAGTAGGATACAGCCATCCGTGTGTTTCTGTAAGTTAAAACTATGAGTGGAGCCAAAATGAAGCTGATCGTCTTTTCTGGACTGCCAGGCACTGGAAAGAGTTCACTTGCAGAAGCGGTAGGGAAAGACCTTCATATTCCTGTATTTGCCAAGGATTGGCTGGAAGCCACACTATTGCGAAGCGGTCTGAAACCGGCAATTAAAGATAAGTCACTGGGGTTCGCAGGTTATGAATTATTGACTGTACTGGCGGAACGCCAACTCATGTTGGGACAATCTGTCATCCTGGATAGCGTGGCAGGTACAGAGACTATCCGGAGCAGATGGCATCAATTGGCAAAACAATATGATGCGGGATGGCGTGTGATAGAGTGCACCTGCTCTGATGAATCCCTTTATCGTTCCCGGTTGAAGACACGCAAACGTAATATTCCCGGCTGGCATGAACTGGAATGGTCTGATGTGGAAAAAAGCGAAGCAATACTATTCTCCCTGGGAGGGTGACCGTCTTGTGTTGGATATGATAAATCCTTATGAAGAAAATCACTCCAAAGCAAGAGCATATTGTGAGATATAATACAAGTTGTCTGACAACTTTGCTCCAGGAGGCACCATGACCACTATTGACCTGACCACTGATAATTCTCGTCGCAAAAATGCGATCAAACGCGCGAAAGAGAGAAATATCATTATCCCCACATATGCACAAATGAAAGACCCCTCGAAAATTCCTGCAAATGTAAAGGACGAATTGAAGGGGATCGGCCTGTGGGATATTCACCCGCGGAATCTGTTCCGCATCAACTGGCACAACGAACCAACCGCTTCAGGCGGGACCTTTGGCGGGGTCAACTACCTTGAGCTTCCGTCTTCGCTGACGGGAGTCCCGGCGCGTATCATTGTGCTGATAGGCAAGTGGTTCCCGACCGGCGCGCACAAAGTCGGCGCCGCGTTTTCCTGTCTCGTGCCGCGGCTGGTCACAGGTCAGTTTGACCCGACGACCCAGAAAGCCGTCTGGCCCTCCACAGGGAATTACTGCCGCGGCGGCGCGTACGACTCCGCTTTGCTGGCGTGCGAGTCCATTGCGATTCTGCCCGAGGGTATGTCCAAGGAGAGATTCGAGTGGCTGTCCAAGGTCGCAGGTGAAACCATCAAAACACCCGGCTCGGAATCGAACGTCAAGGAAATTTTTGATAAATGCTGGGAACTGCGCAAGTCCGGGCAGGACCTGATGATCTTCAACCAGTTCGAAGAGTTCGGCAACTATCTCTGGCACTTCGAAGTGACAGGTCACGCGATGGAAGAGGCGCTCAAACGGGTCATGGGCCCGAATGATCGTTACCGCGGCATGGCTTCTGCCACAGGTTCGGCAGGCACGATTGCCAGCGGCGATTATATGAAGAAACTATTCCCTGACAGCAAGATCGTTGCCAGCGAAGCCCTACAGTGTCCCACATTGCTCGAAAACGGATTCGGCTCGCATCGCATCGAGGGTATCGGGGATAAACACGTGCCGTGGATCCACAACACGAAGAATACCGATGTTGTGGTTGCAATTGACGATAACGCAGTTGTCAACATCTCGCGCCTTTTCAATGAAGAGACGGGCCGTGCCTATCTTGTCGAAAAAGGCGTACCTGAAAGCATCGTCGGGCAGTTGGACCTGCTCGGCTTCTCCGGAATCTCGAATGTCCTGAGCTGCATCAAAGCCGCCAAATACTATGAGATGACCGAAAACGACATCATGCTCACCGTCCTCACCGACTCAATGGAACTCTATCGCTCGCGCCTCCATGAGATGCACCAGGAATATGGTCAATACACTGAAAGAGATGCCGCTGCAGACTTTGCCCGTTATCTGCACGGACAGTCCACAGACAACATGCTCGAACTGCGATACACCGACCGCCGCCGCGTACATAATTTGAAATACTATACCTGGGTCGAGCAACAGGGCCGCACGTATGCAGAAATCCAGTCACAGTGGTATGAACCAAATTACTGGACGGATGTGCAAAAACAAGCCGATGAAATTGACGAACTGATCGAAGAGTTCAACTCAGAAGTTGGGTTGATAAAGTAACTTTTTATGTTGGATTTGCAATCCGGCGGCATTGAGGTTCATGCTAAAATCAATTCAATTCCACTCATGGAGGCTGACACATGGCGCTGATTCAATTTACCCGTAACTATCGTGACCTGAGCACAGACGCGGGCTTTCAGTTCGAGTTCTATTGTGATCGCTGCGGTAATGGTTATCAAACCGAATTTCAAGCCTCCACACTTGGAACAGTAACGAATGCGCTCGACGCGGCAAGCAATCTCTTTGGCGGTGTGTTTGGAAGCGCGGCGAACGCGGCGCGCAACGTCCGTTCGGCAGGATGGGAAAAAGCGCACGATAAGGGCTTCGCCGAAGCAGTGGAGGAGGCCAAGCCGCACTTCCACAAATGCAAACGTTGCGGTCATTGGGTGGACGGCGATTGTTGGAACAACGAACGTAATCTTTGCAAAGATTGCGCGCCAGATTTGCAGGAAGAAATGTCATCCATTCAAGTCCAGGCCGCCGTCACCGATGCGCGCGAAAAAGCCCAATCGGTGGATTACGTCTCCGCTGATAAATTCAAAGAAACCATCGTCGCATCCTGCCCGCATTGCGGGGCGAAAGTGGGCGGCGGAAAATTCTGTCCCGAATGTGGCAAGCCACTCGCCGCCGAAAAGTTTTGCAAGAACTGCGGCGCAAAAATGGAGGCGGGCGCAAAGTTCTGCGCCGAGTGCGGGACAAAACAATAACGCGAACAATGATCAGGCTGGCGGAACTCCGCCAGCCTTTTGAATCAAATGCCCTGTCCTTCAGGTTTACTCGAAATGATCGGCTATCCGGGTGGGCGACTCAGCGAATTTTCTCGCGCGCCAGAACGGTTTCCTTGCCAGGCATGGTGACAGCCTTTGGCACAGACTTCATCCCAAACAGCACTCGCAGGATGTTGACGCGTCGCACGAGATATTCGTATATCGCCATGATGACAATGAACGAACTGACGAAGATGATCGTCCACTTCGCAAAATCAGGGATCACCCATTGCACGACGAAGTAGCCGACGATCAACAGCACGGTCTGGTGCAGGATGTAGAAGCCCATAACCGCTTCACTCGCGTATTTGAGGAAGGGCGTGTTTTTGGTCAGGTGTTGCATTCCGAAACCAAGGAAGGCGGGAAGAAAGGTACACGCGCTTAGAACGTATAAGAGACCGCTTAGTACGTTTCCCAACGGGGCAATGGCAGGATTCGCATCATTTGCATCAAGGAAGACATAGACCGCGCCCGTGATCAGGGGCCGGTCCGGGTCGCCCTCGAGGAAGATCGCGTTCGGGCAGAGGCGGCGCGCCTCCGCGATCGGCATTGCGCTCCGC
>Ga0209321_10001652_pt1 | contig 15189 bp, 16 predicted proteins | sample Rifsed16ft4_FD_184012 | JGI IMG/M metagenome (GOLD analysis project Ga0209321, IMG submission 184012) | Soil microbial communities from Rifle, Colorado, USA - sediment 16ft 4 - CSP-I_5_4 (version 2) | ecosystem: Environmental > Terrestrial > Deep subsurface > Rock core/Sediment | place: Rifle... | reverse complement strand
GGCCCTCCGGGCCCGTTGCTGTGCTCACCATCAGCCTCCGGGCCCCGCTGTTTGGATGTTCAACGAACTGGAGCCCACGACCGGGATTGAACCGGTGACCCCTTCCTTACCAAGGAAGTGCTCTACCACTGAGCCACGTGGGCGCTCAGGCACCCGGCGGAGCTCTCCGCAGCCGGACGCGAGAGCCAACACATGGAGCGGGAGACGGGACTCGGACCCGCGACCCTCAGCTTGGAAGGCTGATGCTCTACCAACTGAGCTACTCCCGCTCATGACTTCCGAATATCGCTCATGGCCATCGTCATCGTCACCGGACTGGGGCCATCGTTTCCAAGCGAACGCGCAAGTTGGTGGAGCGGGGAGGATTCGAACCTCCGAAGGCGCAAGGCCGGCAGGTTTACAGCCTGCTGCGTTTGACCGCTTCGCTACCACTCCGTTTTCCCGAGGTTCATCCGCAGGTGGCCCGGACACGCCGGTCCAGCGAGCCGATGGATCGAAGTTCTGATCGAAGCCGGGGGTAGCCACGTCTTATGATTCCGTCGTGGGGCTGGCGAAGGGATTTGAACCCCCGACCGGCTGATTACAAATCAGCTGCTCTACCAACTGAGCTACGCCAGCTTGCAAACGTGTGATTCTAGCAGACGCAAGTTGGAGTGGCAAGCGCAAAATCAAGGCCGCCAAGATCCTCCGTCGAGCCCCGGGAAACCTTTAGTATAGCGCCGCGCTAGTCTTGGGGCAACGCCATCCTCTGGCGCACCACCTCGTAAAGCACGATACCGGCCGCAACCGATACGTTCAGGGATTCCACCTTTCCCCGCTGAGGCAGGCTCACCAGGAGGTCGCAGTGGGAGGCGACCCGGGGCCTCAGTCCCCGGCCCTCCGAGCCTAAGACCAGAGCCACGGGCGACTTGAAATCGAACGAGAACCAGGGCTTCTCGGCTTGCGGCGCCAGCCCCACCACCCATAACCCCCGCTCCTTGAGGAGTGCTAAGGCATTGGAGAGGTTCGTGACGCGAGCCATGGGGGCATGAAAGAGAGCTCCGGCGGAGGCCGAGGCCGTCACTTCGGAGGGCGGCGCCGTTCGCCTTTCGGGAACCACGATTCCGTGGACGCCGGCCCCGTCCGCCGTTCGCAGGATGGCGCCCAGGTTCCGTGGATCCTCGATCTGATCGAGGGCGAGGAAGAACTCCGGCTTCGAGGCTTCATCGAGGAGTTCATCGAGCTCCCTCCATTCGAAACCCGTGAGCTCCGCCACGACCCCCTGGTGCTGGCCGCCGAAGCGCCGGAGCCGATCGCGAGGCTCCCGGTAGACGGGGATCCCGTGGGTCCGCGCGAGGGTTGCGATCTCCCGGGTGCGCGGATCGAGCTTTCCCTCGGCGAGGACGATCTTCCTGATGCGGTGGGGCGAGGCCTCGAGGGCCTCCCGGACGGCATGGAAGCCGTGAATGGTCTGCATAGTCTTTCAGGTCGTGACGGTGACTACCGCCTGGACCGCGATCCCCTCTCCCCGGCCGGTGAACCCCATGCCGTCGGTGGTCGTCGCCTTCAAGCCGACGTCCGCCTGCGTGATCCCGAGTAGACCCGCGAGCCTTGCGCGTATCGAGTCGACGTAGGGAGCGAGCTTCGGCGCTTCCGCGATCACCACCACGTCGATGGAGGAAACACGGTAGCCTCGTTCGTTTACGATCGAAACCGCACGCTCGACGAAAAGGCGGCTTTCCGCGTCCTTCCATTTCGGGTCGCCGGGGGGAAAGAGGGCGCCGATGTCGGCGGCGGCGACGGAGCCGAGAAGCGCGTCGGTCAGCGCGTGCAAAAGGGCGTCGCCGTCGGAGTGCCCCTCGAGACCCCGCGGATAGTCGATCCGCTCCCCTCCGAGGACGAGCACCCTGCCCTCGACGAGCCGATGGGCGTCGAAGCCAATGCCTACCCGTATCATGTTAGGGCTCTGCAGGGCCGCGGGAGCTGAACTTCGCTTCTTCGCCAACTAGTCGTCCCCCTTCTTCAAGTAGTATTCCACGCGCTCGAGGTCCTCGAGCGTCGTCACCTTCAGGTTCTGCTCGCTTCCTAGCACGATTCGGATCGGCGCGGGCAGGCGCTCCACCAGCGAGGCTTCGTCCGTTCCCGAAAAACGGTCCTCGACGGCCTTCTTCACGGCCCGCGCAAGAACGTCGTAGCGAAAGCACTGCGGCGTCTGCGCGCGATAGAGGCGCTCCCGGGGAACGGTCCGGGCCAGGTGAAGGTCCACCGTTGCCTCCTTGAGGGTCTCGACGACCGGAAGAGCGGCGATGGCGCCTCCGTCGACCGCCGCCGCCTCGACCACGCTCGCGACGAGAGACGGCGGCACCGCGGGCCGGGCCGCGTCGTGCACGGCGACGAGCCCCTCGAACGGTTCGATTCGGGAGAGGCCTTCGATCATCGACTCTTGCCGGCTGTTCCCGCCGGGCGCCCACTCGACCCCCGAGGCTTCCCCCGCCAGGTAGGGGGCTAATGCCCGCTTCGCCTCGTCGAAGCCGTCGCGTGGTAGGACCAGGATCACGCGAGCGATCGAGCCGGAAAGCTGGAGCCGTTCGAGCGCGTGCACCACGAGAGGTTTGCCGAGGACGGTCTGGAACTGCTTGGGCGTCGACGACCGAAAGCGGCTCCCGGAGCCGCCGGCGACGAGAATCGCGTGAGCTTTTACCATGGCGCCATGGCGGCCATGGTCAGCCGGGGGAGGCGGACAACTCGAGTTTTTTTCGCACCACGTCGCGCACCCGTTCGGAAAGGGCCCCGGCATCGGCCTCGGTGAGCCCCTCGACGAGCATGGGCTCGCCGATCGTGAGCCGTACCTTTCTCGGGTACACCGTAACCTTCCCCCGCTTCATCACCAAGTGGCTTCCGGAGATGGTCAGCGGGACGACGGGCGTCGCCGCCTTCAACGCGAGACGGAAGCTCCCCTTGCGAAAGGCGCGCATCACCCCATCGTAGCTCCGGGTGCCCTCGGGAAACACCGCAACCGAGGTCCCCGAACGAATGCGATCGGCGGCGCGCTCGAGGCTCTCGCTCGCCTTCGCCGGGCTCTCCCGCTCGACACCGACGTGTCCGCTCAAGAACAGGTGCCAACCCAGAAACGGGATGCGGTTCAAGGACTTCTTGTAAAGGATGCGGAACGACAAAGGGAGGTAGGCGAAGAGGATCGGCGTATCGAAGAGGCTCTGGTGGTTGGAAGCTAGAACGTAGGTATGCCCGGGAACCAGGTTCTCCCGGCCCTCGACTTCGACGGACACCCCGCAGGTCTTGAGGATGAGCCACGCCCACAGGCTCGCGATCCGATGGGCGGGATTGCCGCTCCGGAAGACGACCGCGAGAACGAGGGATACCGCTCCGCAGACGACGGTATAGACCGTGACCAGCGGGATGAAGCAGAACAGGGTGCGAAACTTCGGCCAGTCGATCGCTTTTAACCTCGACTTGCCATTCTATCGGGAAGCGGCCGCGGCGCCAGGGGCCTCGATGGTCTTGCCGAAGATCATCTTCCCCGCCGTGGTCTGGAGGACGCTGGTGACGGTGACGTCCACGTTTTTGCCCAGAAGCTTCCGCGCATTGTCCACCACCACCATGGTGCCGTCGTCCAGGTAGGCGACGCCCTGGTTGTACTCCTTGCCTTCCTTGAGGATGAAGACCCGCATGAACTCGCCCGGCAGGACCACCGGCTTCAAAGCGTTCGCGAGCTCGTTGATGTTGAGCACCAGAACCCCGCGGACCTGCGCCACCTTGTTGAGGTTGAAGTCGTTGGTCACGATCTTCGCGTCCATCTCCTTCGCGAGCTCGATGATCTTGAGATCGACTTCCTTCACCTCGGGGAAATCGAGCTCCGAGATCTCGACGTCGATTCCGCTCATCTTGCGGACTTTCTGGAGGATGTCGAGGCCCCGGCGCCCGCGGTTCCGCTTGAGCGAATCGGCGGAGTCCGCGACCTGCTGGAGCTCCTTCAGAACGAACTGGGGGATCACCAGCGTCCCGTCCATGAAGCCCGTCTCGCAGATGTCGGCGATGCGGCCGTCGATGATGACGCTGGTATCGAGGATCTTGACGTTCTTCTGGGTCGTGGTCCCGCGGAAGTAAGCGACCACCGAGAGGGGATCGAACCACTCCCCCCGGGTGAATCCGAGCATCAGGCCCACGTAGGTGAACAGGAGCAGCCCCAGCGACTGCATGAAGACCTGGGTCGGAGGCGCCATCGGGATCTTCGCGAGCGGAACCGAGACCAGGAGCGCGAACAGAACCCCGGCGAGAGCGCCGAGGAAGCCTCCCGCGATCTCCTTCGCCGTCACCGAACGAATTCGGGTCTCGAGAAAGATGGCGGCGGCGCCAAGGGCGACTCCCAAAGCCGCGTTCGGCAGGAGGCCCCAGGGAAGAGGCCGCGAGGCGGCTGCGACCGCGACCATCCCCGCCAACAACAACGCGCGAACGAGTGCAATCCACATGATCTTCGATCCTGCCTCTGTCTTGTCTAGAAAATGACGTCCAGGAGCTGTTCGACGCTCTTCAGTCCAGAGATGTCGAGCTCCGGTGGGGCGTCGGGCACCGGGCAGTTCCCCGCCGGCACCAGCACCCTTCGGAACCCGAGCCGGGAAATCTCTTTTATGCGGAGCGGGAGCTGGCTGGCGGGACGGACCTCGCCCGCGAGTCCCACCTCACCTAGAAACACCGTTCTCGAGTCGACCGCCCGGCCCCGGAAGCTCGAGGCGACCGCGGCCACGACGCCGAGGTCCGCGACCGGCTCGCTCACCGTGAGCCCCCCGGCGACGTTGACGTAGACGTCCTCGCCCGAGAGCGCGAGCTGAGCTCGCTTCTCCAAAACCGCCAGGAGGAGGGAGAGGCGATTGGCGTCGAATCCGAGCGCGACGCGGCGCGGGTAGCCGAAGCTCGAGGTTGCGACCAGGGCCTGGATCTCGAGGAGCAGCGGCCTCGTCCCCTCGAGCGAGCAGACCACGACGGAGCCCGGGGCGTTCTCCGGTCGCTCGGAGAGAAACAACCCGGAAGGGTTCGCGACCGGCGCGAGCCCTCCCCCCGTCATCTCGAAGACACCGAGCTCGCCTGCGGCGCCGTAGCGGTTCTTCACCGCGCGCACCACTCGATGGGAGTGGTGGCGCTCGCCCTCGAAGTAGAGAACGGTATCCACCATGTGCTCGAGGGCCTTGGGGCCGGCGATGTTTCCTTCCTTGTTCACGTGGCCGATGAGAAACACCGGTGTCGCCGACGACTTCGCATAATACAGGAGCTCCGCCGCGACCTCACGCACTTGCGTGATGCTCCCGGGCGCCGAAGAGAATCGCGAAGAGTGAGCGGTCTGGACGGAGTCGACGACCACGAGCGAGGGAGTGAGCCGGTGAAGCTCCGGGAGAATGCGGTCGAGCTCGGTCTCGCTATAGAGAAGGAGTCCCTTCGGGTGGATGGCGAGACGTTCTCCCCGGAGCTTGATCTGACGCTCGGATTCTTCCCCGCTCACGTAGACCACCGTCGCCCCGTCCTTGGCCATTTGCGCGGCCACCTGCAACAGAAGCGTCGATTTCCCGATTCCCGGGTCGCCGCCGAGGAGCACCAGGGAACCCTGGACGATGCCGCCGCCGAGCACGCGATCGAACTCCTCGAGCCCGCTCGTGGTCCGTAGCGCGCCCTCGGTCGTGACGTCGTCGTACGCGACGGGCTTGCCGGTTGCGGAGAATCGAGGGGCGGTTCTGGCAGCCTCTACGCCGTCGGCTTTATCAACGAGCTCCTCGGCAAAGCTGTTCCAGGAGTCGCAGTCCGGGCATCGACCGAGCCACTTGGTCGCGGTCATGCCGCACTGCTGGCAGACGAAAGCGGTCCTGAGCTTGCCCATATGCTGTCAGAGCAAATGAGACCCCGGCCTCGCGCCGGTCTCCACCTCGATTGCGTTTATCGGTTTACCGAAAAAGTATAACACCGGAGCGCTCGGTGGACACGCGGTTTCAGACGGGCTCGTCATGGCGCCACTCGAGGTTTTCGAAACGAGTGTACTCCTTGATGAAGGCCATTTTGATGGTCCCGGTGGGCCCGTTTCTCTGCTTTCCGATGATGAGCTCCGCGATCCCCCGGTTGTCGGGAGTGGCGTTGTACTCTTCCTCGCGATAGATGAAGACCACGACGTCCGCGTCCTGCTCGAGCGCTCCCGACTCCCTCAGATCCGAGAGCTGCGGCTTGTGCCCGCCGCGGGTCTCGGGGGCGCGGGAGAGCTGCGAGAGCGCGACGATCGGGATGTCGAGCTCCTTCGCCAGCCCCTTCAGAGCCCGGCTTATGCTCCCAATCTCCTGGGTGCGGTTCTCGAACCGGCCCCGGCCCTGCATGAGCTGAAGGTAGTCGACGATGAGGAGGTCGAGCCCGGCCTCGAGCTTGAGCCGGCGCGCCTTGGCGCGCATTTCCATCACCGCGATGCCGGGCGAGTCGTCGATGAATACCTTTGCCTGGGAGAGATCGGAGACTCCCTGAACCAGCTTCGCCCAGTCCCTCTCGGAGAGAAAACCCGAACGGAGCTTGTGCATATCCACCCGGGCCTCGCCGCAGAGCATGCGGAGGACGAGCTGCTCTTTCGACATCTCGAGGCTGAAGATTCCGACGCACCCGCCGATCCTGAGCCCCACGTGCTGCGCGATGTTCATGCAGAAGCTGGTTTTTCCCATCGCCGGCCGGGCGGCCACGATGATGAGGTCCGAGCGCTGCAGGCCCGATGTGATCTCGTCGAACTCCACGAAGCCGGTCGCGACCCCGGTGACCAGCTCCTTCTTCTCGGAGAGCTCGTCGATGTGCTTGAAGGTCTTCTTGACGATTTCCGAGACGGGCTGGAAGCCGCTCCGGATCGCCCCTTCGGCGATCTCGAAAATCGTCTTCTCGGCCTCGTCGAGCACCACCTGGGTCTCCTCGACCTCGCCGAAGCAGGACTGACTGATGCGGTTGGCGGCGGCGATGAGGTTGCGGAGAACCGCTTTGTCCTTGACGATCCGCGAGTAGTACGGAACGTTCGTCGCCCGGGGGACGCCTTCCAGAAGAGAGCTCAGGTAGGCGACGCCGCCGATGGGCTCGAGGTCGCCCGCTCGCGAGAGCTCTTCCCGGAGGGTCACGAGGTCGATGGCGTCGCCGCGAGCGGAGAGCGCAGCCATGCGAAGAAAGATTCGTCGATGAGCGTCGCGGTAGAAGTCCCTCTCAGTAAGGATCTCTGAGGCGTTATGGAAGGCCTCGTTCTCGATGAGGATCGCGCCCAGGACGGTGCGCTCCGCCTCCATGCTGTGCGGGAGGGTCCGCTCGAGAGCACTGGTCTCCGCCGCCACATCCACTCCTCTGGAGAGCCGGGGCTTCTGGTGCGCTAAGCCGCCTACTCTTCTTCCTTCTCCACGACGACGGGGAAGCTCACCGTAACCTCGGGGTGCAGTTTCACCGAGATCGAGAACTCTCCGATCGTCTTCAGAGGCTCGTGGAGGAGTATCTTGCGCTTCTCGAGCCGGAACCCTTTGGCCTCGAGCGCTTCCGCCAGATCGGCGAGCGACACCGAGCCGTAGAGGTCCTGACCCTCGCCGTGGACCTTGCGGCGGAACGTCAGCTTCACCGCGGAAAGCGCCCCGGCGACCACCTCGGCTTCTTCCTTCTCCTTCGCGAGCTTCGCCTCGTAGACTTTCGTCTCCTTCTCTATGAGACGAAGATTGTTGTCGCTGACCTCCATGGCGAGCCGCTGAGGCAGCAAATAATTTCGGGCGAAGCCGCGGGACACGTTGACGATTTGGCCGCGTTTTCCCAGGTTGTCGACTTCCTCGCGCAGAATCAATTGCATTTGTCGAATCTCCGAGAATCAGGCGTAAGGCAGGAGCGCCATGAAGCGCGCCCGCTTGATCGCGGTCTTGAGAAGGCGCTGAGATCGCGCGCTCGCCCGCGAGATGCGCCTGGGCAGAATCTTGCCCCGCTCGGGGATGAAGTTTGAAAGGAGCCTCACGTCTTTCCAGTCGATGTGGTCCTGCTTCTCCAGAAGCGGGTTCACCTTCGCCCGGCGGTAGAAAAAACGGCGCTTCCCGCCGCTCGCGCCGCCGTCTCTCCCGCCGCCGCCGCCGCCGCTGTCTCGGCTGCCTCGCCGGCCGCCTCCGCCCGACGCCGATCTCTTGTTGATCATCGATCCATCTCCTCGCCCGCGATCATTTCGTCGTCGCGCAGGCCCTGGTAATCGTCCCTATCTTCCGGGGCCCGCGTGGGACGCACCCCGCGCCTCTCCCGCCGGGCTTTCTCTTTTACCGCCTCGCGCTCTCGCCGCCTCTCGAGCTTCGCCTGCTCCTCGTCGATCCGGACCGTGAGGAAGCGGAGGACACCGTCGGTGACCCTCAGGCGTCGCTCCATCTCGGAGATCGCATGGGAGCCGGCCTTGAGCTGGCTCAAGACGTAGTTGCCCTCCCAGTGACCTTTGATCGAGTAGGCCAGCCTTCGCTTGCCCCAGGGCTCGGTCGACTGGATCTCGACTCCTTGCTTCGTCATCAGGTCCTCGATCCTCCCCACCAGCGCCTTCGACGAATCCTCGTCGAGGCCGGGGTCGAGGATGTACATCAACTCGTAACTACGCAAGCTCTCCTCCTTATAGCTCGGTTGGATCCGCTCCGCGACGGCCGATTTCGGCCGGGGCCGCATTGTACAGGGACATGGCCTTTCTCATTCCGGCGGCGCCCTCGGACAATATCGTGCGCGTGGCCGCGACCACCCTCGAAAGGACGTCGTCGACCAGCGGCCTCTCTTCCGCGGTGAACGGGGCGAGCACGAAATCCACGAGCTCCTCCACCCGGGAGTCGTGATCTTCTTGACCTAGAGGGGCCCGGGGTCGGATCCCGATCCTGACCCTGGGAACGTCGATTCCGCCGAGCGACTCGAGCACCGAGGCAAGCCCGTTGTGTCCACCGTCGGTTCCCCGCTCTCGCAGACGGAGGCTCCCCAGAGGTAGCGCCACGTCGTCCAGATAAACCAGAACCTCGGTCCTTTCGATCGAATGTGCCCGCGCCCATTCGCTCACCGGTTCGCCGCTGAGATTCATGTACGTAAGCGGCTTCATGAGCGTAACTCTGCAGCCCTCGATCTCGGCTTCGGCCTCGGCCGCGAGACCGTTTCGCTGGCCCCAGCGTCCTCCCACGGACGAAAGTATCCTGTCCACAGCGTCGAAGCCGACGTTGTGCCGAGTCCCTTCATACCGGCGCCCGGGATTTCCCAAACCGACGAGAAGCCTCGGCAAGCGATCCTAATGCCGTTCCGACTTGATTCGCCTAGCAAGGTTGTCGCCATCGCCCGGTGGTCGCTGCCCGAGAGCGACGCAGTCGCTCGGCGAGGATAGTTGGAACGGCACTACTCCTTGCCCTTGCCTTCCTTCGACTTGCCCTTGCCTTCCTTCGACTTGTCCTTGCCTTCCTTCGGGGCCTCCGCCTTGGCAGCGCCCTCGGCGCCCGCAGCGCCCGCGGCGCCCTCGGCGCCCGCGGCGCCCTCGGCACCCTCGGCGGCGGCAGCTGCCTCGGCGGGCTTCTCCTCTTCCTCCGCCTTGGGAGCGACGCAGTGGGCAATCACGATGTTCGCATCGGAGACCAGTTTCACGCCCGGAGGCAGCTTCAGCTCCGAGGCGCGAATGTATTGTCCGAGCTCGAGATGGCTCACGTCAGCCACGATCGTCTCGGGAATGTCCCTCGGAAGACAGGAGATCTCGACCGCGCGCGTGATGAAGTCCATCATCGCGCCGCTCAGCTTGACTCCGATGGCGGTGCCGGTGAGCTCGATGGTGACGTCGAGCGTGAGCTCCTTGTCCATCGCCACCCGGACCAGATCCGCATGAAGCAACCTATGCTCCACCGGCTCGAGCTGATACTCGCGAATCATGACGTTCTCTTTGCCCTTGGCCCCTTTGACCCCGAGCTCGAAGATTGTGTTGACCCCACCATGGGAGCGAATGATTCCAACGATCGCCTGGGGGTCGAGCGAGAGGGCGACGGTCTCCTTCTGCCCCCCGTAGAGCACCCCGGGAATCCGTCCCGAAGCGCGAAGCCGCCGGTTCGGACCCTTGCCCACGTCCGTCCTCGGCTCCGCTTCCATGAAGATGGCTGCCATGAGATCGTCTCTCCCTCTCCTAGATTCTCGTCCGCAAAAAAGAGCCGTTTATTATACTACGCCGGTAAAGCGGTGTCGCCCCCGCGGGTGCGGTTCTGAGTTGCCAGTTTCCAGTTGCCATTCCAGCGCTATGTTGCTCAACTCCGGTCCTGGCAGCTGGCAACTGCTCAAACGAACAGCTTGCTGACCGAGGTCTCGTCGTGGACGCTGAGGATCGCGTCTCCGAGGAGCGAGGCCACGGACAGCACGTGGATCTTGTCGCACCGAAGGGCCTCGTCGTGAAGCGGAATCGTGTTGGAAACGATAAGCTTCTCGATGGGGGAGGCCTCGAGCCTCTCGATCGCGGGGCCGGAGAGGACCGGGTGGGTGCAGCAGGCGAGGACCTTTTGCGCCCCTGCATCAGAGAGCGCGTCCACCGCCTTCACCAGGGTCCCGGCGGAATCCACGATGTCGTCCACCAAAAGGGCGGTCTTTCCGCCGACGTCTCCGATGACGTGGATGGTTTCCACTTCGTTGTTGCCGCCGCGCCGTTTGTCCATCACCGCGAGGGCGACGTTCAAACGTTTCGCATAGGCCCGCGCTCGCTCGACACCTCCGGCGTCGGGCGAAACGATGACCAGCCGCGGAAGTTGGAGAGAAGTGACGTACTCCAGCATCACCGGCGCCGCGAAGATGTGATCCACAGGGATGTTGAAGAAGCCCTGGATCTGTCCCACGTGCAAATCCATGGTGATGGCGCGGCTGGTCCCCGCGGTCGAGAGCAGGTCGGCCACGAGCTTGGCGGAGATGGGCACCCTCGGACGGTCCTTTCGGTCCTGACGGGCGTAGCCGTAGTAGGGGAGCACCGCGGTGATCCGATTCGCCGAGGCGCGCTTGAAGGCATCGATCATCACCAGGAGCTCCATCAGGTTCTCGTTCACCGGCGGCGCCGTCGGTTGCACCACGAACACGTCCGCCCCCCGGACGTTCTCGGTGATCTGGAAGGAGACCTCGCTGTCAGCGAAGCGCCCCAGGGTGGCCTGGCCCAGGGGCACGTCGAGGCTCCGGGCGATGTCCTCCGTGAGCTCTCGATTGCAGCTACCCCCGAAGAGTTTCAGCGGTCTTTCCATGTGCCGTCGTCTCTCTATTTAAGGTTGAACGCGCAACTTCGACTGGCTGGGGCGGAAGGATTCGAACCTTCGAATACCGGGTTCAAAGCCCGGTGCCTTACCGCTTGGCCACGCCCCAACGGGTTCATTTCGGACCCCTAAAGGGGCCCGACGCCCGAGCCGCCCTCATCTTATCAACGAAACCGCCCGGCCGTGGAGCGCGGGGTTTCGGCCCTGCCTAGACCTCGCCCATTCCACTGGGCGGAGGCGCCGCTCGACGCGGCTCGGGAGCGAGCGCACCCTCGCCCAAAATCCTGGGCTCGAGCCGCGACGCCTGGGTCACCTCGTTGCGGTAGCGCGCCAGGATTTGCTCCTCCATCATTCGCCGGGTGTCGCTGTTGAGCGGATGGGCGATGTCCCGGAACGTGCCGTCCTTGCGCTTCTTGCTCGGCATGGAGACGAAGAGCCCCTTCGGGCCGTGGATGATCTTGATGTCGCTGATGACGAAGCAGTCGTCGAGGATGATCGAGACGAATGCCTTCAGTTTGTCGTCGTCGACGGGGAATATCCGGACCTCGGTGATTTCCATCGGAGCTCTCCTTCACTGGCACGGATGGCACTGGCACGGATGGCACTGGCACGGACGGGGGCCAGGACGAGTCTCAGGGCTCCCTCGCCTCCTCGCTTCGTACATTCTCATCGGGCCCACTGGGCCGAAGGGATGCCAGCTGCGAAAGCCTCTCCGCTCGATAGGCCCGACCGCCGACGGTCTTGGTGGCGATGGCCCGGATTCCGCGAAGGCCCAGAGAACGCGCCGCGTCCTCGGCCGAGGCTTCATCATGAAAGATTCCGAAAACGGAAGAGCCGCTTCCCGACATCATCGAGCTCGTAGCACCCAGATCCAGGAGGAGTCGCTTGAATTCTTGGATGGAATCGACCCGATCGCCCGCCGCGTTCTCCAGATCGTTCACCAGCTCTCTCAGTCCGATTCGAACCTCGGGAAGGTTCCACGCGAAGTGCAGGAGTGTAAGACCGGCTTCCCGGTTTGTCAACCGCAAATTGCCATATGCTTCCGCGGTCGAGATGGAAAAGTCGGGCAGTATCAACACGATGGGCAAGTCGACCGGCATCTCGAGGGGATAGACCTCGTCGCCCCGGGAAACAGCTAGCGCCGTGCCCCCATAGAGAAAGAAGGGGACGTCCATCCCGATCGAGGCCGCGAGCCGGTGGAGATCCTGAGGCGAAGCGCGCGTCTTCCAGAGTCGGTCGAGGGCGACGAGTGTGGTCGCGGCATCCGAGCTCCCGCCTCCGAGACCCAAGCCCTTCGGCACCCGCTTTTCGAGATGGATAAATGCCCCGCCGCGGTATCCGGCAGCATCGGCGAGGAGGTTCGCCGCGAAAACCACCAGGTTCTCCGTCCCGGTCCCGAGCGAGGGATCGTTGGTCGTCAGACGAATCCCCGCGTCCTCCGCTTCGAACGTCAGCTCGTCGTGGAAATCGATCGTCTGCAGGATGGTCCGGAGTTCGTGGTATCCATCTTCGCGCCGCCCGAGCACTTCGAGCCCGAGGTTTACCTTCGCGTAGGCGCGGAGAGAGGTCACGAAGGCTCCCGGCCGACGACGAAGACCGACTCGGAGTCGATCTCCGCCGGACGCAGTCGCACGGCATCGGCCGGGATCTCGAGGAGGAAAGTCTCGGGGTCGAGCTCGACGTTCACGTCGACCTCCTTGGTTTCGAGGCGCGCTCGCACGCTCTCGTTCTCGATCGTGACGTCGTCGGGAAACGGCCGGCCGCGGCTCTTCCAGGAGCCGGGATAGGAGACCCGGTAGCTCTCCGATTGCGCGGAACGCACCTGACCGTCCTCGGTCAGCTCGAGGGTCCGCTTCGACGGCGCCTCCATCTCGAGGAAACGGGTAGCACCTCGGCGGTAACCGAGGGCCGGCGATGAAGAGTAGAGCGATACGCCCACTCCGGAGAGAGCCGCCATCATGTCCTCGGAGCGAAGCCGGAGCCCGAGAAGCCTCGCGACCACGTCGGCGACGTCCGACTCCCGGAGATAATGCCTCGGTCCCGGAAAGTAGGCGATGATCTCCTCCCGGCTCGCGACCGCGCTCCACCGGGTCCCTCCGAAGGCGCCGAGGAGCTCCACCCGCAGTCGATCGGGCCGCTCGAAGAAAACCGCGAGCCGCGCATCGAAGCCGCCGTCGGCACCCCGGCCGCGCACTCGCACCAACCCCTGGTACCGTCGAACCGATTCGGCCTGACGCTTAAGCTCATCGAGGAGAGAGGAAACCTCGGCGGCGTCCATCGGCACCGGCGGGGCAAGCACCTCGGGCGCTCGGGGAGCGCGGGCGCATCCGGAGAGAAGCAAAGAGAGGAGGAAGATCCCTTTAGACCGCAGAGCGCGGAGGTTCATCGGGGCGAGGTAGCTTTTTCGATCTTGCGAACCACGTCGTCCTTCTCGAGCTCGTCGTCTTCCTGATCCAGCGCCTTCCGCCAATAGGCGACCGCTTGCTCGTGATCGCCCTTCTCGAAATACACGTCTCCGAGGTGATCGTAGACGACCCCCGTCAGCCGCAGGCTCTTGAGCGCTTTCAGCAGGCTGTCTTCCGCGAGGTCCAGCCGGCCCATCTTGAAGTAAACCCAGCCGAGACTGTCGAGGTAGGCCCCGTTGTGGGGATCCTGCTCGAGAGCGCGCTTGACGTAGTCGAGCGATTGATCGAGCGAAACACCCCGATCGGCAAGCATGTAACCGAGGTAGTTCAGGGTGGCGGCGCTGTCGGGCTCGAGCTCGAGCACCTTCTCGAACCGGGCTTCGGCCTCGTCGAATTTCTCCTGGCGCTCGAGCACCGCTCCCAGCTGGAACAGAATTCCCACGTTGTCCGGCATTCGCTCGAGCTTCTCGCGCAAGAAGGTCTCGGCGTCGGAGAACGCCTTCTGCCTCTGATACAGATCGACGACGCCCTGAATCCGCATCTCATCGGCGGGCTCTTCGGCGGAAAGGGCAAGGGCCTTCTTGAGGGCTTCGCCGGACTTTCCGTTCGCATCCAGCACCCGAGTCTGGAGAAGCCGGAGCCTCGAGCTCGAGGGATGCCGCTCGAGTGCCTGGCCGAGAAACTCCTGCGCGTCTTGAGGGCGATCGGCCGCGAGAAGCGCCTGGAGATAGAAGACTTGATAGCGCTCGTCTTCACCCGCGAGGCCATTCGCCTTCTCGAACGCCTGGACCGAGTCCTGGTGCCTCTCGAGCTCTCCGTAGGCGAACCCCAGATGGGCCCAATACTCGGCGCGCCTGGTATCCGCTTCCTTGCCCTCGCCCGGGAGCTCGAGAAGCTTCTTCCACTCCACGATGGCTTTCTCGAGCTCGCGTTTCTCCTCGTAAATCCCCGCGAGGGTGTAACGGGCGAGGACGTGTCCTGGCTCCGACTGGAGCGCCTTCTCGAGGAGCTTTTCGGCCTCGTCGAATTTCTTGAGCTCGCGATTCACCATCGCCAGGCCCACGGTGGCGATGACGTTCGCGGGGTCGCCCTCGAGCGACGCCTCGAACTCGGACGCGGCTTCGTTCAGGCGGCCGGCGTTGGCGAGGGCGTCGGCGTAGCGGATCCGGGCTTCGACGTCGGTCGGATCCCCCTGAAGCGAACCTCGGTAGAGATCGGCGAGCTCGCCGAAACGCTGCTCCGTCTGGAGGAGCCCCGCGAGCCTATCGCGCGCCTCGGGCTGGGTCGGCTCGAGGGCGAGCGATTGCTTCAGGAGCTGGATCGCGCGCGCGCTGTCCCCCTCGTTCTGGCGGATCTGGGCGAGGAGCGTCATGTCGTGGTAAGAGCTCGGCTCGAGCCTCACCACTTCCTCGAGCTGGACCGCCGCCTCCGCCGGCTGCCGGTTCGCGAGAAGGAGCCGCCCGAGAGCGCTTCGGGTCTGGACGTCTCCGGGATCGAGCCGGATGGTTTCACGGTAGGCCTGGATCGCGACGGGAGCGAAATCGGGGCTCCCG
>Ga0209321_10001651_pt1 | contig 15191 bp, 10 predicted proteins | sample Rifsed16ft4_FD_184012 | JGI IMG/M metagenome (GOLD analysis project Ga0209321, IMG submission 184012) | Soil microbial communities from Rifle, Colorado, USA - sediment 16ft 4 - CSP-I_5_4 (version 2) | ecosystem: Environmental > Terrestrial > Deep subsurface > Rock core/Sediment | place: Rifle... | reverse complement strand
CAGCGCGCCATCCACGCGATGCTCCGCGAGCGCCCGCCGCTCAAGGCGAGCGCCACGGGCCGCGCCGCCGTCTCCAGCGCGCACCCCGTCGCCACCGAGGCGGGGCTCGAGATCCTTCGCGCCGGCGGCAACGTCGTGGACGCCGCGGTCGCCGTCTCGTTCGCCCTGGGCGTCGTCGAGCCCGACGCGAGCGGCATCGGCGGCTACGGCCAGATGGTCATCCTTCTCTCGAAGTTGGAGAAGCCGGCGCTCATCGAGTTCATGACCCGCGTCCCCGAGGACGCCGGGCTCTCGAATACGGCGCTCCTGGTGAACGGCCGCTATCCGGGCGACGGGCCGGTGCTCGCCAACGTCCCGGGCACGGTGGCCGGGATGCACGCCGCGTGGAAGAAATACGGGAGCGGCAAGATGCCGTGGAAGGACCTGCTCGCGCCCGCGATCCGTGCCGCGCGCGACGGCTACGTCGTGAGCGACGGGCTTGCCACCACGCTCTCCGTCGAGCGCGAGGGCTTCCTCAAGTACGACGGCAGCCGCGCGCTCTTCTTCCGGAACGGCCAACCGCTCCACGAGGGCGACACGCTCCGGAATCCCGACCTCGCGTGGGTGCTGGAGAAGATCGCCGAGGGCGGCGCCGACGGGTTCTACCGGGGCGAGGTGGCGCGCAAGCTCGTGGACGACCTGCACGCGAAGGGGAACGCGATGAAGCTCGCCGACCTCTCGCGCTACTACGCCCCCGAACGCGAGCCGGTAAGCGGCACGTATCGCGGCTACTCGTTCTACTCGAGCACGCCGCCCGTCGCGGGCGGCGCCGATCTCGCCGCGAAGCTCAATCTCTTCGAGCACTTCGAGAAGCCGAGGCTCTACACCGAGGATGCCGCGACGCTCCACGCGGCGCTCTCGGCGTGGCTCCTCGTGCCGGGCGGACGTGGCGGGCGAGTCGCGGACCCCGGCCTGTGGGCCGTGGACATCGGCGCGTACGTGAGCAAGGACACGGCGCGCACGCGGTGGACTGCCTGCTTCAGGGGCGACCGCGCGCTCAGGCCCGCCGAGATTCGCGGCGACTCGCTCCGGTGCGGTACGGCCGCGGCGACGACGAGTGCCCCGGTTCCCGCGACGCCTCCCCCCAACGCCGATGAGGGCGCCGCTCCTTCGCCCTTCACCATTCGCCCTTCGCCCTCCACCGGCTGTGAAGAGTACGCCGCCGAGGCAAGCACGTGCCGCGCACAAGGCACGACCTCCTTCGCCGTCGCCGACAACGACGGCAACGCCGTGGCGGTCACGCAGACGCTCGGGACGTGGGGCGGAAACTTCTACGTCACGCCCGGGCTGGGCTTCCTCTACAACGACAAGCTCACGTCGTACGGCACCGATCCCGCCGCGTACGGCGCGCGCCTGCCGTTCGCGCGGCACGGGAGCACGCTCGCGCCGACCATCGTGCTCAAGGGGAAGCGGCCGGTGCTCGCCGTGGGCGCGGCGGGCAACGCGTGGATCGCCTCCGCGGTGTATGAGACCATCCTCGGCGTGCTCGACTTCGGGCTCGATCCGCAGCGCGCGCTCGAGCTGCCGCGCTTCCTTCCGGGCGGTGGCGGCGGCCGCGGCGGGGGTGCCGGCGGAGCCGCTGCCGCGAGCGCGCCGTTCTCCGTCCAGATGGAAGACGGCTTCTCACCCGACGTCATCAAGCGGCTGCGCGAGATGGGCTACGAGATCAGCTTCATCTCGATGCGCGGCGAGCTGCGTCAGGGGTACGGGGCGGCGGTCGCCATCAATGGCAAGCGTGCGACCGCGGGCGCCGATCCGCGCCGCGCGGGCGCTGCCGGCGCGATTCCGTAGCCGCCGCCGACGTGCCGCTCATCAGCGCGCGCGAGGTCACGAAGCGCTACCCGGGCGTGCTCGCGCTCGACGCGCTCAGCGTGGACCTCGAGCCCGGCGTGATCGGGCTCGTCGGCGCGAACGGCGCCGGCAAGAGCACCTTCCTCCGCGTCCTCCTCGGCCTCCTCGCGCCGACGAGCGGCTCGGTCAGCATTCTCGGACTCGACGTGCGCACGCACACCCTCGAGGTGCGCAAGCACGTCGGCTACCTCCCCGAGCACGACTGCCTGCCCATCGAGGTGACCGCGACGGATTTCGTGACGCACATGGGACGGATGGCGGGCCTCCCGCCCACCCAGGCGCGCGAGCGCGCCGCCGAATCGCTCCGCCACGTCGGGCTCCACGAGGAGCGGTATCGCCTGATGGGGACCTTCTCCACCGGAATGAAGCAGCGGGCGAAGCTCGCGCAGGCGCTCGTGCACGATCCCGAACTGCTCCTGCTCGACGAACCGACGAACGGGCTCGATCCCACCGGCCGCGACGAGATGCTCGGACTGGTCGAGCGCATCGGCCGCGAGTTCGGCATTTCGGTGATCGTCACCTCGCACCTCCTCGGTGAAATCGAGCGCGTCTGCGACTACCTCCTCGTGATGGAGGAGGGAAAGCTCCGGTACGCCGGCACGGTCGCGAAGTTCACCGAGCGCACGAGGCACCTCCTCGTGGATCTCGAGGACGAGTCAGGCGCCTTCGTCGCGCGCGTGCGCGCCGCCGGACTCGACGTCGCCACCGAGGGGCATTCGTTGCGCGTCGCGCTCACCGACGACGGCACCTACGACGTGATCCGCGACGTCGCCGCCGAGCTCGGGTTGCCCCTCACGCGCCTCGAGCTCCAGCGCCACAACCTCGGCGACCTCTTCCGCCCGACCGGGAACGGCGAGGCGACGCATGGCTGACGAACGCGCCGCCGGCACCATCTACGACATCGGCTACCAGCACTACGACGGCCCCCGCCGCGGACGCGGGTACGCGTTCCGCACCCTCTTCGCCTTCTCCTTCCGCACCGCGTTCGGGCAGGGCCGCGGGCAGCGCGCCCATCTCGTGCCCTTCCTCGTGTCCCTCCTCGTGGTCCTCCCGGCGATCATTCCCATCGGCATCGCGTCGGTGTCGGGCCAGACGGCGGCGATCAACTACGCGCAGCACCTCGAGTTCTCCGCCTTCTTCCTCGCCCTCTTCACAGCGGGCCAGTCCGGCGAGCTGATCGTCGCGGACCGCGAGACCGGCACGCTCTCACTCTACCTCTCACGCTCACTGCACTCCACGGACTACGCGCTGGCGAAGCTCGTCGCGCTGGCGGCGGCGATCCTCGCGCTGACGCTCGTGCCGCAGCTCATGATGTTCACGGGAAAGGTCTTCCTGAGCGAGACGCCCTGGACCGCGTTCCAGGGCGAGTGGAAGAAGCTCATCCCGATGGTGGGGGGCACGCTCCTCGCCTCCTTCTACCTCGCCGCGGTCGGGCTCGCGCTCGCCGCGACCTCCAGGCGCCGCAACTACGCCAGCGCGATGGTCATCGCGTACTTCGTCGTGCTCCCCGCGCTCTCGGGCATCGCCACCGAGATCGCGCGCGGCGACGCGAAGCGCTACATGGTGCTCCTGAACCCGTTCCTCCTGATGACGGGCTTCGCGAACTGGCTCTACGACGTGCAGGCGCGGCGGGGGATGCTGCGCCGGGCCGACCTCCCGGGCGAACTCTACCTCTACGTCATCGCCGGCACGTGCGCGCTGGCCATCGCGGGCCTCCTCTGGCGCTACTGGAAGGCGGAGGAATGAACGAGCCAAACGGCGTGCGGATCGAGCTCCGGGACGTCTCGCGCTGGTACGGCAACGTCGTCGCCGTGAACGCGGTGACCTGCGCGCTCGGGCCCGGCATCACGGGACTCCTCGGCCCGAACGGCGCGGGGAAGTCCACGCTGCTGCACCTGGTCGCGGGACTGCTGCGACCCTCCGGCGGCGACGTGCGCGTGAACGGCGTCCCCCCCGCCGGCAACGCGGGCGTGTACCGGACGATCGGCCTCGTGCCGGAGCGCGAGGCGCTGCAGCTCTTCCTCACCGGCCGCGAGTTCGTGCGGATGAACGCGCGGCTCCAGCAGCTCCCCGACGCCGACGGCGCGACGCAGCGCGCGATCGGGCTCGTGGACCTCCTGGGCGCACAGGACCGCCGGATCGGGACCTACTCGAAGGGGATGCGCCAGCGCATCAAGATCGCCGGGGCGCTCGTCCACGAGCCCCGGATCCTCCTGCTCGACGAACCATTCAACGGAATGGACCCGCGCCAGCGGCTCCAGATGATGGTGCTGCTCCGCTCGCTCGCCGCGCGGGGGAGCCTCGTGCTGATCAGCTCGCACATCCTCGAGGAGCTGAACGACCTCGCGTCGAACGTCCTCGTGATGGTGGAGGGGCGGCTCGCGGCGTCGGGGCACTTCCGCGAAATCCGGAAACTGATGACCGACCGGCCGCACACCTTCACGCTGCGATCGAGCGACGATCGCCGCCTCGCCGCGGCGCTGCTCGCGGTGCCGAGCGTGTTCAGCGTGGAGCTGGCGGACGGCGGGATGAGCATCCGCACGTCGGACCGCGGAGCGTTCACGCTCGCGCTCCCGCGGGTGGCACGCGGCGCGACGGTGCGCATTTACGAACTGCGCCCGACCGACGAGTCGCTCGAGAGCGTCTTCTCCTACCTGGTGCAGAAGTGAGCGGCCCGTTGGACGGCACCGTCGTCTGGCTCACCCTGCGCCAGCTCTTCGTGCGCCGGCGGTTCATCGCCGCGCTGCTCTTCTCGCTCCTGCCGTTCGCGCTGGCGGTGATCTTCTCGCTCGGCGAGAAGCGGACGGACCCCCAGACCGCGCGGTTCCTCTTCGGGATGTACCGCGAGTTCATCGTCGGGACGATGCTTCCGCTCGCGGCGGTCGTCTTCGGCACGGCCGCCTTCGGCGGGGAGTTCGACGAGGGGACGATCGTCTACCTGCTCGTGAAGCCGCTCTCGCGCTGGCGCATCGTGGCGTCGAAGTACGTCGTCGCGGTCGCGGCGACCGTTCTCGTGATGCTCCCGGCGATCGTGCTCCCCTGGCTCCAGATCGGGCGAGGCATTCTGCCGGGCAAGGTGCCGCTCGTGTTCGCCGAGGGGATCGGCGTCGGCGCGGTGCTCTACTGCGCACTCTTCCTCGTGCTCGGCCTCTCGTCGCGGCGCGCGCTGATCTTCGGGCTCATCTATGTCGTGGCGCTCGAGTTCGTCCTCTCGCGCAACGCCGCGGGGGTGAAGTCGCTCAGCGTGCGCGAGTTCGTGCTGACGGTGGTCGGCAAGCTCGGCGAGGGGATCCGGAGCCTCGATCCGGGCACCGTGTCCCTGGAGACCGTGTGGTGGATGGGGAGCATCATCCTCGTCGGGGCGCTCGGGCTGGCGGTGCGGCGGCTGGGGAGGTTCGAGCTCGCGGAGCGGCTGTAGGGCTGTAACCCCCTCTCCCCAGTACCGCGCCGTTCACTCCGATCTCAGCGCCTCGACCACATCCACCTTCATCGCCCTTCTCGCCGGCGCGAGGCACGCAAGGGCTGACACCGCGAGCAGCATCACTGCCGCCCCGCTCATCACCCCGGGATCCGTCGGCCCGATCTCGTAGAGCGACGCGCGCAGCATCCGCGTGGTCGCGATCGCCGCGATGATCCCGGCCGCGAGCCCCACGATCGGCAGCGTCATCCCCTCGCGCACCACGAGCCGCACGATCTCGCCGGGCTTTGCGCCCAGGGCGAGCCGGATCCCCATCTCCCGCGTCCGCTGCGACACCGCGTAGGCCACCACGGCGTAGATGCCCGCCGACGCGAGCAGCGTCGCCAGCGCCGCGAAGATGCCGAACAGCATCGCGTCGAACCGGTGCCGCGCCCACGACGCGCCGATGCGCTCGCCGAGCGTCATCACCTCGGTGAGGGGAAGGTCGGGCTCCACGCTGAAGACCGCCCTGCGCACCGCCGGGACCATCGCCGCCGGGTCGCCCACGGTGCGCACGAGGAAGATCCGCCACGCGTACGTGAACTGCGCGTACGGCGTGTAGAACTCGACGCGGTTCGGCCGCTGGTCAAGCGCCTCGTGCACGGCGTCGTTCACCACACCGACGATCTCGGCGCTCGAATCGGCATTCGCCCACGTGCCGCTGCTCCCGAACCAGACCCGCTTCCCGATTGCGCTCTCATTTGGCCAGAATCGCTTCGCGGCCGAGGCGCTCGCGATCGCCACCTTTCCGCGGCCCGCAATGTCGCCGTCGGTGAAGGCGCGTCCCTCGAGCACGCGCATGCCGAGCGTTTTGAAGTGGTCGGGCGCGACGTAGTGCCGGAGCACCGGCGGCGCCTCGGCGTCGGGCACGACGGGCTGGCCGACGATGTGCACCACGCTCCGCGCCGTGCCGCTCACCGGCGCCCCGCCGTCCACCGTCGCGGACACCACACCGGGAACCGCCGTGATCGCACCGAGCAGGCGCGAAAGAAACGCCGGCGCCGCCTGAACCGGCACGCGCACCTCAGAGGGGCGCAGCATGAAGGTCAGCACGTGGTCGGGTTCGACTCCCAGGTCGGTGCGCCGCATCCGGCTGAAGCTCGTGATCATCAGTCCGCCCGCGACGAGGAGCAGGACGGCGAGCGCCGCCTCGAGCGCAACGACGGCGCCACGCAGCGACGGACGCCTGAGCGTCCCCGCGCCGGGTGCAAGGCCACGTGCGCCGGCACGGAGGTGTGCGAGCAGGTCGCCGCGCACGGCGCCGAGCGCCGGGACGGCGCTGACGAAGAGCGTCGTCACGAGCGTGAGCGCCGCGCCGAAGACGCCCGCGCGCCACCCGAAACCCGGCTCATCGAAGGTGCCGATGCTTCCGTAGAAGTTGCGCGGGCCCCAGAGGTCGGTCGGTACCGAGATCACCGCGCTGGCCCACACCGCCAGAACCACCCCCGCCGCGCCGCCCGCGAGCGACAGCACGACTCCCTCACCGGTGAAGAACCCGAACAGCCGCTTCGCCCCCGCGCCGAGCGCGGCCCGCACCGCCGCTTCACGCCGCCGATGAGCGGCGCGGCCGAGCAGAAGGTTCGCGACGTTGGCGCAGGCGAGGAGGTGGAGCAGCGCGACGGCAACGAGGAGGACGAGCACCGACCGGCGCGTGGCCATGTCCGCGCGTGCGTCGTTGAGCGAGACCGCGGTCGCGCTCATCCGGTCTCCGCGCTCGTTCTGCTGGCTCGGGATCGCGGCGTTGATCCGCGGACCGAGCACCGCCAGCTCGGCGTTCGCGTTGCCAATGCTCACGCCCGGCCTGAGTCGCGCGACCACGGAGATGAAGTTCTGGTTCGTCGTCAGATACTCGGCGTACGTGAGGCGGGGGGCGACGGGCGTCGGAATCCAGAGCTGGGCGCGAGCGCTCAAGCCGCGGAACCCGCGCGGCGCGACGCCGACGATCGTGAGTGGAAGTCCGTTCACGCCGATCGCGCGGCCGAGAATCGCCGAGTCCGCGGCGAAGCGGCGCTGCCAGAGGTCCCAGCCGAGCACGACGACCGCCGGTCCGCCCGGAGCGTTCTCGTCGGGGAGCAGGAACCGACCCGTGGCCGGCGTCACGCGGAGGAGCCGGAAGTACTCGGGCGCGACGGTCTCGCCGGTGAGCGTCTCCGGGTCGCCGGTCCCCGTGAGCGTGAGCGTGATCGGCAGGTGGTTCGCGATCGTCTCGAAGCTCGTCGCGTGCTCGCGCAGCATCCCGAGGCGCGCGTACGACCACCGCTCGCGCCGCGCGTCTGCGGGCGCGCCGGCTCGCGCGCTCGTGCGCGTCATATACAGGATCGCGAGATGGTCCGCGCGCTCGAAGGGCGGTTGGCGCAGCAGCGCCGCGTCCACCAAGCCGAAGGTCGTGGTCAGCGCGCCGGTGCCGAGCGCGAGCATGCCGATCACGACGGCGGAGAACCACCGGGCGCGGGCGAGAGAGCGGACGACGCGTGAGATCGGCACGCCTGTATGATGCCGCGGCCGGCTCAGGAGCTTAAGGGCACCTCACGCCGCCGCGGCGGCCACGATCGGTCCGGCCGGCACGAGCCGCTTGGCGAGCAGGTCGAGTTTGAGGTTCATCCCTTCGAGCGAGCGCGCGCCGAGCAGCACGAGATCGTTGGGTTCGCCGAAGACCACCTCGTCGGTGGTCATCGTGCCACCGGCATGGACGATGGCGAAGCCCACGGCGCGGTCGAGCAAGCTGCCGTCGGCCTGCTGGAAGCGGATGCGTTTTCGGCGCTCAATGCCGAGTTCCTCAAGGACGCTCGCGGGCACCCACGAGAACTCCGCGCCGGTGTCCACGAGCACCCCGCGCAGCAGGCGTTTCTCGCCCGGGCGACCGTGGTTCTCAATCTCCACGTCGGTTCTGAAGATTCCCATGTCGTCGGTCATCGTAACTCCACGGCGTTCGGCGAGCGTCACCGCTTCATCGCACGTTGTGGCAATGTATCGCTCAGGCCCGTTCCTCAGACTCCTCGGACGTGTCGCTGCAGTCGTGAAAGCAACCCAGTTCGGGTGATTTGCTCCCGATGGGAGGCTACTATATAGATAGCCTTCCGCAAGTCCGGAGCCCTGAATGAAATACGCGACCGTGCCCAACGTCATCGCGGGCGCGCCGAAGAACGAAGTCGCCGCACTCCCCACGATCGAGGTCCATAACCCGAGTGACGGGTCGGTCATCTCGCGCGTGCCGATGTCCGGCCACCACGAGGTGGACCTCGCGGTCCAGGCCGCGCGACGGGCGTTCCCCGGCTGGTCGGGGACGCCAATCAAGGAACGCGTGCAGGTGTTCTACCGGTACAAGTCGCTGCTCGAGAAGCACATTGACGAGTTGGCCGCGCTCGTCACCGAGGAGAACGGCAAGATCGCGAGCGAAGCGCGCGCCGAGGTCCTCAAGTCCGCCGAGCTGACCGAGTTCGCCTGCTCGCTCCCGCAGATCGTGACCGGCGAGGTGCTCGAGGTGAGCAAGGGCGTGGAGTGCCGGGTCGAGCGCTTCCCGATGGGCGTCGTCGCCGCGATCACGCCGTTCAACTTCCCGAACATGGTGCCCAACTGGTCGCTCCCGAATGCGCTCGCGCTCGGGAACACCTTCGTGCTGAAGCCGTCGGAGCAGGTGCCGCTCTCTTCGATCAGGATCGCGGCGCTGCTGCGCGAGGCGGGGCTCCCCGAGGGCGTGCTCCAGATCGTGCACGGAGGGAAGGAGGCGGTCGAGGCGATCTGCGACCACTCGGGGATCGCCGCGATCAGCTTCGTGGGCTCGACGAAGGTCGCGAAGCTCGTCTACCGGCGAGCGACCGCCACGCTCAAGCGCTGCCTTGCGCTGGGCGGGGCCAAGAACCACCTGATCGTAATGCCCGACGCCGACCTCGAGATGGCATCCTCCAACATCGTCGCTTCGATGAGCGGCTGCGCCGGGCAGCGCTGCATGGCCGCGTCGGTGATGGTCGCGGTGCAGAACGTCGAGCACATCATCAAGCGCATGGTCGAACACGCGAAGGCGATCGTGCCGGGGCGCGACATCGGGCCGGTCATTTCCCGGCAAGCGAAGGAGCGGATCACGAAGTACATCACCGAGGCCGAAGCCCAGGGCGCCAAGGTACTCGTGGACGGGCGCCACGTGACGGTGCCCGGCCGCGAGGGCGGCTACTGGATCGGCCCCACGCTCATTGACCACGTGCGGCCGGAGATGAAGATCGCGCAGGACGAGGTGTTCGGTCCCGTGATGGTGATCATCCGGACGAAGGACGTGGATGAAGCGCTCGCCGTCGAGAATGCCTCGCCCTACGGCAACGCGGCGAGCGTGTTCACGGAGAGCGGCGGCATCGCGCGCAAGGTGATGGAGCGGGCGAGCGCCGGGATGGTCGGTGTCAACGTCGGCGTCCCGGTGCCGCGCGAGCCGTTCTCGTTCGGCGGCTGGAACGACTCGAAGTTCGGCGTCGGCGACATCACCGGCCGCGGCTCGATCGAGTTCTGGACGCAGGCCAAGAAGATGACCACCAAGTGGAACCGTGAAGCGGGTGTGAACTGGATGTCGTGATGTGCAGTTCGGCCCACGTCGCCGGGCCGAAACATGAGGACCTCGATATGGCTGATCGATCCGTAACCTTCACCGGCATCAGGTTCGAGAACCCGTTCCTCCTCTCCTCGGCGCCGCCGACCGAGAGCGAGAGCAACATCCAGCGCGCGTTCGAGGCGGGGTGGGGCGGCGTCGTGTGCAAGACGATCGGGCTTCACCCGGTGGTCAACGTCGTCGGCGCGCGCACGAAGTTCTTCCGCACGAGCCCCGAGGACAACTCCGTCTCGATGAAGAAGCGGCCCGGCGCCGCACTCCACGGCTCGTGGAACTGGGAACTGATCTCCGACAAGCCGCTCGACTGGTGGGTGCCGCGCATCACGCGCATCAAGAAGGCGTGGCCGAACCGCGTCGTGATCGCGTCCATCATGGCCGGCTCCGGCAGCGACAAGGAGCTGCGCAACTGGCAGCTCCTCACCAAGGCGTGCCAGACGGCCGGCGCCGACGGCATCGAGTGCAACTTCTCCTGCCCGCACATGGACCGGAAGGACATGGGCTCGAACATCGGCAAGGACGAAGGGCTCTGCTCCGTCGTGACGGAGGCGGTGAAGGAAGTCGCGACGGTCCCCGTCTGGACCAAGCTCACGCCGGCTACGCAGGACATCGTCGTGGAGGCCGCCGCCTGCTTCCGCGGAGGCGCCGACGCGATCGTCTCGTCGAACACCTTCCCCTCGCTCCCGATCATTGATCCCGAGACGCTCGAGTTCGAGATAAACGTGGACGGCTTCGTGTCGAGCGGTGGGCTCGGCGGGCCCGCAATCCTCCCGCTCTCGCTCGCGAACATGGCGCGGATGACGCAGGCCTTCCCCGACAAGGCGTTCTCCGGCATCGGCGGCGTCTCCGACTTCGCGCAGGCGCTCTCCTATTTCCTCCTCGGCTGCGGCACGGTGCAGGTCTGCACCGCGGCGATGCTCGACCAGGCGGTGGGACCGAACGTCATCAAGCGATTGAACGCCGGGCTCGACGCCTTCCTCGAGAAGCACGCCGACAAGGGGTGGAAGCGCGTCGAGGACTTCCGCGGTCTTCGCCGCGACCGCGTGAAACCGCAATCCGAGATTCGCCGTCCCGACGGCGACGCATACCAGGGCGGCTACGAGCCCGTCGAGGGCTACGCCGCACCGCAAACCGAAGAGGTCACCTCCAAGTGACGACCACCAAGACCGCCCCCACGCCTCAAGCCGCACGGAGCGCCGCACGCCCCTCGACTCGCGTCGAGATGCCCGCGTGCTCGCATACGCCGCGCAAGTACACCGGCCCGTCGCGCGCCGACGTGCTCGCCGCACGCAAGCGCTACGCCAACCCCGCGATCTTCACGCTCTACAAGGACCCGCTGATGCTGGTCGAGGGCCACATGCAGTGGGTCTTCGACGAGACGGGACGGCGCTACCTCGATTTCTATGCCGGCATCGTCACGGTGGGGTGCGGGCACTGCCACCCGAAAGTCGTGAAAGCCGCGCAGGAGCAGGTCGCCACGCTCCCGCACGCCACGACGATCTACCTGCACCCGAACTTCGCGATGCTCGCCAAGAAGCTCGCGTCGAAGATGCCGCCGGGGCTGGACGTCACCTACTTCACGAACTCCGGAAGCGAGGCGAACGACCTCGCCATCACGATGGCACGGCTCGTCACGGGGAACCGCGACGTCATCGCGCTCAGGAACGCCTACCACGGCAACAGTCCGAGCGCCCGCGGGCTCACCTCGCTCTCCACGTGGAAGTTCAGCGAGGCGCCCGGCAGCGACGTGCACCACGCGATCAATCCGCACTTCTACCGGAACCCGTTCTCCGGCACGCCGGAGGAGGTCTCGTCGAAGAGCGCCGCCGACATCCGCGAGATCATCCGCTTCTCGACGCCGGGAAAGGTCGCGGCCTTCGTCTGCGAGCCGATCCAGGGCGCGGGCGGCCTCACCCACGGCGCTCCGAACTACCTGAAGGAAGCGTACGCCGTTGTGCGCGAGGCGGGCGGACTCTGCATCGCGGACGAAGTCCAGACCGGCTTCGGCCGCACGGGCGACCACTACTGGGGGTTCCAGAACTTCGACGTCGTCCCCGACTTCGTGACGATGGCGAAGGGGCTCGGGAACGGCGCGCCGATCGCCGCGGTCACCACGCGCAGCGAGATCGCGCAGGTGCTCGCGCAGCGCATCCACTTCAACACCTTCGGCGGCAATCCGGTCTCGTGCGCCGCCGCGCTGGCCGTGCTCGACGTGATCGAGGAGGACGGCCTCCAGCGGAACGCGAAGGAGCGCGGCGCCGAACTCAGGGCGGGACTCGATCGCCTCGCGAAGTCGCACAAGGTGATCGGGAACGTGCGCGGGATGGGACTGATGCTTGGCGTCGAGCTGGTGCGCGACCCGAAGACGAAGGAGCCGGCGAAGCAGGAGACCGCCGACGTCCTCGAGGCCACGCGCGAGATGGGGCTGCTCGTCGGCAAGGGCGGCATTGACGGCAACGTCCTCCGCGTGCAGCCGCCGATGTGCATCACCTCGGCGGATGTCGAATTCGCGCTCGATGTGTTCGACCGGGCGTTCGCCCGCGTTGGAGGACGCTGATGCGCTTTGATCGCGTGGTGAAGGGTGGGAACGTGGTGACGCCCGCCGGCGCGTTCGTCGGCGACGTCGGGATCACCGGCGAGAAGATCGCCGCGCTGGGCACCGACCTCGACGCCACCGGCGCGCAGGTCGTTGACGCCCGGGGGCATCACGTCCTTCCGGGCGTGCTCGACGTGCACGTGCACCTGGCGCTCCCCTTCATGGGCGCCGTCAGCGCCGACGACTACGTCTCGGGCACGAGAGCCGGCGCGCGCGGCGGCGTCACCACGCTCATTGACTTCGCGATCCCGTACAAGGGCGACTCACTCTCGGCCGCCGTGGACAACTGGCACAAGAAGGCCGAAGGCAACGCGCTCTTCGATTACACCTTCCACGTCTGCGTCACGCGCTGGAACGAACACAAGGACCAGATCCGGGGGATGGTGGACCGCGGCTTCACCACCTTCAAGGAGTTCATGATCTACGCCTCCGAGGGGTGGCAGGCGGACGACAGGGCAATGTACGGCACGCTCGAGAAGATGCGCGAGTACGGCACGATGCTTCTGGTGCACGCCGAGAGCGCACGCGTGCTCGACGAGCTGATCGAGCGCCATCACACGCCGGAGATGATGAAGAAGTACGGCGCGCGGCTCCATCCGATGACGCGCCCGAACTTCATCGAAGCCGAGGCGATCCAGCGCGCGGTGCAGTGGAGCGAGGCGACCGGCGGCCAGCTCTACATCGTGCACATGAGCACGGGCGAGGGCGCGGACATCATCAAGGCCGCGCAGGCGCGCGGCGTGCCGGTGATCGCCGAGACGTGCGTGCAGTACCTGGTGCTCGACGATTCGGTGTTCGACCGCGAGGACGGCCATCTCTTCGCGTGCTGCCCGCAGGTGAAGAAGCCGAAAGATGTCGAGCGCCTGTGGAAGGGACTCAAGAGCGGCGAGGTGTCCGTCGTCTCCACCGACACCTGCACGTTCAACTGCGAGCAGAAGGCGATGTGGAAGGGCGACTGGACGAAGATCCCGATGGGGCTGCCGGGGCTCGAGACGCTTTTGCCGCTCGCGTACACGCGCGGCGTGCTCGAGGGGCGGCTCACGCTCGACGAGATGTGCGCCAAGCTCTCCACGAATCCGGCGAAGATCATGGGGCTCTATCCGCGCAAGGGCGCGATCCAAGTGGGCGCCGACGCCGATCTCGCGATCATTCACCCCGCGACGAAGCACACGGTGGTGCCGTCGCAGATGGAGACCAACGCCGACTGGTCGCCGTACGACGGGTGGGATCTCGCGGGCTTCGCGCGCACGACGATTTCGCGCGGCGAGGTGATCGTGAGTGACTACAAGGTCGTCGGCAGGCAGGGGCGCGGGCAGTGGCTGCCGCGCACCTTCGCGGGGCTGGAGGGCACCACGGGCGAGATGTCCGCGATGCGTCTTTCGCGCGGGCCGCTGTCGCCGCTCCGCCTCGAGGACCTCAAGGCGGCGGGCATCGCGTGAGCGCGGGCGCCGGGGCGGACTCGCTCAGCACGAGCCCGCTCTGGAACCCCGACCTCGCGCCGACCTCGCCCGAGCGGCGCACCTGGAGCACCTACAACATCGCCGCGCTCTGGATCGGAATGAGCGTCGTGATCACCACGTACACGCTCGCCTCCGGCCTGATGACCGCGGGGATGACGTGGTGGCAGGCGATGGTCACGATCCTGCTCGGCAACACGATCGTGCTCGTCCCGATGATCCTGAACGCGCACGCGGGCACGAAGTACGGGATCTCGTTCCCGGTGCTCTGCCGCGCGAGCTTCGGCGTGCGCGGGGCGAACGTGCCGGCGATGCTCCGGGCGATCGTCGCGTGCGGGTGGTTCGGGATCCAGACCTGGATCGGCGCGCTGGCGCTGGACGCGCTGATGAACGCCGCGTGGGCCGGGTGGGCGAGCGTCGGCGCGCACACCGCGATCGCCTTCGCCGTGTTCTGGATCATCCAGGTGCTGATCATCCTCAAGGGCACCGAAGGCATCAAGGTGCTCGAGAGCTGGTCGGCGCCGCTGCTTCTGGGCGGCGGGGCGCTCCTCCTCCTCTGGGGCGTCAAGAACGGCGGCGGCCTCGGCAACGTGCTTGAACAGTCGCAGCGATTGCAGTCGGGCAATGCCGACTTCTGGAAGCTTTTCCCGTCCGCGCTCACCGCGAACGTCGGCTACTGGGCCACGCTCTCGCTCAACATCCCCGACTTCACGCGCTACGCCAAGAGCCAGCGCTCGCAGATGCTCGGCCAGGCGCTGGGGCTCCCAACGACGATGACGGCGTTCGCGTTCATCGGCGTGGCGGTGACGAGCGCGACGATCGTGATCTTCGGCGCGCCGGTCTGGGACCCGGTTGTGCTCGTCGCGAAGATCGGCAGGCCGGGCGTGATCATCTTCGCGGCGCTCGTGGTGCTCGCCGCACAGCTCACGACGAACATGGCGGCGAACGTCGTCTCGCCGTCGAACGACTTCTCGAACCTGAGCCCGAAGCGCATCAGCTACGTGACCGGCGGGCTCATCACCGCCGTGATCGGCATCCTGATGATGCCGTGGAAGCTCTACTCCGACGCGGCCGCGTACATCTTCACCTGGCTCATCGGCTACTCGTCGCTGATGGGCGCCCTGGGCGGAATCCTCATCGTGGACTACTGGATCATCCGCCGCCAGCGGCTCGTCACGGACGATCTCTTCCGCGTGCAGGGCG
>Ga0209321_10001642_pt1 | contig 15235 bp, 11 predicted proteins | sample Rifsed16ft4_FD_184012 | JGI IMG/M metagenome (GOLD analysis project Ga0209321, IMG submission 184012) | Soil microbial communities from Rifle, Colorado, USA - sediment 16ft 4 - CSP-I_5_4 (version 2) | ecosystem: Environmental > Terrestrial > Deep subsurface > Rock core/Sediment | place: Rifle... | reverse complement strand
CCTGCTCATGGCACTGATCGCCGCCTATATCCCCATCCGCCGCATCGCCAGCATCGATCCCGTCACGGTGTTCAAGGGGTAAGGGGAGCGGCGCCGTGGGCGAAGATCACAACACCACACTGACCCTGGACGACGTGAGCAAGGTGTACCGCTCGGGCGAGTTCAGCGTGACGGCGCTGGACGACGTCACCTTCCACCTCCACGGTGGAGAGATCGTGGCCGTGATGGGGCCGTCGGGATCAGGCAAGACGACGCTGCTCACGATCGCCGGCGCGCTCCTTCGCCCCACGGCAGGCAGGGTGACCATTTGCGGGATAGACGTGACGAACATGGACGAAGGCAGCCTGGCCGCCGTGCGACGGCAGAAGGTGGGCTTCGTCTACCAGAGCTTCAATCTGCTGGAGGCGCTGACGGCACTCGAGAACGTGCGGGTGGTGATCCAGAACAACGGCCGCAACGGTCACCAGGACGCCAACCGGCGGGCGATGGAGTTGCTCGAAATGTTCGGCCTGAGCCACCGCCTGCATTCTCTCCCGAAAAGGATGAGCGATGGGGAGAAACAGCGGGTGGCGATTGCGCGGGCGCTGGCCAAGAACCCGGACCTGATGCTGGCCGATGAGCCGACCGCAAACCTGGACGCCAAGCGCGGGCGCGAGGTGATGGAGCTGCTGCGGCTAAACGCGCTTGAGCTAAACAAGGCCGTGGTGGTGGTCTCTCACGACGAGCGGATCAAGCAGTTCGCGCACCGGATCGTCTGGCTGGAGGACGGCAAAAAGGATAACATCCGCATTCAAATCTGGGACGGCACGCAGCTGGTGTTCGATAACGGCACCCTACAGCGGCTTTCCGGAAATATCAGCATTCACCATTAAACAATTCGCCATAGGATGAAAATTGCGCCGGCGATGCCGGCGCAATTTTTTTGTCCAGGGAACCCTGTTTATTGCTCAGGCACGCACAATGACCGATTCAAACCAACGTTCCTGAAATTTGGTCAGCGCCCGGATTTGTTCATCGCTAAATTCCCTACCCGGAGGAGCCAGCACCAATTTATCATCCGAGTCATTCAGCCGGTGGATAACCGCGATGCAAACGCCGGTAAAAGTCTGCAACGGCTCGGAAATGCCGAGGACGTAGGCGTCCAGATCTTCCCCGTCGTCCGAGGGCATGCCTGGAAGGTAACCATAATTGAGCGGGTAAAGAAAGCCGTATCGCGGATGGCGGGACCCTACCGGGCGGTCAATCACCACGCGCAGTATCTGCCCAATATGTTGGCTGGTGTTCATTCAGATGGAAATGATAGATACAGATCAGGGTTTTTGAAGGGGATAAAGGCCATGATGACGGCGTGCTCGTAATAGGCAGCCCGATCCAATACATCGCCGGTCAGCAGGCCGATAGCGCCATTAGCCTGTTTGGAGTTGTTGCGGCCAAAGTAGAGATCGTCGGCTTTGCCAAGTTCCATCCCCTGACGAACCAGGTCCGCCACTCCTTGCGGCAGGGAGAACGAGCCGGTGCGGCCTCGGCCAGTGCCATTGGGTGAAAGCACCACCACCCAGGCAAAAGCCTGCATCTCCTGCCCGTCGTCCGAGATGCCGCCCTCAACCCCCACCCAGTAATCGGCCTGCGGGCTCAGAATACGGGCGGCAGCGACGCGATTTTGCGCCCCCAGTAAGGTTTCGGACTCGGTGGCGGGTTGGACGCTAACGCCGGACGGGACATCCATGCCCTGAATTTCGTAAGCTGTGCCCGGGAACATTTTTTCAAAGCCGTCCCGCACACATTTGATTTTTACCGGGTTTTTCGAGGCAACTACGATTTGAATCGGGGGTGTCATTCCGGCATTTACCTCCTTGGGGCAATATTTCTCGGCAGCGGTTGCGATGATATTAGCGTCAGGCAGAAATTTCCGATTTCCAGTCTATGCACATCAGGGTGGCGTCCGGCTGTAATTCCGCTACCATATAGCCGGTGTTGGAAAATTTGCGGGTCTGCATTTCAGGCCAGGATACGTTCGTGAGAACTTCAGGCAGCATGGCGTAAAAGACTCCACCGTGACTGACCAACACGATGGTTTCATCACTGTAGCGATAGGCCTCGACAAGTTCCTGGATGAAAGGAACAAAGCGTGCGCGAATGTCGAGAAAGCTTTCCCCTCCAGGCATGCATCGGGCATAATCCTTTTGATAATACCAAGCAGCTTCAACTTCCCGTTTGAGATCCACTCCAGCACCAAGGGGCATGCCCTCATAATCTCCAACGTCATATTCGCGCAGGCTTGCGGCGATGGCAAACGGAATGCCAAACCTTTCTGACAGGATTTCACTGGTTTGGACCGCACGCATCACAGGGCTGGAAAAGATCTGGCTCACCTTTTCATTAGCCAGGGATTCCGCAAGTCTCTTTGCCTGCATCCGTCCCAGATCGGTCAGCGGGTGCTTCCAGCCGTTATTGGAGAAGATGCCAAGCACATTGGCTTCTGACTGGGCGTGGCGCACAAAGAATAACCGCAACATCGCCGTTCTAAACCTTCACAGCCCGGGTGGCGATAAAAGTTGGCAGGGTCTTCCCAAGCACACTGGTCGGATCGATATCCTCATACAGCCCGGTTAGGACGAAACCCGCCGCCAGCTGCCCGCCGATCTGCTCGTCCAGCGAGTGACTCCACTCGTACGGTAGTTTTTCTTGCTCAAATTTTTTCAGCTGCTCGGCTGAAAGATCGGTCACGTCAGCGTAGGGCAGTTTTTTACTGACCACCAGTTCACCTGCATCCATTTTGTCGAAGTCGAAAATATAAACCAGCGGATTAACAAAGCCAGCCAGGAGGATACCGCCCGAGCGCAAAACCCGGTAGCACTCACACCAGACCGGTAAAATTTCCGGTACGAAAATATTGGAGACCGGGTGAAAGATCAAATCAAAGTGATGGTCAGGAAAGGCTGAAAGATCGCGCATGTCACCTAACAGCGTGACCAGATCAAGGTTGTCACGCTCCGCCACCATCTGATCGCGCGCCAGCTGGGCCGGCGAGTTATCGTAAACCGTCACATGCGCACCGGCAGCAGCCAATAACGGTCCCTGCTGTCCGCCGCCCGAAGCCAGGCACAGCACATTGGCTCCGTTCAAGGGTGGATACCATTCGTGCGGGACGGGGATGGTAGGCGTGAGCACCAGGCTCCACTCGCCGCGGCGGGCAGCCTGGATTTGCTCCGTGGTCACCGGGAGAGTCCACGGATTGCCGGTAGCGACCTGGTTGTCCCAGGCTTTGCGGTTGTATTGCGCATATGAGTCCATGGCGCAATTGTATCGCAGCTTACACGTGAGACGCGTGTTTGACAGCCCCTCCGTCAAACGGTACAATCAGCCCGCATGGAGCCCCTCGATCCCCTAAAAAACCTAAATAATCCGCAGCGCCAGGCGGTAACCGCCGGCACTGGACAAATACTGGTGCTGGCCGGTCCTGGATCCGGCAAAACCCGTGTTCTGACTCAGCGCATCGCCTATTTGATTCAGCACATGGGCGTGCGCCCGCAGAACATTCTGTCGGTGACCTTCACCAACAAGGCAGCGCGTGAGATGGAACACCGGTTGGAAGCGCTGCTGCCGGGGCAGGTGCAGGGCATCTGGCTGGGCACCTTTCACGCCAACTGTGCCAGGATATTGCGGCGCGAAACGAATTATCTGCCTTTTGACCGCAATTTCGTCATCATGGATGCCGACGACCAGCTCTCGATCGTCCGCCGTGCGATTAAAGAGCTGAATCTGGACGATAAAACCTTTCGTCCCACCGGAATTCACGCGGCGATCTCCAAAGCCAAAAACAATTTGATCACGGCGGAGGATTTTCCGACCAACAATTACCGCGAAGAGGTCACCCGCCGCGTTTACGAACGTTACCAGCAATTGCTGCGCACCTCGAACGCGGTGGACTTTGACGACTTGATGCTCGAAACGGTGAAGCTGCTGGTGGATAACCCGCAAGTCCGCGAGCAGTACGCACGGCGCTTTGAGTATGTGCTGGTAGACGAATTTCAAGACACCAACGTGGTGCAATATGAACTGCTCAAGCTGCTTTCCTCGGCTCACCGCAATATTTTTGTGGTGGGGGATGAAGATCAATCGATTTACCGCTGGCGCGGCGCCGATTATCGCAATGTACTGCGCTTCGAAGAGGATTACCCGCAAACTGAAAAAATCCTGTTGGAGCAAAATTACCGCTCCACGCAGACCGTGTTGAATGCCGCCCAGGGAGTGATAAACCGCAATAAATTCCGCACCATTAAGCGGCTGTTCTCTGACCGCGGCAGCGGGGAAACTTTGACGCTGTATGAGGCTGAAGACGATAAAGCCGAAGCCGAGTACGTGGTTGAGACTATTCGCGGAGCCATGGAGCGCTCGCGGACACCGGCGGGCAATTTCGCGGTGATGTACCGCACCAATGCCCAGTCCCGCCTGCTGGAAGAAGCCTTCCTGCGCACCGGCTTGCCCTACCGGTTGGTAGGCGCGCAGCGGTTTTACGGGCGGCGCGAGGTCAAAGACGTCATTGCTTACCTGCGGCTGGTGCATAATCCGCGCGATGAAGTGTCTTTGGACCGGGTGATCAATGTTCCGCCGCGAGGTGTTGGGGACAAAACCCTGTTAGCCTTGAAGCAGGCAGCCCAGGCTGCCAACCGCGCCCCAGGCGAGCTGCTGATGGATCTTGGTTATACTGACACTAAAGTGGCTGTAGGGCCGTTGTCTGGCCGCAGCGAGCAGGTGCTGGCCCCCTTTGGCCGCATGCTGACCCGCTGGACGGCGGATCTCGAAGATAACCAGCCTCTGCCGGTCCTCTTCGACCGCATTTTGGCGGATACGGCTTACCAGGATTACATCGAAGACGGCAGCGAGGAAGGCGATGAGCGCTGGGAAAACATTCAAGAACTACGCCGGCTGGCCTATGAGTACAGCGACCGCGGCCTGACGGCCTTTCTGGAAAACCTGGCACTGATCTCCGACCAGGACACCCTGCCCGAGGAAGCGGCTGCCAACGCGCCTACCTTGCTCACCTTGCACGCAGCCAAAGGGCTGGAATTCCCGCAAGTGTTCATCATCGGGTTGGATGACGGGCTGCTGCCGCACTCGCGCTCGAAAGACGACCCGGAGGAGATGGCGGAGGAACGCCGCCTGCTGTACGTGGGCATCACACGCGCCAAAGACCGGGTTTACCTGGTGCGCGCTAACCGCCGCAGCACCTTTGGCGGCTACGACGATCAGGATCCCTCGCCATTTTTAGAGGATATCCCCGCGGAGTTGATCAAGCGCACCGGTCAACGCCGATCCGGCCGGGATTCAGGCTTTTTTCAGAGCTACCGGCCTAAGACCTGGAATGTTGGCACCACAGGTATCCGATCAACCGCACCTGATTCCTCGGCGCCAATCATCGAGCAGCGCTACCACCCGGCAGACCATGTGCGCCACCCCATTTTTGGCGAGGGGATTGTGTTGGACAGCCACATTCAAGACGATGATGAAACAGTGGATGTGCACTTTGAGAGCGTCGGGTTTAAGCGGGTGGCAGCTTCACTGGCCAAATTGGAAATCCTGCCCAAAGCCAAATAAGACGGATTACATCATCATCGGGTAAAACGGAGGATCTTCCAGACTACTGCCTGCCAACCAGGCGCCAGCTCCTTGTTTCTGTAAGAGTCCAACCCCCTGTTGCCAGTACTGTTGCCCGAGCAGCGGGTCATGGGCAGCCCGGCCCAACTGCAGCAGCACGGCTGCTTCTTCCAGCAGGCGCCCCATTTTGCGAGCGAGCGACAGGCTTTCCAGGAGCAGTGGTTCCTGCTCTTCCAGCGGCAGATAATCTGCCAGGCAGCGCAGGGTCAATTGAACCATGACGATGGGCCTATCGATCTGGCACCACGCCATAACGCGCTCAACTTCTGCACGCGCAAAATCATGCCGCCCCTGCGCTTTGTAACAACGCGCCATCCATAGGAAATTGAGGTAGTAGCTGTACCGCGAGCCGCGTTTTTCAAAGTACGGAATGCTGGCTTTCAGCGCAGCCAAGGCCTCTTCCACTCGACCCTTGTAGAAATGAATTTTGGGGATGTTCCGTTCGCCGCGGGCCATCTCGGAGGAAAATTTGAGGCGGCGGGCATGAGCCACGTGTTCCTCATAAAGGCGCATTGCCTGGTCAAGTTCTCCACGGGCAAAGTTGATTAACCCAAGGTTGCCAATATCATAAGTTTCCAGCTGAGCAGCGCCTGTCTTGCGGTAGAAACCGATGGCGCGATTCAGTGATTGTTCGGCCAGATCCAACTCGCCGATACTCCAATAAACCAGCCCAAGGTTGGAGAACAGCGATTCGGAATTGAGGATGTCGCCCCCGCGGGCGAAAAAATCGATCGCCAGTTGAATATCCTCAACCGATTCCCAATAGCGCCCCACCTCCCAACGAAAAGTGGAGCGGAAGGTAATCAGTTCTGCCGTCAGCAGAATATCCGGACTGCCCATGCGCTGGTCCAGCCAGATCATTTGATCAACTAGAGTCAGTCCTGGTTCGAGCAATCCTTGCTCGCGCATTAATTCCAATTGCAGGGTGTTGTATACCAACCAGGCTTGTGCCGATTCGGGCGGCACCTGTTCGGCGGGCAAATCGCCCAGGAAGCGCTCGCGGGAGATCTCCATTAATTCGTCCGACAGAACTGCCTGGCCTGTCAACCGATAACAGGTGAACAAGGTTCGCAATGCGCGAACCGCCAGATTTGCGGGCAAACTGTTGAGCGCCAATACCGTTTTTCCCTGTTGGACTGCATCTTCAAAACGCCCTACCGGCAGGTAAACCTCCGCCAGTCCGCACATGTATTCAGCGCGTAATGGGATGTTTTCCGCAGGTGTGTGGTCCAGGGCAAAGCGCAGCTGCGATTCCCATTCATGACCCCAGCCCCATCGGACGGGCAAAGGGTGAAGCTGCGCAATTAAGTTCAAGGCAGCCGGTGTCAATTGCGGGTAATGCTGCGATTCTTTCAGCAGCGCCAGATAACTGCGCCCGTGCACCTGAACTTCCGCCGGTTGGGCATTGGTCAGCAGCTCGGCTGTACGCTCCAGCTTCCATTCCAGCTGGTGCGCGTGTTGATCGACCCAATATTGCGGGGATTGTGTTGGCAGGTCAGCTGCTGACGGAAGCGGCATTGTTTGCAGAGCCCTGCCAGCGGTTGAGGATATCAGTTTGCAGGAACGTGACGGTCAGCCGGTGCAGCCGGTAAAGCGGGCGGGCTGCATCGCCGCTGACCTCGAGCAGCGAGAACTGGTCCAATTCAAACAACGCCTGGTAAAACTGCTCATCATCCTGCGCGCTCATGGTGCGTAAAAAATCGAGGTCCTCGCCTTCAGCATCGGCTGATAGGAAAGAAAGCAGGAGCAGGCGTGACGGATCAGACAGGGCCTGCCAGGTCTGCCAATATAAGTAGCGGTACATCTGGTCGGTGCCCATGCTGGCCTGACGAAGATTCTTTACGATCTCGTGCAGCGGGCGCAGGGATAATTGGGCTGCAGCTAATTTGATAGCCAGCGGAATCCCCCCAACCACCTGATACAGGTCTGCAAAATCCCTGGCAGTGGCGCGCACTGTGCGTCCGCGGCGGATGAGTTCAGCACTCATTAGGTTGTAGGCGCCATCGGCGGTCAATTCGCTCAGCGGAATGATATGGATGAAAGGATAGGCCCGCAGCGTCTGACGGGTGGTGATTAAAAATCGGCTGGTCCCCGCCATTTTAGCCAGGGCTGGTACCAGTTCATGAATCTCCTCAGCCGTCTCCAGGTTGTCAATCACAGTCAGCGTTTTTTTATTTCCCAGGGCAGTGTATAACCCTTCCAGCCGCTCGGACAGGGGTTTGCCGGTCAGGCTGGCCATGCCCAACTGCTCAGCCATCCGCAGAGTAATATCCTCCAGGGTGGTTGCCGAGTTTGGGATAGACATCAGGCTGCCGTCCTCCGCCAATGTCGCCTGCCGGGCGCTGACCCACAGAATCGCCGGACAGTCGGCGCTCACATTCGGCTGAGCCACAAAGGCGCGCGCGAGAGCTGTCTTGCCGATGCCGCCAATACCTTCCAGACTCACCATCAGTGGACCAGCGGGATCATGGAAAAGCTCGGTCAACAAATCCAGCGTTGCGCCGACCTCGATCAGGCGAGTCGCATCCGGCAGCGGCAGGTAACGCTCAATATTGAGCGGGTTGCGGCGGTTCTCCAAAACCTGGCGGTGCAGTATTTTTACCAGCATTTCAAGGCCGTGATTGAGCCGGCGGCGGAATTGTTGCGGCACCACGCTAGCGGCATGCGCTAAATCATCCACAGCCAGACTGACTGGCGAGAAATAGCGAAAATACAGTGCGCTCCAGGCTTCCAGGTCCTGATTGCCGCGCGAATAATCTTGCTTCAGTTGTGAGAAAACCCGCGTTTTATCCGCGGGCCGCTGTTCGTCAAGGTCTTCCTGCCGGCGCGCCACAAAGTAAGATTGGAGCGTCAGCGTTTCGAGGCGGTCCGTCAAAATTATGGCGCGTTCCTCTATCTCGTGGACCGCAGGGTCAAACAAGGCGTCAACACTCACCAGACCGTCAGCGTCTACCTTAACCCCCCGACTTGCCCGCAGAAAAGATTCGACTTGATCTACAGTAATCTTCAAAAATGGCATGGTTCGATTCTTGTTCGATTATTGCGCTATTTGGATTGTTTGAACAAATCTGTCGGGATATTATATAACTGAATAAAAGAACATACTTTCAAAAAGCAATAGCGATGCAACCGGGATTGGTTGCATATCCAATAAAGGCGTGATTAAAGGGGAAAATCACGCCTTTTTTTGTTTTGTGAGTAGTTCAGGTCAGGAAAACCGCAGAACCAGCGGCACGATGATGGATGTGGCTGCCAGAATCAGAATGACGCCGGCGAACAGAGCATAACGCCGGGCATAATTGGACACCAGGCTCTGGTCGTAATACTTATCGATTTGATTATCGGAATACATAGCGATCAGACCAGAGAGCAGCTTGGAGCGGGTGCTGCGCCCAACCGAAAGTCCCATGATGGCGATCGCATTGACCAGGATGGTCATGATGATCAACACAACCAGGATAATATCGCGTCCTGAGTTAGGGTTATATTGATCGGCGTAGGACGAATTGATCCCCAATGCAATCAGGTTGAAAATCACTGCGACGACCACAAAAATAGTATCGGTTCGGCTGCTTTGGCCTAGCTCGTTGACGACATGTTCGTGAAGGCGCTCCAGCATTTCGATCTCCTTTTCGCTTTAATGGCTTTCATTCCCGTAACTAATGAATACAACCCCGTGTAACGGCAAACGCTTTACAATTAGTGCGGCAATGAACCCCCTTTAATTTCATGGACTGTAAAACCATCATACGTCCTCGGGTAATTTTTTGCATTAGAAATTCATCATGGAATGATAGGAGCAATCATCATGCGAGTACTCTTTATCGGCGGCACCGGAATCATCAGTTCTGGCAGCGCGGCACTGGCAGTGGCACGCGGTATTGATCTAACGTTGCTCAACCGCGGACAATCGCTGCGCAAGCCGGCAGCAGGTGCGCGAATTCTAAACGCCGATATCCGCGACCGGGCGGCGGTGCAAAATGTGCTCGCCGGGCAACAGTTTGATGTGGTGGTGAATTTTCTGGCCTATACCCCGGAACATGTTCAGGCAGACCTGGACCTGTTCTCCGGGAAAATCGGTCAGTATGTGTTCATCAGTTCAGCATCGGCCTACCAGACGCCGCCAGTCAATTTGCCCTTGCGTGAATCGACTCCGCTGGATAATCCGGTTTGGGAGTATTCCCGCAACAAAATCGCCTGTGAAGAACTGTTGTTGAGAGCTTATCGTGAAAGCAAGCTGCCGTTCACCGTCGTACGCCCATCCCACACTTACGATCCAAACTACGTGCCGCTGCCCGGCGGCTATACCACCCTCGACCGGATGCTGCATGGCAAACCGGTCATTGTTCCCGGCGATGGCACATCCATCTGGACGTTGACCCATACCCGCGATTTTGCCACCGGTCTGGTGGGACTGCTGGGCAATGCTCATGCCATCGGCGAGGTATTCCATATCACCTCCGACGAGTGGCTGACCTGGGATGCGATTTATCTGGCGCTTGGCCGGGCTTTCGGGGTGGAGCCAAAGCTGGTGCATGTGCCATCGGATTTGATTGCAACATATGACAAGACACTTGGCGACAGCCTGCGCGGCGACAAGATGCACAGCGCCATATTTGACAACAGCAAGATCAAGCAGGTAGTACCCGATTTCCACACCCCTACGTCATTCTCGCAGGGGGCACGCGAGATCGCCAGCTGGTTCATGGCAGACCCGGTCCGGCAAAAGGTTGACCCGGCTTTTGATGCCTTGACCGAGCGGATCCTGGTGGGATATGCGAAGGCGTGGCCGGAAGGCTAAATCAGAGATTTTAATTTGAAGTAATACAGCAAACCGGTTAAGGGAACCGGATAATTTAGCTGAGGTCTACTGCGCTATATCGCTGCGCCTGTACAGCTACCGCTTAATCATTGGGAGATAAACCTGCTGCCATGGCGGGGTGAGCTCAACACACACTTCCTCATCCAGACAAGCGGACACTTGCAGCGGCAGGTTTGGGTTGAAGTCCGCCACGAAGGTGATTGGTGCCACACCACCCGCCACTGTACCCCGACCGACAGGTAATCCGTTTTGCAAGATCGTGATTACAGCCCCATCCTCAGGATATTCGATGGTCAAAGCAGGTAAGGCAAGCAAGGATTGGGTGCTAAAGCCGGTCAAACTCACCCAGTGGTAGACTGCTTCACGCGGCATAGGATAGAGAGGTTGGTTTTTCCAGATGGACAACGAAGGATCACCGATGACATGGTAAATGACATTGTTATAGAGCGCCTGGTCTAGGGTGACTTCGCCGGCTGTCTGCGGGATGGTCACTTGAGAATACATATAAAGTTTGGCGTAATTTAGAATGTCACCCAGGCGAAAATGAACAGAGTTATCGCCATATGACGGATCCGTGGCTGGCCAGGTGGCATCAAACAACCCACGGGCCAGGGCACTGTTCGCCCAGGTGGGGCTATTGCGAGTGTCGCCAATTAATGCTACTGCGCCATCGGGCTCACGGATCATTTTTTCGATCCAGGAAACGTCGGTATCAGTCATTGCAGGGTACATTGGGGCAGTTGTCCAAAGTTCATTATCCCAGACCCCGCTGGAACAGTTTATGCTGTAAACCACTGGAGTCAATCTGCCATTGTCCAGGGCGCTAATGTTGGCGGATTCAAAAATTGGGTCGGCCCATCCCTGCCACCAGCCATGATCGCGATGCATGATGATTCCTGTGCCGTTATTAATGGCATTGACAATATCCGCGGTGGAACCAGACCATGGATAACCGCTGGTGTACCCAATCCCCGACGGCAGCGAAGCTCCATTTCGATAGTAACTCGGCTTATAGAAATTCAGGTTCATTGATGTCTTATAAACCCGTATTACCGTCTTGCCGGCAGCCACCAAGGCGGCACGAGCTGCCTCGGAAGATTCTACGAAGCTGCGTGAATCCCACGCCTTGTCCGACTCCCATTTGAGGCAGCATTCAAAAAATGACGCAATAGTTACTGTTTTGTAAAAATTGGTTGAGTCTGGTGGATATTTCTCGTAATTAATAATTTTTTTGACTACATTGTCAGCTTCGGTCAGGGTATCCACAGGAATTCGGCCGTATGCCAGGTCGGGAAAAACATCACCTTCGCCATCCATTAATGCATAATCGATATCCGAGCGAGAACTGTGTTTGGCGTCGTTAGGATAGTCATGCGGGAACGCACCAATTTTTTCAGCATCGCCAAGCAGCAAGACATAAGAAGGTCGGACAACGCAAAAATCAAATTGTGATTGGATGTAGGCTTTGATTTTGGCTGGCGTGTTATAAACGACATGGCCGGTGTTGAGCACCGTCGTGGAAATTCCCTTTTCAATTTTCCACTCTGCCAGGGTGTTGGCGGCCGGAACGAAAGTCGGGTGGCTGAAGATATACAATTCCGTTCCCCAGCAAGTCTTGCCAATCGGGAGTGCACCCAGGTAACTCCCAATGTCGCCGACGTTCAGTACGTCGCCGTGCATCTTCCGGATGTCGGGTTCGAAGGGATTGTTGGAGTAATTCGGTAGAAATGCGCCGGTGCCGCCCTGGAAAATTACATCAGCATCGACCTGTTTGAAGATGGTTAACTTCCTGGTAACTGGATTATATTGACCTCCTGCGATGACCAGCAGCGCCAGATTGAGGTCGCGCATTTTACCGACGGGGATGATGGACACCGGTTCTAATGGGAAATTGGCATTTGTAGAATACGCCTGCTGATCAAAGGCATAGGGGGGATCTGCAAATTCACTATCCGCGTCCATGGCAGGTGGCTGCGAGGGATAGAGGTCAGCTATGAATTCCTGGCTGGCCAGTAAAGCCTTAACAGCCAGCACAGGAGTTGAGCCCTCTGGGACAGCAATTAAGCGTCTAATTAAAGGAACATCCGGGTAACCACCCAGATTGCCGTTGATTTCTGTACCGGGCAGGGCAAATCGCAGACGCGGCTTATCCCCATCGGGTTGCTGTTCGATCCATAGAGACGGGTCTGGCAAGTTGAATGTAGCGGCAAAACGGGTGTTATCCGACCGGTTGATGGTAATAGCCGGCCCGTCACCAGACAGAGGTGTGACCGAGCGCGAAAATTCGGTAGGTGCTCCAGACGCGCTGGAACGGAATTGAAGATCATCCAGAATGACAGGGTTGGTGGTTTGCGGGATGGATAATTCGACCCGGCTGATACGATTGGCTGGGTCATAAAAACCGATAAACGTATCCAAAGATTCAGGAGGCAAGGTAATCCGGCTTTCACAAATCTTTACATCCGGAATGCCTGGAATGACCTGCCAGGCTGTGGTTAATGCTTCTGCTGCCGCTCGCGAGGTATTCCCGGCATAAAACCCGACATGGCTGGCAGGAGAGCTGAAGGAAATTTTTATCATTGTGGCTGCTACTGCGATCCAGGGTGAAAATGCTACGTTTGGAACTGAACGAGCGGAAAATGGGCTGGTCAGCGCTTCAGCTTTAGGTCCAATAAACGTTACGCCATATTTTGAATTGTAGGAGGTGCCGACTATTTGTTCATCGGGCAGCGAGTCGAAATTTATTGTGGCTGGCGAAGGGATCTCTGATGGATCGGTAATTAACGCACAAGGCGTCGGACCCTTGGGATACGGAACCCGTGTGTCCAACTCCAGGCTGATGCCCGAGGGCAACAAAGTGATTTGGGCTCTTTCGAACCTGTATGGTTCGTAACTTGAAAAACCAATAAAAAAGGAACTCTGACCTGCACTATTGCCAATTCCAGAACAGACTGGATCCTTGAATTCTATAATCAGGCTCATTTCATCATATTGTATTACTGCGGTTGGAGAAACGCTGCCAAGGGCACCTCCTTCGCTTATGATGAAATAATCCTCGTTTACCCGGTCTTTATCATAATCCTGTGACACAGGCATTCCAAAAGGCAAGCTGATTTTACCGACGCAGGTTGCCTCCGTGGTGGTGGAGGTGAGTCTGGTCATATCGACGCGGTACAAATAAGCATAAAGACTGGCCCCAGGAGTCCCCGCCTCTCCCTTTGGAAACAGCCGGGTTTGCAAGAATGCATCGCCCAATGTTCCGGCGGGCGAAATGACATCGGTCATATCATTAACCACAATGGTGCCGTCAAGGTCGAAATAATGATTAATTTGGTCCGAAGTGACCTTAGCCGGAATCAGCGTTACCGCTGAAATACTGACGTCGGTGTCAGGCGACTGAGCCGCAACAGGTAACACAGCGATCAAGGCTATGACCACTGCCAAAAGGACTCGGCAGGAAGATAACAAAATACCTATCAATTCAGTTGAGAATCGAAAACTGTGTTTCATCTTGCCCCTCCATTTGGGTAATTTGATTGCCGCCCTTGCACTATTGAATAACGGTAAAACGGAGAGGTTAAGTTGTCTGTACGATCAGGGAATAAATATATTATATGGTTTGGGACGATTAACTTCAATCATCAATCCAAGGCAAATGGATCTTTTCAGAACGAGTATTTCCTTGTATGGATGAACCTGGTCAATTTGAGGATGTTCTGTCTACTGCCTGTGGTCTTGGTAAGCAATTACTGGTAAGGCTTTGGGGGAATGGTCAATTCCGCCGGATCAAAATATGTCTAGTCAACTGCATGCATCGGAGGTAGAGGGGGGAAGCTGGTAGTTGACAAATTGATTTATTCTGGGTATGATGATATTGATCCATGAGAGCGCTCTCACAATAAAGTCGCTCTTTGTCAAATTCTTTTCCCTCAGACGAGACACAATTCATGCCAGAACTGACGCTAGAAGACATAGCGAAGCTGGTTGGAGTACATCGCTCCACAGTTTCGCGGGTGGTAAACGGCGCCTCCAACGTGAGCCCTGAAGTGCGGAAACGCGTCCTTAAGGTGATCAATGAAACCGGATTCCACCCCAATGCGGCTGCCCGCAGTCTGGCTACCCAACGTTCCTGGATGATCGGGCTGGTCCTGCCGCACAGCGTCAGTTCCTTCTTCACTGACCCCTATTTTCCGCAGCTCACCCAGGGTATTGCTTTTGGGTGCAACAACCACGACTTTACCCTTTCCTTATTCCTGGTAAGCAACAAAGAGGACGAGGCCAAGATCACACCGCGGATTTCCCGCCGGGGGATGCTGGACGGGCTTCTGATTCAGACCGGGCAGCCGGAAGATCTTTTGGTACACCGCCTGGCCAAATCTTCCATCCCAAGCGTGGTGCTCGGGCGGCCAGCCGTACCGGCGGGCATTACCTATATTGATGTAGACAACGTCCAGGCTGCTTTCAATGCCACTCGCCACCTGCTCGACCTGGGGTACACCCGAATCGCCACGATTACCGGTAATCACGACAGCACCGTCACTTCCGACCGGCTGGATGGATACTGTAAAGCATTGAGCGCTGCCGGGATTTCCATGGACGAGGCGCTGATTTCGGAAGGATCTTTCACCGAAATTGGTGGTTACAATGCCATGGACAAACTGCTTGAAGCCAGGCCTCAGGCTGTATTTGCCGCATCAGACAGCATGGCTGTTGGAGCGATGCGCGCAGTTCAAGAGGCGGGGCTGCGCATTCCGG
>Ga0209321_10001641_pt1 | contig 15243 bp, 11 predicted proteins | sample Rifsed16ft4_FD_184012 | JGI IMG/M metagenome (GOLD analysis project Ga0209321, IMG submission 184012) | Soil microbial communities from Rifle, Colorado, USA - sediment 16ft 4 - CSP-I_5_4 (version 2) | ecosystem: Environmental > Terrestrial > Deep subsurface > Rock core/Sediment | place: Rifle... | reverse complement strand
GGCACTGTTGATGCAAGAAGCACGGGATTAGCGAAAACTTATAATTCAACATCAATGGGAATTTATTCGATCGGAATAAATCCAGCCAATCTTTCAATTATGGGTGAAAGTTCTGTGGAATTTTCAACTATCATTCCTTTACCATTAATTTCCTTTCATTCAGGAACAGATTTCCTGTCAATGAATCAGCTTAATTATTATTTCGGAGGCGTTGATGGAAAATCAAGAGTCCTGACTGAAAGCGATAAGCAAAACTTCAATGATCTTTTTTCTGATGGAGGATCTGTATTTGCTAATTTCTCCACTTCACTTTTTAGCTTTGCTATGAAACCCAGCATTGAAGCTGGAACATTTTCATTATCAATTATTGATTTTGCAGGTGGTAACTTTACGATCCCTCATGCAATTGTTGATTTAGGATTAAATGGAAATCAACCGGGAAAAAAATATGATTTCAATGATGAGAAATTTAAAAGCTGGTGGATAAGAAATTATGGAATATCATATTCACGAGAATTTCAATTAGAATCTGAAAGTTGGCTTAAGAATATTTCTGCTGGAGTATCATTCAAGCTTGTTCACGGGTATTATTATGCCGGAATTGAAAAAGTGAATACAAATCTTGAAACCGGAACACATAATGAGATTCAAGGTAATGCAGATATGATTGGTTACTCAGCTTTTTCTGATGGCTTCGGTGTGAAATATGATTTTGATTCTTTGCAGCATCAATCGCAATTTGGTTTGTTTATGCCTCCTGCCGGCAATGGTTTTGGATTTGATCTTGGACTTTCTTTTTTGCTGGAAAATAATTTGAATGTCTCTTTGGCTTTAACAGATATCGGCAGCATCAGTTGGACAAAAAATACAGCAAAGTTTTTTGCTACAGGCGCAATCCTTATTGATGATTTGACAAATCAAGAACAATTAGATTCTCTGAAAGATAAATTTACCGGAGATGCTGAAAGGATAGAAAGTTTTTCAACAGGTTTACCAACTGTTTTTAGATTCGGTTTGGGTTATAAATTAAACGAAGAAGATAATTTTCTTCCAGGAACATTACTTTTAGGACTCGACTATAATCAAGGTTTTAATGATTTACCCGGCAACAGCAAAACTCCCCGTGTTTCATTTGGTTTTGAATGGAAACCCGGAGACTGGATCCCTTATTTTCGAAGCGGCGTTTCTTTAGGTGGATCTGATGAATTTGCTTGGGCAGTTGGATTAGGTATGTACACAGGCGTTATCGAATTTAATTTAGCAACATCATATTTTCAAACCATTGTAGCGCCGAATTCTGCAAAGCAAATTTCAGTTGCTTTTGGTTCGAGGTGGAAGTTTTAAGTGCCCCTACGACCATTTATATATTATAATCTGTTTATCCCCTGAGATTCAGAGAAGATACTTTTAATAACTAATTCTGAAGTTTAAATGAATTATAAAATTTTTACTGTCATTTTAATCTCATTATATTTTTTTTCATGCTCTTGTTCTTCTGATATTTCACAGGAAAGAAATTTTATAATTGATTACTACACTATCGGAGGAGTTACCGGCAAAAGCGATGGTATAACGGTAAATTCAGACGGCAAAGTAAATCATTGGAATGGCTTTACTGCAGCAAACAGAACCGTAACAGACAGTGTGAAAGTTAATGAAGATGAAATTAATAATTTCGCCAGCCTGTTAGAAGACTCTACTCTCTACACTTTTAAGTATCGGGAAAAGGGAAATCTCACAACAGTTATTACAATCAATACAAATAAGCATATGAATAGTATTTCTTATCCGGGAACAGTTTCACCTAAAGAATTTCCAAAGCAAATTAAAGAATTAATTACTGAATTAAATAAATTATTCAACAGAAAATAATCTAAGGGAGTCTTATGAAAAAACTGATTAATTTTGTCGCTGTATTATCGACTGTTAGTTTTTCACTTCAAGCACAAATAAAGGTTGCTGATAGAAATCATAATCATCAATATTCTTCGGCAAGCATGGAGCAAATGAATGCTTTAAGTCAGCTTCAGCAAAATGCTGTTGATGCTCAAGCAGCTTGGAATGAATTTAATCCAACTCCAACTTTTTTAATCGGTAAGCTTACATCAAACGGATACATAAATAATTTCCAGTCACCAGAAAAGGCAGCTAAAAATTTCTTAACAGAAAATAAAATTCTTTTCAATCTAAACTCACCTTCGGAAGAATTTGGGTTATTAAAATCTGAAGTTGATAATCTCGGAATGACCCATGTAAAACTTCAGCAATATTATAATGATTTAAGAGTGATCGGCTCACAAATAATTGTTCACTTCGATCAGCAGGAAGCTATTTCATCAATAAATGGAAGATATATTCCAACACCCAATCTTTCAACTACGCCGGCTGTCAATGAAGAAGAATCTAAAACAATAGCTTCAAAATATTGCAATGGCAAACAAGCAGCAGCAGTTGAATTGGTGATTTACATAAATGATAATCAGCCAACTTTAGCTTATGAAGTGCAGGTTCCAACGAAAATGACTCCAAAACAAAGAGTAATTGTGGATGCACAAAATGGAAATGTTTTATACAAAGATACAGGAATAAGATACGATGGACCTGATGCGGGAAGCGGTACAGGGTTAAAAGGAGCCAATAGAGCTTTGAATATATATCTTTCAGCAGCAAAATATTATTTAATAGATGCTACAAAGCCAATGTATGTTTCTCCTATAGATAATTTAAATGGTGTAATTGCAACTTATGATGCTAAGAATGGTGAGAATAATATATACTTGGTATTTGATCCAAATAGTGATAAAAATTTTAATGACAATGATACTTTGCTCGCAGCGGTTGACGCTCATTATTATACCGAGAATGTTTACGAGTATTATAAAAATAAATTTAACAGAAATAGCTGGGATAATAATGGAGGCTCGTTAAAGAATGTAATTCATTATAGTACAAATTTTAATAATGCTTTTTGGAATGGTGAATTTATGATTTTCGGTGATGGAGATGGGGTGCAATTTTCAAATTTAGCAGGAGCTTATGACGTTGTTGTTCATGAAATTACTCATGGGGTTACATCTTCTACAGCAAACCTGGAATATCAAGGACAAAGCGGTGCATTAAATGAATCTTATTCCGATGTTTTTGCTGCTATGGCAGATAACGATGATTGGCAGATTGGAGAAGACATTTATACTCCTTCAATTAGTGGAGATGCACTTAGGGATATGTCAGATCCTCATCAAGGCGGGCAGCCTGCGGATATGAATGAATATTTATATTTGCCTTACACTGAAGACCGGGACTATGGCGGGGTTCACACCAACAGCGGTATACCTAATAAAGCTTGCTATTTAGTAGCTAACCAAATCGGAAGAGAAAAAACGGAACAAATTTATTACAGAACTCTTACATATTACTTAACTCCGAAATCTCAATTTATTGATGCTCGAAATGCAACGATGCAATCTGCTGCGGATTTATATGGCGCAGGCAGTGCTGAATATAATGCTGTTGCTACAGCGTTTGATAATGTCGGCATTACATCCAATCTTCCCAAAACAAATGAGCTTTCCTATGATGATGGAAGTCCGGAAACTAAAATTTATGAAGCTGATGCCAATTGGGGAATTTTAAATCGTTTAACGGCACCAAGTAGCAGCACATTAATGAATGTGGAATTTTATTATGGCGGTGAAAATACATTATTTGGTGATGGAAGTTTTAAAATAAAAATTTATGGTGACGGTGAAAACAAACCAGGAAGTTTATTATTGAATAGCAATCCTGTAACTCCGCCATCAGGGTATCAGGATTTTTGGTTTCCACTTTCAACAAGCTCGTTGAATCTAAATGTTAATGGTGATTTCTATGTTGGAATATTTTATGATGGAACAAATCAACCCTTAATTGGTGCAGATACAACTATTATAAATGGCAGAGCTTGGGAATGGGATAATACAAATCAAACATGGATTCATCTTGACCAAAACTCATATTTCCCGGTTACAGTATTAATTCGTGCAATTGTAAATACTGTAGCGGGCATACATCAAATAAGTAATGAAATACCAAATGATTTTGCTTTAACACAAAATTATCCTAATCCATTCAATCCTTCAACAACGATTACTTACGCTCTTCCAAAAGAATCTAATGTTATATTAAAAGTATATGATATTCTGGGTAAAGAAGTAGCTGTCTTAGTTAATGAAGCACAATCAACAGGAACTTATAAGGTAGAATGGAAAGGAGTAAATGACAAAGGTGAAAGCCTTGCCAGCGGAATTTATTTATATAAGCTTTCTGTAGACGGCAAGAATTTTACAAGGAAGATGTTATTTGCTAAATAACTATGAGCATCTAAAATGGAAATATTATTTTTTTTACCCCGCTTATTCAGAGCGGGGTTTTTTATTGTCGCACCCTTGGTAAATTAATTAATGCTGCCGCAAGAAAAATTAAATTTGCAAACCATGCTGTAAGCATTGGATCAATTGCTCCATTTTTTCCGAATGCTTGACTAACTTTCGAGAAGACTAAATAAATAAATGTAACTAAAATATTTATTCCTATCTGAACAGCTAATCCTCCGCGTCTCCTTTTAGCTGCGGCAAGCGGAATTCCAAATAACACAACTACAATGCTTGACATTGAAAATGAAAATCGTGAATAATACTCGATCAATGTATTTTTAGGATCAGTTCCTTCTCTGACTTGTGAACCTATCAACTTTTTAAGATCATCTAAGTTCATCTCTTCGGGCTTTTGCTGTTTTGAAGATAAATCATCTGGATGAAAATTGAGATCTGAGAAAGTTAATTGGTTAAAATAGCTTGCTGATTGTCTTTCCGAACTGAAAAATCTTTTTACGCCATTTTCAGCGATCCATTTTCTTGAGGTTGTATCATAAGTCATCTTCGCAGCATCGGTACGTGAAATCATTTTTGTCGGATCAGCAACATCAAACTCCTGAATGCTGATACGATGAGCTTGATTCTGAGAATTGTCGAAGTATGCAATATTTACAATCCTTGATGCAGAATCTTTAAAGAAAATGTTGCTTCCTGTAAAAACAAATCCTCTGTTCAAATATTTCCGTTCAAGGTTTACCTTCACCGAATTGGCATGAGGAACAACATAACCTGCAAAATAAATAGATAAAGCGCAAATAAATAAAGTTGTGATGAGAAAAGGAATCATGAATCGAAAAAGACTTACACCACTGGCTTTGATTGCGGTTATCTCGCTGAGATTAGCTGCCTTACCTGCTGTGAATAAAGCTGCAAAAAGAACGGCAACTGGAGTTATTAGCTTTATAATTTCGGGTGAAAAGACCAGGTAATAATTCAATATAATATCCATTGATACATTCTGGTCAATGAAATCATCTAAGTTTTCCATCATATCAATCACGACAAATATTAACGTGAATGCGAGCAAACCAAAAATTATGGTGAGAAGGAATTGTTTTACCAGATATTTGTCAAGTATTTTCATTTATTCGTCTACAACTTCCTCTTGAGGTGTCCATGTTTTAGGAATCAATTTTTTGAACCAATTAAATTCTAATGTGATCGTTTCTTTTACAGATTTCATTGTAAGTAAAATTCCGGCAGCGCCCAACAAGAAATTTGCTGACCACATACCCACAAAAGGTGAGACCATGTTTCTATCTGCAAGTTTTTCACCCCCAATTAAGAATGCCCAATAAATTAAAAAGAAAAATAGACTTATGCTTGCAGCCATTCCAAAGCCGCCTTTGCGCGTCATTACTCCTAAAGGAGCACCGATTAAAACAAAAATAATGCATGCTGCAGGTATAGAATATTTTTTATAAATCTCAACCCGGTATTTATTTATTTCACTTTTCGTGAATTCAACTCTCTTTACATTTGAGAGAATAATATTTCTCACCGTATTCATCCTTTCAATTGCCTTAGCATAAACAAATTCTTTACCTGCTGTTTTGTAGTATGCTTGAGATTCTTTTGAAATTGAATCCTTAAAGAAAAATTTATTGGTTTCACTTGCAAGACTTGTTAATTGGTTGTTTTGAATTGCTTGCAGACTGTCTATTATATATTTCATATCGTGGGAGCTGAGTTCCCTGTCACCTCGAGGTCCACCAGGAGTTGATTGTTGAAAAGAAAATTGATCGGCATTCATTGTAATTCGATGATTGACAAATACAAGCTTACGATACATATTTTTTCTCATCGTTTCCGACTCATGAATCTCACCGCGCTCAAGTTCCATAATAAGTTTTGTCTGATCTTTCGAAAAATAGATTTTACCTTTTTCGGCAGTAACAACATTTATTTTTGCCGGATCGGTATAATCATAAATGGTCAATCCTTCCAATTCACTCGAATTTTTATCAATCTTTCTGACAAGGATGGCATAATTATTTACGTCCTGAGAAAATAATCCCGGCTCTAAAGATAGAGTTGGTTTTGTGCGGCTGATATCAAATGTTAACAATTTTGCTTTATGATTAGCATCAGGCAGAACATCGTTATTAAACAGGATAAGCAAATAACAAAGCACCGCACTTGCAATCAAAGGTCCAATCATCATTTTCCATAAGCTTACACCAGACGACTTGATAATTGTAATTTCATTGTTTTGGGACATGGCTCCAAAAGCCATAAGCGTTGAAACAAGGCATGCCATTGGAACAACCAATACTAACATCCATGCTAAATTGTAAGTAATTAGCTGAAGCACAATAAATGTATCAAGCCCCTTGCCTACAAGCCGATCAGCGAACTTCATTAAAAATTGAAGAAGGAATATGCATATCAGGGTAAAGACCGAAAATACAAATGGTGCAAAATGACTTTTAAGTATATAGCGGATTAATATCATATAATAAAAATAACATTGCTTTTACTGTTTAACAACAATTTAGAATTGTTGTTTTGATCAGCTTTCTTTCTGCTCCAATAACTGTCTTCCGAATTAGTGCGCAATTATTTAAGTTTATGATGAAAAAGTTTGAAAAATCTAGTTCAGAATTGTTTTTCATAAACTAATTTAGTTTATCATAAATATGTATACTTTTTTCAAGTCCACTGAATATCTATTTTTTATACTAACCCCACGCTTCAGCGTGGGGAGTACAATACTAAGAATAAAGGAGGGCTTTAGCCATGAATCAATTCGCCAAAGGTGAATCAATAAAATATAAGATAACTTCAAAAAGCAAGAAGAGCACAATAAAAAATGACTTCCAAAGATGAAGATGAAAAATTTATGACAACGTTGGGTCTAGTCATCATGGCTAAAGCCCAAATCGGGATATCCCATTGGAGGTTTCCCCACGATAAATCGTGGGGTTATTTCAAGCCCGAAGAGATGGCTTCGACATAGTATCCATTATTATGATGAACCATTGATTTAAAAATTTATGAACTATCACTGCATTAATTTATTGGAGGAAAAAAGTGGAAGAAGTAATTAAATATATTAATGAAAATCGTGAAATTTTCATCAACGAACTGAAAGATTTTCTAAGAATTCCCAGCATCAGCACGCTTGCCGAAAATAAAAAAGATATAAACTACTGTGCAAATTTCGTGATGGAAAAGTTGAAACAAGCTGGAATGAGCCGCGTTGAAGTATTTCAATCCGAAGGGCATCCCATAGTTTACGGTGAGTGGCTTGGTGCACCGGGGAAACCAACAATTTTAATCTATGGTCATTATGATGTTCAGCCTGTTGATCCAATTGATTTGTGGGACAGCCCGCCCTTTGAACCAACAATTAAAGATGGAAAAATTTATGCTCGCGGTGCTACGGATGATAAAGGGCAAGTCTTCATGCATTTCAAGAGTGTCGAATCATTCTTCAGAACAGTTGGTAGTCCTCCGCTGAATATTAAATTCTTAATTGAAGGTGAGGAAGAAATTGGCAGTGAACATCTTGAACCATTCATAAATAATAATCTCGAACTATTAAAGTGTGATGCTGTTCTGATTTCAGATACTTCGCTTTACGCACCGGGTATTCCAACTTTAACTTATGGTTTGCGCGGATTAGCTTATATGGAAGTTGAAGTAACAGGTCCGGATAGAGATTTACATTCCGGAACTTTTGGAGGGGCAGTTGGAAATCCGATTAATACTTTGGCGCAAATGATTACTACACTGCATGACAAAGACGGAAAGATTACTATTCCGGGATTTTATAAAGATGTTGTAAAGCTGACAAAAAAGGAAAGGGAGAATTATAAATTGTTAAAATTCTCTGAGAAAAAATTTGCTAAAGAATGTGGTGTTTCAAAGCTTCATGGGGAAAAAGGATTTTCTTCTCTCGAAAGAACCTGGGCAAGACCGACACTTGACTGTAATGGAATTTTCGGCGGCTTTACAGGCAAAGGAGCTAAAACGGTTCTTCCGTCAAAAGCTACGGCTAAAATAAGTATGAGATTAGTGCCAAACCAGGATCCGAATAAAGTTGCAAAACAATTTACGAAGTACATTCAACAATTAGCTCCCAAATATGTTAAGGTAAAAGTATCGAATCTTCACGGTGGTTTTCCCAGCATGACATCATTGGACAGCAAAGCTTCCATTGCTGCAGCTAACGCAATGGAAAAAGCTTTTGGTAAGAAAACAGTTTTTATTCGTGAAGGCGGCTCAATTCCTATTGTTACTGTATTTGCAAAAAAACTAAAAGCTCCTGTAGTTTTAATGGGACTTGGATTGAATTCTGAAAATTTGCATTCACCTAATGAGCATTTTGATTTGAATCATTTTCACCTAGGAATTATTAGCTCTGCAAATTTTATCGAGGAATTTTCGGCAGTTTAACGAACAGATGCTCAATTATAAATTCACGATTTAAAAAGCCGTGTAAAAAATGATTGGCAAGTAATGAAACTTACGCTATTTCGCCTTGGCAAACCTCTCTTAATACGCGAAGTCGGAAAGAGAGACTTTTTCCATTGGAATGGCTGTGCAAGAAAACGGAGCGTAATCACCCATTCTCTTTGTAAGAGAAGGGGACAGGGGATGAGTTCGATTATTAGACTTATATTTGTCACACAACTTGGTAAGTCGGGACTGATTGTATGGGCTATATGAACTATCTAAATAAAAAACTTATTATGACTAATATTTTGATAAAACTTTTTACGATTATCGCTTTGATTTTCTTGTTCGGTTGTGATAAACAGAATGAAAAGATTAAAGATGGAAAATCATCTCAAGAAGAAATTGCGTATTCGCCGGATAGAGATGCAGATATTCAAAGATACAACATAGAAGTTCGTAAAAAGCAAACTGCACAAAGATTTCCTTGTGATACAATTTCTCTAATGGAATTTGTTTTGAGTTACTTTCCGCAAGGTTCCTATTTAGTTAGCGATGACAGAACTACAACATATGAGCCGCCAAATCCGGCAATCTTATATTATCCTGAGGACAGGCAGTCTATATTTGGGGTTATTGCTCGATCAAAACCGGGAGAGAGATTGATCGAAGTAAAAAATATTGTAGGTTATGACCAAAGTTTTATTGATCTTGACAGTACAGAACTCGGCACCGCTTTCTTCTATCTTGTTTTGTTCAAGTGCGAGAATGGATATTTTAAAATAATTTGGGAAGCTCCAATCCCTTCCCATGGCGGGTTTAATTATATCGCTATTCAAAAATGGAATTATAACGGGACAAAATTCATAAGAACAAATTTTCATTACGCTCAGGGAGTCGGGAACATCAGCTATAATTATTTTTTAATTGATGGACTGGAAAAGCCGCCGCATTTGCTGATGACTTATGAGGGAATAAATTTCAAAAGAACAATTGCAAATATTAATCATGATGAATTTCCCGATTATTATGAGCATATTTACTACGATGATGGTACAAAAATAATTCCCGGTGATTCAATTGCTTTTGTTTGGAATCAAAAAGACAGCGTGTATCAAAATCTTCTCAATAAGAAGCACACTCGACCTTACTGAAGTTATTTTTATCATATCTATCTAATATAAATTTCTTATTTTTTATTCTAATATTATATTGCACATTACATCCAAAAGAAATAAGGGAATAAGGTTATATTTCAATAGGTTATTTGTTTTACTAAGGTTAAATAAAAATAAATATCTACTTGCTGAATAAATGTCTAAAATCAAAAACCTTAGTAACATAAAGAAGAGGGGTTATTTAGCCTTATTACCTTATTTTCAAAATTGAGACTAAATTTACTATTAGAAACTTCTTTCCGACTCCAAGAAGATTTTTCTTTTGGAATGAGAGAGAAGAATTAAATAAAAGAAGGATTGAATTCGGAAACATTTTAATCTATCTGACACTGATAATTAGTTAAACTTTATTCCTATTTCATATTTATTATGCACAGCAGTTTTTTTTCTAAAAATTTATAACTGATTTATTTTTCTAATTCTCCAGATTTGACTATATTTTTTGGAAAATAACTTAATGTTTTAGCAGTAATTGATTTAAGGATGAATAAACGATAAATATCAAAAGGAGCATAATGGAAGAAATAAATACGACATCATCTCAATTTCCGGATATTACAGACCAAGCGGATAATTCTTCGAAGAAAGACTTTAGTAGAGTTGGTTTGAAAAGTATTTCTGTTATTGAAAGCGAACTGAATTCACTTTATACCGGTGTTGGTATGCGTGATATTTCATATTCATGTGTTATCGAATTGAGAGGAAATGATGTGCTCGATTTCCTTCATAGGATTAGTACAAACTCTGTAAAGAATTTGGCTAAGGAAGAAGTTGCAAAAACTATTTTCACAACTGAAAAGGGACGGATAATTGACATTGCCGCAATTATTAATTTAGATGAGTATCAGCTTTTAGTATCCAGCCAAGAGCATCAAGAAAAGATGATGATGTGGCTTAATAAATATGTAATCTCCGATGACGTTAAGATTAATAATATAAATGGTAAATATACTTTGTTAGAAATGCTTGGTCCGCAGGCAGATTCATTCATGACATTAATCAGCGGAAACATTGTGAACAATATTAATCCGAATACAATAAAAATTATTAATACCGAAGGAATAATTTTCTTTTTGATGAAACATTTCGATCACAATGGACAGCTTATTTATTGGATTTTAGCCGACCCGGTTTACGCACAAAAGCTTATCCGGTATATGATTGAGAATAAAGATCCGTTTAATTTTAATTTGATTGGTGAAGAAGCATATTCTCATTACAGGATTGAAAATGGAGTACCAATAGCACCGAATGAAATAAACGATTTTTACAATCCTCACGAAGTAGGATTGATGCAGCTTGTGAATACAACAAAAGGATGTTACATCGGGCAGGAAGTTATTGTACGGCTTGATACTTATGATAAAGTTCAAAAAAGCTTATGCGGATTTATGTTTTCCGAAACAATTAGTGATTACGAAAAATTTTTATTGTTTGATGAGTCAAATGTTGAAGCAGGAAACATCACTTCAACAATTTATTCTTATAAATTTAAAAGACATATCGGAATTGGATTTGTAAAACGAAAGCACTTTGAAGAGGGAACAGTTCTGTTAGCGAAAAACGCTGATAGGAATCCAATTAAGGTTACTGTTAAAAAGCTGCCATTTAAAAAGTGAAGATATATACAAAAACCGGCGACAAAGGAGAAACGAGTCTTTTCGGCGGTGAGAGAGTATCTAAAAAATCTGATAGGATTGAAGCATACGGCACAGTTGATGAACTTAATTCCTTTATCGGCTTGGCTATAACTGAAGTATATGATTCTGATGTAAAAGATCTTCTTTTAAAAATTCAAAATCAATTATTTATTGTCGGTTCAGATTTAGCAACTCCGAAAAACAGTAAGACATCAAAGCTCAAAATTCAGCGGGTCACACCAAAATTTTATAAAGATATTGAAAAAGAGATAGATCACTTCGATGCTCAATTGGAAAGCTTAAAAAATTTCATACTTCCAGGGGGATCAAAAAGTGCTTCATTGCTTCACGTATGCAGAACCATTACCCGCAGAGCCGAACGCAGAGTTGTGGCATTAAATAATACGGTGAAGGTAGGCAGCAATATCATTATATTTCTTAACAGATTATCTGATCTTTTCTTTGTTCTTGCTCGTTATGAAAATAAGTGTTCAAAAATCCACGATATTAAATGGACACCCTAACTACAGTTTGCTTGCTGCCGATTGTCAATTGCCAACTGATTTCCGGGGGTGAATTTGGTTTCGACGGGGTTAAAGAAGCTTAGAACTGCGCACCGTGTTCCCCAGAGTACACGTAAAACAATTGGGAAAAAAAATAACTGGCGAATATAACTACGCCTTAGCTGCTTAATTAAATAAGCAGCCGTTCACTAAATTTTTTCATGCCGGGATTTGGATGAACGTCGTTTAGGTATGATAGCCGATTCTGTCGCTTGTGCAGATAAGGTGAATTCAATAGCAAGCAGGCTTTATGTGATCTTTGTTTGTTTAGTAGCATGAAGCCATAAATAAACAAACTATGTGTGTAGAGGTTCTTTGGATCTTAACTTCGGACGCGGGTTCGACTCCCGCCACCTCCACTCTGGCTTCGTTCTCGTAAACTCGAACTTCGCCAGACAGGTCTGTTTTCTATTGATTCCAAATAATCAAGTTTATCAATAGAAGCCAGAACCGGCGAAGCCCAATCTCGTCTATTGGAGGATAAATAAATTGGGCGAAGACGGTCTGAATATTATAGGATACTCGAATCATTTATAAATATTGAAATATTTAGGCAGTAATATCTGATTTATTTTTTAATTGGAACTAATATTTAATCAAATTTATAATGTTGCATAGTGTACTATTATGCTTATATAATTCAAAGTGATTCTGACCCATCCAAAACCTACATTGGATTCACTTCAAATCTTAAAAAGCGGCTCGCGAAGCATTATGAGGGGGGATCAAATTATACGTCCAAGTACAAACCTTGGAGAATTAAAATTGCTGTAGCATTTGATGATAAGCAAAAAGCGCTCGCATTTGAAAAGTATTTAAAGAGCCACTCTGGGAGAGCATTTGCAAAAAAACATTTTTAGAAAAATTATATTCCCCACTTTCATTTTATATAGATAATTGAATCAAGGGGGAGTCGAAGTTCCCATTGTTTGTTTTACAAACATTCCCATGAATTATAGTTCAATTGATTTCAGCAGTTCTTCTACCCATAAAAAGAAATTGAATAATAAAGCGGATGAGAAATTTACATGCTAAGCTTTGGGCTATGCACTTCATTAAAAAATATGAAAAATATACCAATCATAATTTGAATTGCAGTAGTTACAATATAATAAGTAGGTCCAACTTCTACTTCATGATAATAAACAAAGAATTTGAGTAATAATGAAAATTCATACATAACTAACATCAAATGAAAAAGTAAAAGCTTACGATTCTCGCTAAAATAAATTACTAATACCTTCAAGAAGGTGATAAAAATAATAAAGTGTATTACCATTTGGATTATGATAGAAACCGGCATTGAATAAAACACAACAATTAAGCTTGCAGTTAAGAGAAACAGAATTATGCTGAGTTTAATTTTCTTTCCCAGCTCGAATAGTGCAGGGTAAAGAAGAAGAATTGTTCCTAAAAGATATAAAACAGTTGTATTAAATTTAAAAAAATGATGTGAAATAAAAGCTAAGGGGTCAAGTAATCCGAGAACCAAAAAGAAAAAGAAAAACCTTGTTTTAAATTGCCTAATAGGAACTAAAAGCCATATGAACGAACTTAAATATTGAATACTTTTTATTAATTCCATCAATCAGGGCAATAAGGTGGACAAATCCATGAATACTCCAAAGTAAAATCGCCGTTAGTGATTGTTAAAACTTCCTTACGTTGTTCTATGTAAGTCACCGGAGTATTCCCATTGTCTAATAATTCCTGAACGATCGAAGTAGAAAACACATGAAACACTTCCGAATTGCTTACCGAAAACCCTACCGGTAATAAAACTTTTCTATTATTGTCCAAAATATAACTATCATTATTGATAAAATTAAACATAATCACTTTTGTGCTTTGATTTACCAATGACTGCAAAGTTGAGGTGGGCATTTCTTTTGAAACTAGTACTGCTCCGAATAATTTATTGGCTTCTTCTTTATTGAGTATTTTACCCTGTGAATATACATTTATGCTCATCAAGGCAACAACAGAAAATGCAAATAATAACTTTTTCATTTTTTTCTCCTTTTTTTTATTCTAAGATATTATTACGGCATAATAAAAGAAATACGTACTTATACGTATTTTTATTGGAACAATTCTGCGGGTGGAATTTGAAAAAGTGATAAATTGTTAAATTTTGCAAAGAATTATTTCTCTTCAAAAAAAGATATACGTACTTATACGTATGGTCATTTGGAGGATTTCTGTGATTGGATTGAAAAATTGGAAAATTTTAAGGTTTTATCTTGAATTTTTTCTTTAAAACAAAATGAATACGTATATATACGTATGGTTACATAGGTGGGTGTTGATGATAGGATTGAAAAATTAACAAAATTCATAGGTTTTGCTTGGACTTATTTCTTTATAACAAAATGAATGCGTAATTATTTATGCGGTCGCATAATGTCTTGCACGATGTGGAATTTGAAAGATTGAAGAAATATTATGTGTGATTAAGAATATTTTTTTTAAAGGCAGCATACGATATGGCATATTTTATTAATTCAGGAAACGAATTGAGCTTTAATTTCTGCATAATGTGTGTTCTGTGGGTATCAATAGTTCTTTTGGCGCTGTATAATTTATCAGCTATTTCATCGCTGGTTAATCCATCAGCGATCAATAAAAGGATTTCTACTTCTTTGCTCGATAGGCGTGCTACGTCTTCAAAACCGGTAGAATACATATGGCTTTCATATTCAGTGATGAGTTTCTCGATTTGTTCATCGGAATATTCCTGACCAAAATACATTTTACCATCATATACAAGTTCGATAGCGTGAAGCAATTCCTGCTTGGTAACATTTTTATGTATTAATCCTGATCCACCGGATTTTATGCAATGATATATATAATCCTCACCGCCGTACATTGATAAATAAATAACTCTAATGCCGGGATCCTTATCGGAAAGAATGCTCACAGCTTCAAATCCCGATAACTCAGGCATGGAAATATCTGTTATGACCAAATCCGGCTTGAGCTTGAAATATTTATAAATCAGATCTTTACCGTCATTTGCTTCACCAAGTATCCTGATTTTTTCCTC
>Ga0209321_10001640_pt1 | contig 15258 bp, 17 predicted proteins | sample Rifsed16ft4_FD_184012 | JGI IMG/M metagenome (GOLD analysis project Ga0209321, IMG submission 184012) | Soil microbial communities from Rifle, Colorado, USA - sediment 16ft 4 - CSP-I_5_4 (version 2) | ecosystem: Environmental > Terrestrial > Deep subsurface > Rock core/Sediment | place: Rifle... | reverse complement strand
ACCTGTTTGGACATTGATCTTTTTTAACCAATATAAGAAGATACCCGTAGAATGAGCGGAATCCCCGCCAGTGCCAAGTTCAAGGATAGTGCGAGGTAATACCTTGGCGCAGGCGGCCAGATAAGAAGCGCAAATAGGCACCCTTAAGACATTCAGATATAGTGCCTTTTCAATATCAGAGGCAAACCATCTATCATCAAGGTCTTTCGCCCTATTTATGATCCCAGGACTATTCTGGTCATAATCTATGGTGTCAGGCCAGAGTTCATTCATCCGTAATGGCATTGAACTATTGATATAGTTCAATTTAATAAACAAAGGTCCTTCGGGAACCATATCGACCTGGGGAGATCCCTTCTCCTGTGTCAACCTTATGCCCTTCATCCAACCATTCTCTATACTGCCATCATCATGTACTATGTAATATTTCTCATCATATAGATCATCAAAGGTCATTTCCCCCCCCCACTCCATACGTCCACAAGGTTGCACCATCTACAAAACAATAACCTGTTAATCCCTTCTCGTCTAAAAATTCCTCTATATCCCTACAGTAGCCTTGTAATTCCTCTTTTTCAAGGTTATAGTCATGCCAAATGATGCCCCAGGGCTTGGTAATTAATCTATTTTCCCAAGCCGTCTCACTATCCTTTTTAACTGATGCCGCAGTATGATCTGCATCTATAAAACATAAATTGATAAGCCCTGGTAGATAATACGACCATGAATCCATACATCTCTTAATTATATAATTCTGGTTCTGTATTAGATATCCCGTAGGATACTCTTTATTACCTTCGTGTTTATGGGTCTTCTTATTGTCTATCGTAACAATTACCGCTTGTGGATTAAGGTAGGATAATAGTCTTGTCCCCATGCCTAAATTCGTTCCCATCTCAACTATGTTGTCCGGTTTTACAAATGATGACAGCATGGTCAATTCCCTTGTATAGAAATTCTCGTCCCTATAAGGCTCATTATGGGGAGGTGAAGCGCAGAACCAGGATATATACGCTTCCTTAGAGTTATGGGCAAGCATGTTTTTATCCTGCCCCTGCCAGTTAATACCTGTAAAGGGCTGGCTGTTTACAGCATCGGATAGGGTCATCTGCCACGACAGGAGATGCCTCATCAAAGGTTCCGGCGTCTCTGATTCTTTGATGATTTTAATCATATAGATACACCTCCCTTTGCATAAGCGGCATGGATCTGCCGCACAGCCTGAGCTCCTCTTTCCGTCATATCCCTATTATACCAGCCATGCTTTTTTATCAGTTCGATAGTCTCTGCCTGTATCTTTGGATCTACAACCATCTTCCAGTACCGGGCCTCTCTCTCAAGCCAATATTCAAAATTATTGAGCACTGTAGGGTCTGAAACAGGATGCTTAAGTATGTCAAGCGCCCTGGTACCGCCCCAAAGGTGAACAGTGTTTGCCTCTTCTATTGTGGAATCGGTGTAGAATGTACCTATGGGTATCTGTCTCTCTGAATCGATCTCATGGATAGTATTGGCTACAATAAATCCATATCCATTTTCAACTGCCCAATGATGAAGCTGCTGCGCCGGTTCATACCATCCTGGCCCGCGTAACTGGCCTGTTGGATTACCGCATTTCATTTTTGTGCCTGGTGGAAATCCCCTTTTCTCAGAGAAAGCACCTACATCCTCAAGGAATTTATCATAATGGGGAATAATGGATTCTGATTTCTGGAAATCCTCGCCCCAATACATCATAGGATCTTTATTCGCTCGGAATGCTGCCTGTGCCTGCTTCAATACATTCATATCGTACAGGGTGGCAGAGGGGTTAATAAATGCCTCCCCATGCCAATGACCTACCGCATAACAGGCCGCCTCACCCTCTTCTGACACCTCTTGTATCTTATCCAGATACCATTTTAACCAGCCATCCCTCAAGACCATGACATCCGATTCCATAGTAAAGAGATAATCTGCGTCAAAGGTATCTATGATGTAATCAAGGGCGGTCCCATGCCATTTTGATTGCCTCTGATTATTAACAACGGTTACATCGAAAAGGCCTAAACCGCGCGCAGCAGGGGACCAGTCCCAGGCATTATCTACAACAATGATCTGGCAATCTTCAACTCCGGGGTTAAACTTCTTAAGCTGAGTCAAACAGGTTTGCGGCCATAACCAAGTATGGGACATAGCAAATGTAATAATAATCTTCATGTTACCTCCTTGCCGGGCACCGGCAGCTCCGGTAAAGGCATCCAGTGGGTTATGTCTTTTTCTTGCATATCAAATTCATAATCGATCCATTCTCCATATTTCATACAAACTCCTCATGTATAATAGGCCGTAAAAGGTTGTTTAATATCTCATTATTCTGACAAAAAGTACATCTATCACACTTCTCTTTTACCCACGGGATGGATCCTGATCCCCTTGTCCCATAATACTTCTCTATCTCTGTCCAATGACAGATCCTATATTCCGGCGTAAAATCCCTGTTGGCATCAGTATTGAGTGATATGGAGTTGCAGGGATAGACATATCCGTCTGTATGGAGCCAGGGCTTGACCGCATCAAGCCGGCAATATTTTGCTTGATCCTGGGTTTTGTATTGGAAAAAGAAGGGCGGCCCGAAATCATGTTTGACGATATCACCCCACATCTCATGGATCTTTGGCATCCTCTCTTTATCTGCGAAGCACTCAGGAACAATCCTTACGTATGCAGGGTTGTATTGTTTTACATAGTCAGATATTTTTGTTAATGTGTTCATGGCGACACCGAACAACATTTCTTTCTGACCTACAATATATGAGAATCCCAGCACCGGATTTTCAAGTTGAGGAAGTTCTAATTCTTTAATATAATCCAGAGTTGTAAGGCTTACCCTGATCCAGGTAAACTTCTCTAATGTTCCACGTGGAATATTCTTTAACCTGATTCCATTTGTTATCAACCCTAATTTAAGGTCAAATTGCTTGCAGTATGTTACAATGTCGGACAAATAAGGGTACAAGGTCGGCTCCCCCGCCCCCGTTAATTCTACTGTCCCTATGCCGCATTTTATAAACGCAAATATCGCATCTTTTAAACTTTCCACCGGCCATTCAAGGTCTCTCTGTCTACCCGCCACGCTGCAAAAAGTACATTTGAGGTTACACTTATTGGTAAGGCTGATCTGTAACGATTGCGGGCGGGCGGGTCCCAGGCGTAATCCGTTAATCATGCTCATGTGCCTGATATACTTCAAACCTGTGCTTGTGTATATGCCTTCCATTATTTCCCTAACCTCAAATCTGTGCTTAGTCGAGATAACATATCCAGAAAATGTTCATTTAGTCTATGATGGTTTTTAAATGGATACACGCTAAGTAATTCAGAAAGGCTGGATACTGAAAGCGGCTTGGTTTTATATAATAGGATTCCAAGACTTACAGCCACCGATCTACTTTTCCCTTCATGGCAGTGAATTAATATCTGTTTACCGGCTGCCCATAAAAAATATCCTGTTTCAACTGCTAGTTTGAATTGAATATAATCATTCCCTGGTCCATCCAAAAGACCAAACTTATAACTTTCTATCCCTTCATACCAAGGGTCATTCAAATCCTTGGCAACATTTATAATTGCATTTATACCCAAGGTCTTGATATTATCTATTTCATGAAGGGACGAATGCGAATCACCAAGAAAAATATTATTACTGACCTGTTTAATCATGCTTCCCCTTGTGATATTCTTCTGTCATAGCCCAATACTTCTTCCCGGCAGCCTCACCTATTTGATTCTCCAAGATATATGTGTCCTTGTTCTCCTCGTCTTCCTTATAGAGCCTGTTACACAGATCAACTATCATCTGTAATCTTTCCGGGGTCTTAAGAAAGCCAAAATGTCTGATAACGGGATTACTGAATTCCTGTAATGTTTTTGTTACACCCCTGATCTGTTCATGGACTTTACGCACCCAATAGATTGTATGCTTAACCTTGACAAACCGGCACTGCCAGTCCGCATAAACCCGAATGTCCGGATTCTCACAGATAGATCTATCCCATGCCCTGTAATGCTGCCTTGGAAGCAAGATTAAATCATAGTCCATCTTCTCTTTGGATAGTTCTTTGAGCTTATATACATCAGGCTTATCCATCCGTTCATCGCCATCTAAGATCAAAGCCCATTCTGTCCTTGCAAGGTGTACCGTTAATGTCCTCATCTGACCATATCCCGGAACACCGTTAATCTCATACACCTTTGCACCAAGTTTTCTGGCAAGTTCACAGGTTCCGTCTGTCGAGCCTGTGTCCACGACAATGATATCATCTACAATATCAGCTACACAATTAAAGACAGCCCTGATATTTGAAACTTCATTTAAGGTATTCATGCATAAAGTTATGGACATTAAACCCTCGCTAGAAGCTCATCCAATTTCTTCCTGACATCAGGGAAGAGGTCAGGGAACACCTGTTTTATGGCCTTTTTTACCATAGTAGGATTGTGTCTGCGTCCACAAGGATTGGGACAATTATTAAAATTCCCCGAACATGCGCCCAGAGCCGGACAATTACAAGTATAATCCGGTTCAAGCCAGACATGGGGGGCCGAAGTCAATGCACCTGTTATGGCAGCCCTGCCGCAACCAAATGTAATTACAGAGGGGATATCATATACTCCTGCTACATGCATGGGAAAGGAATCTATACCGATGAAGCCTTTTGAGTGCGCTATGACATATGCCGACTCTTTGTAGGTAAGTTTTCCACGTAGATCAATTAATTGAAAATTGCCATTGCCCAGGATCTGGTCGAACTTGGACCCTATCTGGACTATAGGCAATTTAGCGCCTTCAAGCGCAATATGAAAGTTTAGATATGTCCTATATGGATGGCTAGTGGTATGTACCACAATATATTGGTCAGGTAGATCCATTTCAGGCTTGGCAAGATCAATTAAAGGCTTATTATACGGTACATTTAAAAGTCTGCAATAGAGATACGCCAGGGGCACGTTCCCGGCACTCCAGTTTCCTCTTAAGATCTGATCTTCGTGTGGTTTATAGACTATTTCGTAATCATGGATATTAACAGGGTTGTAATCAATGATCTTATTAACATCAGGATGGCCGGAGACAATATCCTGATATTGTCTCTGCGTCATATATGTTATGGGATAACCTGGATGTCTTTCTTTAATGCCTTTTAGTACAGAAGTGGATAGGAACACATCGCCCCCCGACGAATGTTGTACTAACAATACTTCTTTCAACTTAGGTTTGTCAAATTCTTTTTTTACATCAGAGATTAAAGGCCGCCAGTATTTCTGTATGACGTTGGTTTTGGAGAATGTTTGCCTGGCCAGTCTTGATTGTTCATCTATTTCGAGCTTGAATGATGTCTTGTCCTTTTTGTTATAACAATCCATGATCCTGTTTACGAGGTCATCTTCATTAACGGGATATACAGCGCATTTTGCTACATTAGTTCTGTAATCCTGATATGATGAGACAGGTTTTATGCCCGTTGCTTCACAGATGCCAGAAAATCCGGTATGACCGGGAATTAATACCGGTATTCCTGCAAATAATGCCTCAACTGGGGGAACTCCGAATCCTTCCGATATTGATACCGAAACAAATAAGTCCGCACAGTTATATATCTGGTTCACTGTCGATTGTGGATAACCATGATGCGGGGTAAATGCTACAGGGAAGGAAATGTCCGCGTCTACTATCCTGGAATCCTGAGCAGCATATGTCAGTTTTAATGCAGAGGCCACAGCTAGAAGATCAGTCGAAACCTCTGGTTGCATCCATATATCGACGGGTGAACAATGCAGATACAAATGGGCCTTGGGTATCTCCTTTTTGACCCTGGCAAAGGCCCGAATGATGGCCGGAATGTCCTTGCGTGCGCTGTTTCTGTTATTGGACATGATGATATACTGGTCATCTTTAAACCCGACTACATTACGATTAAATAATCTTTCGTCCTGCGAAAGAGGTTTAAAGATCGTTTCATCCACTGAATCCGGTATATATATCAGTCCCGGGACCTTCTTTTTTATCTCATCATAACCGGCCCCATTTTCAAACCCGATGCCCCATTTAGAATGGGTAATAGGATAATCTACAAGATTCAATATGTAGATCTCTTCATCAGACAATGGATATTCTGTAGAGAAATATCCTATTGTTTTGAATTTTTTCTCAAATTGCAGATTTTCAAGCCATGAGGCAAACCAGCCTTTAAATTCCCATATATCGCCCACTAAGAATAATACATCAGCCCCTGATTGTGGGAATACGCGTCTGAATAAATGATAAGCGTCATCATTATTACCCAGAGAAGCACGGTAGATCTTATACGGAGGACGGTTTTTGGAATCAAAGATATAATGCGGCGATTCATCTATCCGATTCAAAGCAAAAGCTGCTGTCTCGAAATGTAGTGAGAGTTCAGATAAGATATTCTTGGTCTGGATGGAATAACCTGTGGCACCTTGAGGATCGTCACCACAATAGAAAAGCTTCATTTTTTGTCCCTCCGAACAATAAAGATTTTAGACTAAATTGTTTTAAAAATCATGTGGTTCTACCTGCCCCATCTGATTCCCTTTATATGTAACAAGCGCGATCATATTATTATAGACTGGCAATTCCTGAATATAACGCATATCGTCCTCGGATTGCAACGTCTTGGAATAATACCCTTGAGTAAACAAGAGCCTCCAATCCCGGAGCATAGTTGTGTAGGCTGTTGCCGCTTTATCTAATTTCTGGATATTGATCCAGTAATGGGTAATCATGCCGTATTGCTGATCCGGTACGGGAATCAGATGGATATCACCATTATAAAGTATGGCCCTCTGTGGTCTGCCGGGAATAGTCCTGTCACGATATCGATTAAATGTCTGTTCATTCTCGATCGCAATTGGAATATAAGCGGATATGAGCCCATATTTTGTGGTCGAATCCGGCACTGCGTCCCAGTTTGAATCAACTGTAGCTATCTTAGTCGTGTCGTTATAAAGAATGATCGTTTTCCTCTGACCTGAACCGGTACCGCTAAAAAGGACTATCTCTTTCCCTGTCCTTGATTCGGCTGGGCCTGAATCTGACGCAGAAAGGGTAATAGTGTTTGACGTACCTGCCTGGGCAGTATCCCTTGAATCGGAATCCAGGATTTCTATGTTTTTTAGCGTATCAAAATCAGTAGGTACAGAGATCCTCTGTATGCCGGATGACGCCACCTGAAACTTGGTTCCCTCCAGGAGTTCATGTGTAGATGAATACATCCAGATCTCATTTTTGATCTCTTCTGTCCATGTATCAAGTGCCCTGACCTGTTCTCCCGATGTGGCAACACGGCCAAGGGCCTTTTTCATCCCTTCCTGTATAAGATCAAGTGCGGTTGGATTAGGAGGCAGTGCCAATTCTCATCCTTTCCTGTTCTTCAATTGTTGGTCTGCCCGGCTTTCGTTTCTGTTCTGACGTGGTTATCTCAGGTGGAGCGGATATCACACTTACATAATCGGCCTCATGGCTATTCATCAATGTATGATACACACCGTCCGAGACTTCCACCTTCTCTCCTCTTGTAATCTCTATATGTTCCTCCGCCCCATGGGCCCCGCAGTGCACAGGAACAATTATGCCTGCCCTATCTTCTCTTTTTCTTATCATGATTATTGGCATCTTAGTCCTCCCTTTCTATTATAACAGAAAATCTGTCATGTACTTCTTCTTCCAGCTCTCCTATCATCCTTCCTGTCGTATCGTGCCTAGTCTTGCCAAGCTTCGGTACCATAGTGGTCGTCCTTGATGCATTAATAAGTATCTGTGCCAATTCCTTCGGGATAGTCGCCATCTTCCCACGCGGAAGCACGTAATTATGACCGTTGTGATTTAAATAAATCGGACAATCCCCATTTGGGTCATTAGGATTTATCGGCACCATTAACGTTACCAGTCCGGATGTCTCAACTTTTTTATCGGTTTCTTTATCGTATTCTTTTTCAATGATATGATCCACTATTGGGTCGGGTATCTTTTTTCTTAACTTGGTTAATTTCTTGTTTTTGACTTCACTTACTTCCATTCTCCCTCCTGATTTATTAGGTCATTTAGGGGTTTAGGCTGAAGGCTGTTAGGGATCCCTTCAGCCTATCTACCTATCTTATGTAGGATCGTTACCCCTTATCGCAAGCCAGAATAGTTCATCTGACCCTGTTGGGTTTAACTGTGAATCCGGTCCTATCTTGAATCCAATATTTGTCCCATCATCGATAGGCGTAATACCGGAACTTGTGAGGTATGCCGGATTGGATGCCCCTGACCGCCTTAGCATGGCGTCATTAGGCATGCCTCCCCACCACTCTCCTTCTATCACCTTGTTCCGGTTTAATAGTTTGACCACTGTGGGCTGAAAACCCACATTGACATTTATCACGGCATTGGTTGTCAATACCGCTCCTGATCCTCTTACATCCTGTGATCCACCCATTTTATTGTCCTTTCATTCTATTTTTTACTCTTCGATCCTCACTTCCCCTATGACGATGCGGCCACTTCTATCCTGTGCATGAAATTATCATTCAGGATAGCAGTTGTGGTTATGGCCTTCCAGCCTATAGTACCTATCTGATCGAGTGGATCGGATGTACCACCTGACCCTCTTGCCTTAAGGATAGATGACATAGCAGCGCCCCTGAGAGGGATCACGCCGTAGGCATTCCTGGCAAAAACCATACAGAGATAAACATCAGCCGCAGAACTTGTGGTCTTGATTCCACTACCTCCCGCGCCTCCGCCTGCCACCTTGGGCGCCTGTGTGGTCTCAAGGAACCTCATCTGGATGGAAGGGATTGCACCTATCTCCGATTCATGGACGACCTGTCTTGTCCCATACTCTTCCACGCCTACAAAACCGGTCAGGTTCCTTACATCGTAAGAAACATCCGGACTGATTACACAGGCATATGACATGGGAATAGGCTGTGTATCCACATTCTGGCTGGGGGAAAGGATGTCCCTGATCCAGCTTGCATTGTTGTTCCGCAGTGTCCTTCTCACAGACCTTAGGGTTGCGAGAGATATGATCGAGTTTACATCCGCCCTTGCAGAACCATTTGCATATGTAACCCCGGTCCCTGCCTTGAGTACGTCCCGCCTTATAATATCGATGCTCTGTGCAGACTGTTCACCCTGTAACTCCTGAAATTCCGTCAGGGTAGGATCAGGATTAGAAAGGTCCACTATGTCTGTATATTCTATCCATGCTCCGTATTGGAGCACTGTTGCGGTGATGTCCGACTTGGTTGGGTTTGAAGAGCCGGGAGGGACACCTTGTGTAAGCGGCGATATAGACGTGCCAAGTGCCTCATATCTCCTGAATTTGGCAATCATACTATTCCCCTGGGGAAGCGGCCTGACCTGCCCGAAAAGCTCATATACAAGATCAGGCAACGCCCTCTCAAGTAATAGTCTATTGTAATATTCTGATACTGCTGAAGATATCTGTGTAGTCGTTGTTAACATTTTATTTTCCTCTGATTAATATTATCCGGTCCTCAACTTGACCGATTTCACCATATTTTCAAACTCTGCCTTTTTCATGGCAGCCGGGGATGGTGTCTCTATGTTGGTCTTTGAATCTACGCCAGGTGTTATATGAGATGCCGCCTTTATGCCGTCAATTATCTTCTCCACATCCTTTTTCCCTGATTTTCCTTTCCCTTGCCTGTAGGAAGCAAGTTCTATGGCGTCTCTTAGTATCTGGGCATTGGTTTTTTTCCCAATGATTTTCTGTATCTCTTTGCCCATGGGGGTATTAGGATCAAACGCCTCTTTGTTTTCCGACATGGTCGACTTGATCTCCATGGCCTGACCCACCTCTTCCAATATAGATTCCCTGAGCCGCCTGTTGTTCTCTGCTATAGCACCGGCCAGATATGGTTTGTATTGATCCGGATTGGCCAGGACAGATGTTAATTCTTGGTCTGATACCTCAGCCCATGACCGCATTTGGTTATCTCCCTTTCCCTGCCTGCCGTCTTCTCTTATGCTATGCAGCTTTTCTACCGCCCGGTCTATAACCTCCTCTGTGGTTAGTTCTTTCTTCTCAGGTTGAACTTCCGCTTTTGGCTCTTCTATCTTTGCAGGTTCTACTACTGTTTCAGGCTCTTTTGTGTCCTTATCCATCTATCCCCCTCCTTGTTCATTGTTTGCCGGACCGGCAGGCTGTGCCTGCGACAATTCCGTCATTAGTTGCTCCTTATCGGGAAAATCAGATACCCTCATCAAGAGCCCTAACAGCCCCGGAGTTGGCGGGAATCCGCTTTTCGCCATTGTCTCAATCAGGCTCATTACCTGAGTGAATTGCCTATCTCTGTGCGATCCGAATAATGGTGATACATCTACAACTGTGTCGTATCGAATGTCCATTGCGTCATTAATAAACCCCATAACATCCGATTCTGTCTCAAGTAGTTTTTGCCGGTCCGTCTCTCCGATTAAATCTATAATCTTGGATGCCGGATAAAATTGCCGTATCATGGATATAGCATGTGGGCCCAGCAGTTTTTGGGATCTAGTCAGATTATCGTATAACGGCGCAAGTATAGTCGCCCCGGATCGCTGAAATACCTGGGCTGCCTTGCCGGATTGATCTCCGGATCGGGCTAGTCCCATTAACTCCTGTATGGCTCCGGATGTATTTCTCACTTCATTTTCTGCCACCTGCATAAGATCAATAAAAGATGATGGTAAGTTCTGCCCCTGGATCTCCCTTGGTTCACCCACCTGTGGGTTGTATTCAAAAAAGAAACCCGGTTTTCCCGACTCCTGCCCCCATGTTGACAATTGTTGGGGCGATACTGATCCTTTCGGTATCTTCCACCCTCCCTTAGCCATAGTATTGACAATATGCAGAAGTTGGCTCCATCTCTTATTTTTTTCACGTTGCGGGTCCTTGAGTGCCCTTACAGCGCCCATGATACGTTCATCAAAGGTGTAACCTTGAAATGGAATGAAGGGATAGAGATTATGTTTGTAAGGACTTGGACCCTCATATAGGATCTTCCAGTATGTTATATCCGTCCTCATAGTCTTATTCATCAATCTTTCGACCAGTTGTACTTCGGGAACGGGCTGAAAATGCCTGACCATCTCACGAGTGAGGATGTCTATGTGTTTTGTCGCAGCTTTTTTACTATCGTGTCTCATAACAGAGCCATCGGGCATAATATGAATCCATACGCGGGTAGGTACCTTATGCCAGATCTCAAGTACCCTGACTTGTCCTGTCCTGGTATTTCGCCATTCCTCTTCCAATACCTTTTCCCCTAATTGATCCGGAGGGACAGTAAGCCAGTCGCCGGGATGTATCTCCGACATGGCTTCCGGGTGATATAGCTTGAGCATCTCTATGTCCATCCATTTTGCGTGGATAATATATTTTGAGTCTTGCATGTTATATCGTGATGAGGATGGGTCCCGGAACACGGAAAGCGGGTGTATCCTGCGATAACTTATCTCAGGTACAGGGTCGTCGTCATTGATAAATGGGTCTAATCCCTCACATAGATATCCAAGCCCGCAGATAATCATATCGGTAAAAGAATGGGATACCTCATGTGGGAGCTCGGTTGTCTCCGACATATAAGAAAATGAGCTATTGGCTATACCGGCAAGCCTGTCGTCATCGAGACCTCTCGGTTTATATGAGATGCCTAGTCTTGATTGTCTTTCCTGTCCGGATATAAGATTTATGGTAGGTAGTACTACATTCATGACAAGGGCGGGACGCTTTTGCCTGATTAATTCGGCTTTCTGGCTTTCATCCCATTGACCATAGCCTTCGACAAAAGAGAAGTCTTCCTTGGCATCTATGCGCCATATCTCGGATGCACGCCTGGACTGATCGAACCATTCTCTGTACTTTTGGATGGGCTCTTCAGAGAACTTCATGTTCTGTTTATTAGATTCTGTCATAAAAAATAAAAAGCCGGTACAAGTGGATTAACCACTCATACCGGCTCGTTGTATACGGTCGCCAGTCTGAATTAAATCTTTTTTATTCTCTTATGCTGCCTCATCTCAATACTTTGTATCTCGTTCTGGTTTATATTTAATAATAATTGTCCCGATCCACATCCTTTTATAAAACTTCGACAAATATCACAAATATGATCTGATTCTTTATCTTCGGATCTTATATCACTTTTTTTATCGTCTGTCAAATTATACCCCCATCCATGCAAGTTCGGCTTTTTTATTATCTTCCCTTGGATCATCAAAAATGGAATATGTCTTTTTCACGGCCTCCGTGGGAAGGTAAACAACTTCGAGCGGACATCTGATATGCCCCTGTATTGCCAGACCCAAAGAAAATACCCTGTCATCTTTTACCCCAGCCTGTGCCTGAGCCTTACCTTTTTTATCGATGATAAAAGTAGACATCTCGTCTATGGTCTGATCGTCCGGGATATCTATATTTTTCTCCCTGATAGCAGAACACAAAGCATCAACTAAGGTCTGTCTACTGATGGCATTCGTATGCCAGCCCATTTTTCTTGATTCCGATACCCCGGCCAAGTCTTCGAGGGATTTACCCGCATAGAGATTCACGAAACCTTTTTTCTGCATGGTTGTAATGGTAGTAAGACCATGATTATTTGATTCACATATGACCCATGCAGAATTATACCAGAGCGCAAGAGATACCAGTTCAGCACCAAATGTATCAGGATCAATAATTCCCACATAAGAGCAAACCATCTTTAATCTGTCGGTATCCCGCCTTAAGATTGTAGCCGAACTGTTGTCCCCATGGGCCAACCCTTCCGCCGGATCTGCGCCCACGATATAGGTTGTTCCCTCTTTTGGTTCTTCCCAGACAGAAAGGATCCCCCCTGATATATTTTCCGTATACAGAGGACCAACTGCCGCGTCCTTTAATTTGTAGATAGAGTCCACATTGAAGACACATCGGCCCATGCCGATGACATATTCACCATCGATATAGACCTTCTTTTCCCAATCCTCATATTCCGAGCAGAGATCATCCAGATATGCCTTTGATATGGCCTTGTTATCATAGGATGATCCTGTCCAGACCTTTAATTTGCCTTCATTTATCCTTTGTTCATTCTTTAAGATCTTCTTGTATGTCCATGTCAACCCTTTTTTCCTGTCCGGGGTCATAGTCCCCCTGATCGTCAGGGTCTTGCCTCCTCCGATTCTGAGCTTGGATTCATTGTAGATCTCAAACATAGGTTCTTCATCAAAACCAATGCCGTCAACCTCAACCGACTGGAACTTTGATTCGCCGGATTCGCATGATTTGAAAATGGCCTGACCACCATTCCACGGTATCTCCGCTATGAGATCACCTTTTTTGAAGTCCCAGGCATTAATGTCACCATGCCATTTAGCCGAAATATCCGGCATGATCTTCTTGAATGTATAAATAACACCATCCCTTAGCATAGGATAGTCAAGGCCTACAATCCACCACCTCTGGGGGGTATTATAAAGTTCTGCTGTCAACGGGTTGTAACCTAGTAATCGACAAATAATATAGAATATCATGACCTCTGTCTTGCCGAATCTCCGTCCTGTGATGGCCCAGCCCTCACAAGCAGGATCAAGGGTGAGATATTCCGCCTGTTTTTGATGGAAATAGAGCTTTAAGTCAACATCAGGCAAGGGTAGGCCGGTATCGCACCCAAGGCAGGAAGGATCAACACACCCTTTCTTGTGATATCTCCAGGCAAATGCCTGTAAATGCTGTATTGATTTAATCCATGGCTCATAGATTGTCTTTGGTATGGTTTTAGACTTCTCAAGCAGGGCTTTCTTTGACCACCCTTCCCTAAGCCACGGATTTGTATTGTGATTATTTATTGATGAGGCCCTGAAACGATTTTTATCGTCAGCAAGACTCATTTGTCCCCGGTCAACACCTGTATCAATGTATTGATATTATATATATTCCCCTTATCAGCCGGACCAACCTTCTCAGTAGCAATATTATATGTCTGTTCCATGGCCCGGAGCTTGTCCCTCCTCGAAGTATCAGAGGCCAAAGTTATCTGATCGAGCAGCCTTACGTCTTTTACCATCTTTTTCCGTGCCAGGATCTGCGCCTCCCTGACCTCAGCCCAGCCATCATCTTCTTCGTTGTTCGGATCAACCTCATCGAGCCGTTTATCGTAGTGTACCATATCGGGGAACTTGTGCTCGAATCCCGGCATTACCTGATTATATTCGGGCTGATTCTTCTGAACCTTATTCTCCTTATTCTCTTCTGAAATCTCATGTCTTCTGACATTGGTAGGGTGGTCCGGATCATATTTAATAAGATAATGTCTAGGCATGGAAACAAATATATCAATAAAAAAAAGATATTGCAAGTAAGCTATGTTATAATAAAATTAATGTTAAAAGCCTACGTTTGCAGTAAAAGATGGAAAGAAGATATCAACAACAAAAGACACAGAAAGGGGAATTCCTTCTATCTGAGACCTAAATCAGAATGGGACCCGGCAAAGAAGTTTAAACTACCCCACTTCTCCGATGAATCAAACTGGGAATGTCCCCTCTGTGACAGGATGATAGCATTTGATGAAGTTCACATAGAGAAATGCCCCTTCATAACCTTAGAAAATCAACTACCTCATGTTTCAATCTGAAACATCTTTTACTGAAGGTGATAAACTCCACTAAGTACATATACTTATAGTCGAATCAACTTACCGGTTTCCTTATTCAAAGCCATTTCTATAGATACCTTAAAGCTAAGACCTAAAGAGAATAATCATAAATCAGATGTTTATAACACTTTGATTTACATAGATTATAAATAAATATCAAAAATCTATTGACAAAGCCTATTTCTTTAATGTAACTTATCTATTTTGAAAGCCTTGTATTCTTTAGTCGCTTCGCTCACTTAGATAATGAAAACCACCATAAACCATACCACCCTATTTATATACCGGATTGTGATAAGCTACGAAAAATGAAAATACGTGTTAGAGATGGTAGCAGCAGGAACCTCTAATCCAGATGGGACCCTAACCGGATTTCGGGATTTTGTGGATAACCTGTGGAGAACCTGTGGATAACTGAAACGAAGTTACAAATAATCTATTAACTCATTGTAATCATTGGTATTATTAGTTGTCATAATGGATCTTATACGAAGTATGAGCTTCTCTGGTATATCGAACTGCCCCTAGATCCCCGGTCTAAGGGAGATATGAAAACCCGTAATT
>Ga0209321_10001636_pt1 | contig 15284 bp, 15 predicted proteins | sample Rifsed16ft4_FD_184012 | JGI IMG/M metagenome (GOLD analysis project Ga0209321, IMG submission 184012) | Soil microbial communities from Rifle, Colorado, USA - sediment 16ft 4 - CSP-I_5_4 (version 2) | ecosystem: Environmental > Terrestrial > Deep subsurface > Rock core/Sediment | place: Rifle... | reverse complement strand
TTCCCTCTCTCGTGTCCAAATAGACAGCTTCGATACCACTCTCCTTCAGCTGTTTCAGAGCATACGTTACTAGCTTCCTCCCTATTCCATGTCTCTGAAACTTTTCTAAGACCTGAAGCTCTTGAATATACTCACAACTCGTAACAGAGCGGTCGAACTCGGGATTCTCTTCGACAAACCAGTAGAGGAACCCAGCGTACTCACTCTGAAACTCGGCCACAATAAGACCATCCAGTGGAATGTTCTGAAGCCTGCCCAGATCCGTGAAGGGATAGAGAGGATTACTCCCGGTGGGTGCCATGTGTTTCACAATCTTCGGCAAATCATTGGCCGACGCTCGACGAATACTAGTTTGCAACAATTGTTTCACAACAACCACGGGCTCGGGCCGAACGGTAGCATTATGCCTACGACTGGGAGAAAGGCTTGGTGAGCTCCTCACTTACACGCCACAGATGTCTAGCGGTCTCCTCGTCGTAGGATTCTTCTGAGGAGCGGGCTTCTTTCACCTTGGAAAAGTACTTCCCACTTAGGCTCTCTAATTCGTGTGAAGTGGCCAGCTTTGTCACAGCCCGGGCAGCTTTTTCCGCACTCATGAAGAAGGGGCTTGCGATCCAGATGACAAGCGACATCAGCCCAGAATCGTCATGTCCAAAGCCAGTCCTCACCACTCCAGGATGAAGACAGTTGGCGGTAACCCCTGTACCTTCCAGTTTCTTGGCAAGTTCATATGTGAACAGAACGTTCGCCAGCTTCGCTTGGCCGTAGGCTCGAAACGCGCTGTAGTTTTTCTCTCCCTGAAGGTCGTCAAAGTGGATTATTGCCCCTCTATGGGCTTCGGAGGTGATGTTGATTATTCGAGCGGGGGCGCTGCGCCTAATCGTATCAAGAAGTAGGTTTGTAAGAAGAAAGTGTCCGAGATGGTTGCTGGCGAACGTTCTCTCAAGACCATCGATGGTGACGTGTCGTTTGTGTAGTATTTCCCCTGCGTTGTTGACTAGAACGTCCAGCTTGCCGTATTTTGCTTTGAAAGAGCCGGCTAGCGTTCGGACCGACTTGAACGATGAAAGGTCGGCGAGCATCAGGTCAACATTCTCATTTCGGCTCTTGGCCTTGACCTCGGCCTGAGCGGCTAGTCCCCGTTCCTCATTCCGAGCAACAATCACCACACTGCCACCTCGCTGTGCGAGACCTATCGCAGTCGCCTTTCCGATTCCGGAGTTCCCTCCGGTTACGATGCAAACCTTGCCATCTATCCGATGATCTAGCGTATCCATTTGCCGAGCCTCAGGGCCTCTTCGAGGAGTCAGAATTGACCTGTGGGTTGAAGACTTAAGGGGTTGTTCGAGAGAACATGATTCAATCGATAAGGGGTCCCTATGGCAGCCATATGCGCATTCGGCCGAGAGGAGGTCCCCGACAGACTGACGATAGAGATTGAGATGGGGGAAAGTTCGACAAGAGTCTGTCCTCGCTGCCTGATGCTGATAACGGTTCACAGACGTTATCATCATATGGACTTAGAGAGGCTTATCCCTCGTATGGCAGAATAGCCGTCCTGGGACATTAGGTGAGAGATAGAAGCCGAGTCGAGTTCGGCTGCAGAATATTTCTCAGGGCCACGGAGCCCTTCACCGCAATTGTTGAGCGAGCGCGCCTTTGCGAGAAGCTTGGTTTCGACTCCGTTCTCGTTGACGACCATCTTCTGTACGGGACAGGGTCGGCAGCCGCACCGGAACCGTTCACAACACTAGCAGCAATCGGCCTACAAACCAGGCGCATCATGGTCGGGGTGGCGGTAACCGACCTTGTCCGTAGACATCCGGCGATCGTCGCGCAGACTGTGGCTACCCTGACCAGATTTCTCCCAGACAGAACCTTTCTCGGCCTAGGGACTGGAGACCCGATGAACCAGAACCCGTTCGGGCTTTCGTCCCAGCACAGCTTCAGCGTGTTGAAAGAAGGGCTCAGAGTGTTGAAGATGCTCTGGGCCTCCAGTATCGAGAAACCGGCCAACTACAAGGGACGATTTTTCTCGCTGAAGAGAGCCTACCTTCAACCTGGGTCGAAGGCCCAGGCGTCCCCCATCTACCTGGCCGCGTTCGGGAAGAAGATGCTAAGGCTGACCGGAGAACAAGCCGACGGCTGGATTCCCCATTGCCACACCCCATCGACCTATAAGACAGACCTTGAAGCGGTTCGAAAAGCCGCGAACCGAGTCGGTCGGAAATTTGACGCGTTTCGTCCCGCCTACTATACACTCGCCTCAACATCCAGCAACTCAGAGGTAGCAGACAGGAATGTTCTGGGTCCTTCGAAATACTTTCTCGCCCTAATTCCGGAAGGACTGAAGAAGGTGGACCCATCTGTGAACCATCCAGGACCCATCTGGGAGAAGGCATCGCACCCGAAGATTCAGAGGAAGATAATACACCGGATAGCGTCCACGATTCCCGACAAGCCTGCCCTCGACATAGCTATTCACGGGACACCTAGCGATTGCATAGAGCAAATAGAACGATACAGAAACGCGGGCTGTCAAGAATTCATGCTCACATTCACGCCGGAAGGGGGACTGTGGTCCACGAAGAATCTTGTCCCCATGATACGCTTGTTCTCAGCCAAGGTCATGAGCTACTTCCGAGACAGATAAGCAAGCATCTTGAACTCCCCAAGCGACCCCGTCCGGCAATGTCCGGCAAGAGCCCGCAGCAACCTACTGTGCTATCTTGCTGGAGGATAAAGGCCCGAGAAGAGAGCAGATACTGCTCCGGCATCTGAAATCTGTGTCTGCTAAAGGTTGCACGGCTCGCTAGTAAGCGAAAGGAAAGAAAAGAGAGAGACTGGAAGTAGTGGCGGGACTAGTTTCAGAACTGCGTTGAATAGTTGCCGTTGCCAGGTCTCTTTATCCTGGTGAACGGGGCCAGCGTTTCTCGGCCATTGCCGTTTCCTGAGACTGGTTTGGTGGTGGAAACCTTTAGGACAGCGGCATGTTTGACCCAGTCGGGAATGATTACGGCTCTGATGAGTTCCTGAATTGATATGCCGCGTTCTTGCGATTCAGTGATTAGAAGTTGGAAGTTTTCGTCGCGGAGGGAGAGCATGAATTTTGCCATGAATACACCGTTACTAGAGGACTAAGTGGTAATGTTCGGGACCATGTCATATAAACGTTCTGGAAAATGGTACAGAGTTTTTGCCTGAAACCGGTGAATTCTTCCCAATAGGAATGTCTATCAATCTCCGGACAACCTGCCTCTTCACTAGAGAAGGTTAAGCAAGGCTGGGACTTGAACAGGCGTGAGAGAACGAATAGAGCTTCATCTTAACGAGGCTCCCAAGCTTCGGACCCCAATATTCATCGCCGGGCTTCCCGACAGCGGAAGAGTTGCCAAGATAGTTCTCGACCACCTGATAAAGACGCTCAACGCGACTCCCATGGGGTATCTCCACTCGGACTACCTCCCTCCCCGGCTGCTGCTCGGCACGGACGGAAGCCTCAGCTTGATGAAGCATGAAATCTATTACTGGATTAATAATCAAGCTGAACAGGATCTGGTTCTCTACACCGGGGATGCCCAGCCGATTCTCCCAGAGGGCGCATACCGCCTCTCGGAGGCTGTAGTAGACCTAGCTCTGAGGCTGGGAGCAGAGACAGTTATCACCGTTGGCGCCTTCATCACCGGCAAGATTGCAGAGAACCCTAAGGTCTACGGGGCCGCCAGCGAACCCAGCCTCGTGAAGGAGCTTCAGTCTCTCGACGTGAAGATAATCGACAGCGGAGCCGTAACCTGGATGAACGGGCTTATCCCAGGACTAGCCAAGATGAAGAACCTTAGAAGCCTCTTCCTATCAGGCGAGACCTCTGGGTTCATGGTCGACCCCAGAGCCGCAGTAGTCATACTGCGAGTCCTGGCCAAGAAGCTCGGGCTCCAGATCGACCTGACGGAACTGGAAGGACAAGCCAAGGAAATAGAGAACGCCCTCAAGACAGCCGTGGACAAGACTGGCTCCCAGGGCCCAGGCGGTTCCGAGTACATAGGGTGACCTTCTTGGCCGAGACGGCTGCCAGCCATCGCGTGATCATAGGTGACAGCCGTCGGATGGGAGAGCTTGAAGACCGGTCCGTCCATCTCGTCGTCACGTCTCCTCCGTATCCCATGGTGGCAATATGGGACGACTTCTTCGCCGAGGCCGAGGCTCACAACTACAACCAGATGCACAACTACCTAGACCAAGTTTGGGCTGAGGTTGAACGCGTCCTAGTTCCTGGAGGACTCGCATGCATCAACATCGGAGACGCGACCCGGACCAGAGACGGAGTCTTTCGACTATACCCGAACCATTCCAGAATCATACAAGCTTTTGAGAAGCTCGGACTGGTCACGCTTCCAAACATTCTCTGGAAGAAACCAACAACAAAACCTCAGTACAAGGGAAAGGGAGCCTTTCTCGGGTCCGGATTCCTCCCACCCAACGCCTACGTGACCCTAGACATGGAATACATTCTGATCTTCCGAAAAGGAGGATTGAGAAGCTTTGCCCCCAAGGACCCTCTACGATACCGGAGTAAGTTCACTAAGAACGAACGGGACAAGTGGTTCTCTCAGGTCTGGTCTGTGACTGGCGCCCGTCAGAGCATCGAGGGCTTGGATAGACGAATCGCCGCTTTTCCGGAAGAGATACCCAGAAGGCTCATCAGAATGTTTTCCATTGTTGGCGATTTGGTGCTCGACCCTTTTCTCGGCTCAGGAACAACACTCAAAGTCGCCCTAGAACTAGAGCGTAGATTCGTAGGGTATGAAAAACTGGACGACCTGGCTGTGGTGATTAGGCGAAAAACCGGCCAGAAATCACGGGAAGTGGTTTTCCAGAGACAGCCCTCTGTCAAGACCGAACTTGTCGGGCTAGAGGCCTAACTGTCCGGGAATTTCGCGCAGTGACCTGACCGTTTGCGCTGGCCGGCCGGCTCGCAAGCCTCCGAGTACCATGTACTGACGACGTTTGACAAGTATGGTAAGCATTCCTACTTGCTCAGCCCCTTCAATGTCAGTCGACGGGTTGTCCCCTACATAGGCGCACTGATTCGGAGAGAGTTGCAACCGCCGGGCCACAAGCATGAAGGGAGCTCTACTCGGCTTTACCTTCGGAGTGTTCTCTCCTGCAACGATAACCGTTTCGAAGAGAGAGTAAAACGGTAGTCTTCGTATTCTGGTCTGTTTGACCCCCGGTGTCCCGTCGCTGTCAGAGACGATTGCCAGCTTCAACCCTGCATTCTTCAATCTCTGAAGTGTGGGCTCTGCGTCCTTAAAGGGAGGACTTGCCTCCATGTACGCACGCCAATATCGCAGCGTGGTTTTGTGAATCCACGGACCCCCCAAATTTGTCAACCGTAGCTGCTTGAGAAGTGTCCTCCACCACTCGTCTCGGTCATAGAGGGCTCGGGGGACAAGGCCTGATTCCGGGGCCCGCCGGTCTCGTTCAATAAGCCGCAGCTTCCTCAGTAATAACGTCCTGCTAAAGTCGAACCCACGCTTCTTCAGGTGTTGAGCTATGATTTCTGATACAATTCGAAGGGCATGCAGCGACCCCTGTCTCGACTTGATGAGGGTGTTGTCAAGGTCGAAGACTACACCCCGAATTCTCCTCTGTGAGAACGCGTCCACCGGCTAGTTGTAAGTCTCGGGCCTTCTGTCGGCAAACCTCGCCTTTCTTAGACGAGCGTGAAGGTCAAGGTCAAGATCGTCCATGGCAATCGCCGTGCCTTTTTTCGAGGTTGACAAGATCCTCGGCAGCGCAATCTTCGTTCTCGGCTCCTGCTTGAGGCTGATAATCGTACTGTGTCCGTCGAACCACGGCGGAGAATAAACATTAGGCGCTACAATCGGGATTCGGTTTTCCAATGACCTGACTGTCAGGTATTGCTGCCAGGGTCCTATTCCTCTACTTATGATTCGTGATGGGCAAACCAAGAGGTCGGCACCTTTCAAGGTGAGAATTCTGGAAGCTTCCGGAAAGTCGACATCGTAGCACACTAGGACCCCGACCTTGTAGTGGCCTAGCCTGAAAATCTCGTAGCTGTTGCCGGCCTTCGCAAGTTTTTTCTCGCGCCCGAAGAGGTGGACCTTGAACTGTCGGCCCAGAACCTCACCGTCGGCTCCTATGACAGGGCTGCTTAGCCGAAGCTTTCCCCTGACCCTTTCAAAGAAGGCTCCTCCGACTATCGGAATCCCGTACTCCTCTGCCACGGCTTGGAGCCCCGGGATGGGGTCCATGGGTGTGGGAATTACTTCCTCTGGCAGCCAGTGTTCTGGGAGAACTATGATGTCCGCTCCTCTCTCCGCCGCCGTCTTAGCTAGACGGACCCCTTGAAAGATTGTCTCTTTGACTTTTCTTGGGATTGGTCGCACCTGTACGGCTGCGGCCCGAACCTTTTTCGCGGCCATGAAAATCCCTAGGCTAGCCTTTCAGTTTTTTGACCGCTAAATCCACAAGCTGGCGCGCAACGTTCCTCTTGTCGCTTAGAGGAATGTGGACAACGTTCTTCATAGCATCAACAACATAGAGCTCGTTAGTGTCCGCCTGAAAGCCTACGCCTTCGTGTCCCACATCGTTCGCCGCCACAAGGTCAGCCGTTCTCTCGCTGAGAATCTCGACAGCCTCCGATATCAGCTCCTCATTGGAAACGTTGTGTTCCGTCTTGAAGGCGACGATGAAGGCATTAGGACCCGCCTTTCTGGCCTCGGCGATAACCTTGGGAGTAGCTTGCAGCTCCAGTGTGATGCTCTTTTCTTTCCGGGTCTTTAGCTTCCGAGGAGAGGCCGACCTTGGCTTGTAGTCGCTGGGCGCTCCGGCTGCGAACACAAGGTCATGCCTTCCCTGTCTCAGCTCTCTGACGGTGGCGTCAAGCAACTCCTCAGTGCTCTCGATCCGGACCGTCTTGGCGCCTGGTGGCGGTAGGATTGAGCCGGGTCCTAGTATCAGCGTGGTCTCGGCTCCGCGAGAAACTGTTTCCTCGGCTATGGCGACGCCCATCTTGCCCGAGCTGCGGTTGGTGATCACGCGGACGGGGTCGATGTGTTCCACTGTGGGACCCGCGGTGACCAGGACCCTGAGGCCTTGAAGGTCCTTCTTGTGGGAGGCAAGCTTGGCGATTACTGCCTTGACAATCCTGTCGGTACTGGCTATCTTCGCCTTCCCTTCCACAATCTCCGGGTCAATGAACTCGACACCTATCCTTTTGAGCCGTTCAATGTTTTCACGAACAATAGGATGATCATACAACGGCTCATGCATCGCCGGGGCTACCAGAACCGGAATCTTGGACCCTATTGCTGTCGCGGCCACGGTCGTGACAGCTGTGTCATCTATCCCAGAGGCCAGTTTGCCTATCGTGTTCGCGGTAGCGGGAGAGACTAGCACGAGGTCAACGCGCGTGGAACTATTCCCGGCCAGCGCGATGTGCTCCAGCTTCCCGGTCAGCTCTTTGACAACCCGGTTTCCTGTTGCCCATTCCAGGAGGTCGGAGCCAACCATCTTCTCGGTCGCGGGGGTGACGACAACGTGGACGTCCGCTCCGTGACGCATTAGCTCCCTTGCAATCTCGGGAGCTTTGAAAGAAGCAACGCTACTCGAGACTAGTAGAGCAACTTTCCTTCCTGCCAGCTCACTGCCTTTAGCCCCAGTGATGTCTTTTGACGGATGGCTCAACCATTGGCCTACCTCTTCAAGTGTCCGTTCTGGTAGGCCCAGTCCAAGAGCTGTATTATCTCGTCAAGAGTATACTTTCCCGCGCTCGCAGGAATCCTCCGCAGCACATCAGGCAAGCTTGGAATCATAGGCCGAAAGAGGGGTGGAATCTTCTCATAAATTGCCTGGACCCCGTCGATAATTTCCTCCGCGTCTTTCTCTGTGATGTTCGTGCCTTTGAGGCCGGCTTTCATGGTCTTGGTCAATCTGCTCTCCTCTCGGTTTTGTCTGGGAGCCAGCTCCGGGCCATATAACAAGGTTCTCGGACACTAGACCATACTGTGGCGAACGGTTTCAATCGGACCTACAAGCAGATAGCAGACCTCCAAAGACTACGCATGGAAATGCGGCAAGGTCAGAGACGGGCTTCCGTGAGCACTGGGCTGAAACCCGGACCAATGTTTGAAGCGTGATATTTCCTCCTGCCTGGGCCCAGCTAGCTTGTAACTTTCATCTTCCAGGCAACGACTCGCCCGTCTACGACAACACTCTCCCAGTTGTCCCGGTGAAAGGCTTCTCGTTCATCGGCAACCGGCACCACGAGAAGGTCAGCACTGACGTTCCTTGCCAGTGCCTGCAGCGCAGGGATTATCTCCAATGGCGGGTGGAGCGAGTATATCAGGCTCGCTCCCTGATAGATGGGAAGGCTAGGGTACATCACATCGTCGGCGACCGCCCGGACGCGTTTTGTCTTTCTCGAGCGGACCCAGGACTCATCCTTGTCGGTGACGATGACCTCTGCGTCTGGGATGCTCATCTTCACCATAAGGGCCACGTCGATCCTATGGCCCACTCCCACCTCTACAATTTTCCGCGCGTTTCGATAGTTCTGCTTGATGAAACGGACGAAGCTTTCGAACATCTATGAGGCGACGCCGTAACGCGTCACTTGGGCCACCGGGGCTGCAGTACGCCAGGGTCCTTGTCAGTTTCGCGCATTTTCCTCATGCCCTCGAGTATCAGCTTCTGCTCGATGCCCGCAACAAGCTGCTTCGTCTCGATTACCTTGTCGGGGTTGACGCTCATGCTGACAGCGCCTTCCCGGACTAGGAACTCAACGACCTCGGGATAGTTTGAGGGGGCCTGGCCGCAGATGGATGTTGTGACGCCTGCGTCTCTGCATACGCGGATAACGTGGCTCATAGCCCGCAGCACTGCGAGGTTCCTCTCATCATAGATCTCCTGTATTGACGCGTCGTCTCTGTCAATGCCCAAGATCAGCATCGTAAGATCGTTGGTCCCGAAGGAGATGCCGTCGATCCCTTCCTGGACGAACTTGTCGATGAGAAGGACTGTCGCTGGTACTTCGACCATTATCCAGAGTTTGAAGTCGGGCCCTCGTTTCAGTCCTTCTTCTTCGAGAATCTTCCTCGCGTTCCTGAAGTCCTCAAGGGTCCTGACGAAAGGCAGCATGACATGCACGTTTGTCAGTTTGAACTCCTCACGAACCTTCTTGACGGCACGGCATTCAAGCCGGAAAACGTCCGGCTCCTTCACGTACCGGAAGCATCCCCTGTACCCCAGCAGCGGGTTCGGGCCGACATGTCCAGCGTCCCTCTCGTACTTCTCCCCTCCCGGAAGGCCTAGAAACTCGTCAGGCTTGAAATCCAAACAACGATAAACCACAGGTCTCGGAGCGAAGGGCGTCGCGACACGCCTTATGCCCTCGGCGAAGGCATTGACCATCTTCTGCCCTCCACCCTCTTCAATGAGCAGCCGAGGGTGTTTGCCAACTGAGAGCATCATGTGCTCAGCACGCAGAAGCCCTACGCCGTCGGCATGCGTTTCCCGCGCGACTTTCTCCGCGAGCTCGGGCAGTGAAATGTTGACGTAGATTTTCGTGGACGTGACCGGTATGACAGTGGGGATCTCCCGGGCTTGCTGGGCTGGTTTGAGCACGTCCTCGACCAGGCCAGCGTAGACAATCCCCGCCTTGGCGTCGACAGTGTACTCATTGCCCATCTGCAATAGCTTCGTCGCATTTCTAGCCCCGACGATGCAGGGAACTCCCATTTCACGCGAAACGATGGCTGCGTGGCATGTTGTCCCGCCGTCGTCAGTGACGATGGCTCCTGCGATTTTCATGTAGGGAACCCAGTCAGGGTTCGTCATCCGTGTCACGAGAATGTCCTTGTCCTTCATCATGCGCCCGGCCTCCTGTGGAGTCGAGATGATTTTGGCCCTTCCAGCGTGCAGGCCAGGGCTAGCGGGCAGGCCTTGAACGACCATAACGCGGTCTATCACGTGGCGGGCAGAGCCGTCGGTGGGAGCTTTCATTCTGCTCCAGAAGGTCTCGGGCCTGGACTGGACGATGTACGCAGCGTCACCTGACCTATCCTGTTCTAGCGCGAATTCGATGTCCTGGGCGGTGCCGTAATGGTCCTCAATGTCCCGCGCAATCTTAGCAAGCTCCACAACATCATGGTCCGACAGGGAAGCGACGTTGCGCCGCTCCAGCGGAACTTCCTGCTGAACGGTCAGGCCGGTCGCGCGGTTAGGAACATGCTCCAACTTCTTGGGAACGATCTCCTTGTGAATAATCTGGAGAGTTCCCTTGTCAATGATGAAACGGTCAGGACTCACGTGGCCGGCCACTAAAGCTTCTCCGAGGCCCCACGTCGCCTCAATGACTATCTTTGACGGGTCGCCGTTCACAGGGTCGAGCGTGAAAACGACCCCTGAGCACTTGGCTTCGACCATCTTCTGGATGCCAACGCTGATGAGAACTTTCTCATGTGGGAAGCCCTTCTCTTCCCGGTAGAATATCGCCCTCGGAGTGTAGAGGCTCGACCAGCACTTCCGGACGTAGTGTACTAGCTGTTCCTCGCCTTTCACGTTGAGGAAGGTGTCCTGCTGGCCCGCGAAAGAGGCGTCAGGAAGGTCTTCCCCCGTAGCAGACGACCTTACGGCAACCAGAACCTCTCCGCTACCCGTCTTCTTCGAGAGCTCTCGGTACGCCTTTCGGACCTCGTCGGCAATATCAGCAGGCATCGGGACGGATTCTATGATTTTCCGGATTTCCTGTGAGGCTTCTTCGTAGAGCTTAGGGTCCTTTGTTCCGTTAGAATTCCGAAGAGTCTTGTGAATAACCTCGCCGATCCTTGTTTCGTCCAGAAATCGGCGGAAGGCTCCGGCGGTTACGGCGAAGCCAGGTGGGACCCTTACGCCCTTGGCCGTGAGTTCTCCTAGGTTCGCGCACTTACCCCCTACAATCTGAACGTCCTCTTTTCGTACGTTCTCAAGCCAGAGGACTACAGGGTCTGACCTATCTGCCAAGAAACTCTAGGCTCCCGGAATGGCCACTACGGCTTCGGCTTCGGACTCGACGGGCTGCACCGCTGTTTCCTGTTCTACAATAACTCTGGTCTTCATGGGAAGCTTGCTCGACGCTACCTTGCACGCCTTCTTGGCCGTCTCAACACCATCCTTGTTGACCGCGATTGTTATGATTGGCTGGCCGTCGTCGACGCGGGCCGCTCTACCGGTAGGTTTCCCAAAAGAACGCCGCATTCCTTCCTGGAGTCGGTCTGCACCTGCTGTCGCAATCATCTTGTTTTCCCGCAGAATAATGTGCGGATACGGCCGAAGATGTATTCGGTAGCCTGTGTCCCCGTACTTGTCGACCAGGACCTTGTTGGCCGAAACACGGGCCGATTCTAAGGCGTTGTGGCGTATCTGCACGCTCTCACGTGCAAGAAGGTGGACCTTGAACGGGAAGCTGAGGGCTAGGTCTCCCATGTTGAATTTAGAAACCTTCACAGCCGGGCTTCCACGTATGTACTTCAGCCGCGTGAACGGCTGGCCCCTCGGAGAACGATAGTTTCGACCCCTCATGAGCGTAATACCACTCGACTCCACGTCGAAGGGAGCTAATGAGGGTTGTTCCCGCCAGGCGCAACCCGGAATATCCGGATTCCCAAAGACTTACACAAGGGCAGGCACTATACCCTCACTGTGCTGGGAGAGAAGGCTATCCCTTCACTAACTTGGCCCGGTAGAGGTCTCCTGTCTTCGGGCTGAAATAAAGGGTGAACAGCGTATTTCCAAGGACGAGCATCACAAAGAAGACCCCGACCCAGTAGGGTCCCAGCGAGAAACTGCTCGGGACAATAATCCACGGCAGACCCATCGAGGCTACTGCTCCCGACGCATACATCCATCTTTGCTTCCTCGGAGAGGCTCCGCTCAGCGAGCTCCGGTCGACTTTGAGGACGAAGACGGGAACTCTCCGCATAAGACTGGAAACCAGTGGGAGATTCAGTTTTCGAATCGCTGACCTTCCCAGGAAATAGTATTGAAACCTGATGCCGAACATCTTTCCGACTGCGTGGTGTGCAAGGTCGTGGATGAAGAACCAGAAACTGAGCCATGCGAAAAGAAACAGTAGGATCCGCAGAAAGAGAGGGTACTGAGTCGAAACGACGGACATCTGCCATGCCAACACTCCGAGAGCCAGCCCGATGACACAGATGGTTGCCCCCTGTGGCATGGTGACGCGTCTGTATTTACCGGCCAATGCCTGTTAGGCTTCTCTGCTCTTCCTGCTCAGCTGGTCGAAAAGCCCCGGGTCTAGGTCCTTTATTGTCGGGATGAAAGCCCGGGACCGTGAAACCTCGTCAAGGTCAATCTTGCACTGCCGGTATTCTTCCTCGTCATACTTGCACTGGACGAGTACAGACCCGCTGGGCGATATTACCCGGCTCCCTCCCCAGAACTGCAGCCCATCCTCAACTCCTACACGGTTGACATAGGCCAGGTAGACAGCGTTCTCCATCGCCCTGCTTAGGCAGAAGCCCTCGAAGAACCTCCGTCGCAGGCTTGGGCTGGCAGATATGGAAATGATCAACTGCGCTCCTTGCAATGCCTGGAGCCTTGTCAGCTCGGGAAAGTAGAGGTCGTAGCATATGTTCAGCCCTATCGTGCCGAAGGGAGTGCTGAAGACCGGCGCTTCTTGTCCTGGACGATAGTAGCGTTTCTCCTCGAAGACCGTGTGCGTCGGCAGGTGAATCTTCCGGTACTTGCCAAGGATACCCTTAGGCCCTACGAACACCGCTGTGTTGTGAAGGACCCCTTTCACACTACTTTCTTCCGGCATCCCGAAAACTACGTGCACGCCGTGTTCCTTGGCGAGCTTCTCCACCTTGTCCGTGCTTGGCCCGGGTATCGGCTCGGCTTGGTTGTAGACCTCGTCTCGCATCGTGTACCCTGTCAAGTGGAGCTCTGGAAAGACCAGAATGTCCACGTTCTTGCGTCGGGCGGAACTGGCCTGGCGGGCCATCAGCTTGAGGTTCCCCTGCTTATCGCCAAGCTTAGGACCTGACTGTGCCAGCAACAACGTCACTGGTTTCATTCAGCCACGATGGGACGAATGGCGAGGTCAACATATAGAGATGTCTCGAAGCTTCTCCGGAAGAGAACAGACGAAACCGGTCAGCCTAACCCGCGACCCTCCTCAGAACACCCACCTTCAACCATCTCCAATCTTAATACCACCGACCGTCAACCACGACCCGACAGCTCACTCGGAGGCCTTACTCTGTTCGAACCCGGAACCCATCCCTAGGGAGGATAGCCTCTACGACAATCCAGGTTCTCCTTACAGCCGACAACCATCTTGACCCTTCAGCCGTACAGTATGGTCCCAAACGTTTCGAGCGAAAGAGAGACTTCCAACGTTGCTTCGAAACGCTCGTCAACTTCGCCCTGGAAAACCGTCCGGACCTCCTACTGGTGGGAGGAGACTTTTACGATACTATCCTTCCCGGCAACCCCGCACGGGCCTTTGTTGCAGAACAGTTCAAACACCTCTGCGAGAAAGATATCAAGATATTACTCGTAAGTGGACATCACGACACCCCTAGAAGCATCGAACAAGGAGTCTCCCCTCTTACGGTGCACGCCAAATCTGGACATGTGATCTTTTTCCACGATCAAACGCCCAGTTCCAAAAAGCTCGACACCAGCCAAACAACCGTTAACGTCACCGGTCTAAGCCTCAACCCAACCCTCACATCCGACCAAGACCCACTCGAAAGCGTACAACTCCCACACGACGCTGACGTCAACATCTTCCTAACGCACTATCCAGTCGAAGGATTCGAAGGCTACTTTGGCCAGGAAACCCACATAGCCACATCCTCGGTCCCACAAGGCTACCAGCTCTTCGCAACAGGCCACCTCCACCACCGCCAAAAACGCACAGTCAACGGGACGCCGGTCATCTATCCAGGTAGCACCGAGCGGGCATCCTTCCAAGAGGAGAATGAAAAGAAGGGCTTTGTCTGGCTCGAACTAGACAAGACAGGTATCATTCACGAAGAATTCCATCAAACCCCGGCACGGCCAATGGAAACCCTGCGCCACCACGTCGCGAGTGAGGGAAGTCTCACCCGTCAGATCCAGGACGCGCTTGAGAAGCGGGCTGATACCGAGAAGATTCTTCGGGTCCTAGTATCCGGCAGGGTCACACTGGAACAGCTATCAACGTACAAACGCTCAATACTTCTGAGCTATGGCCAAGACCGCTTCTTCCATCTAGAGTTCGACGAGGAGGGCTTGAACGTTCTGGCACAAGAGCCTCTCGAATCCCTGCCCAAAACCACACCCCTCCAAGAGCTAGACCGGACATTCCGCGACCTCCTGGAAAAGGCCAAAGAGGAAGAGAAGCCGCTGGTCCACGAGGCTTGGAAGTTGACCAGTTCCAAGCTTCAGGAGGAAGGCGTAAGTTGAAACTTCTCAGCCTCCACGCCAGCAATTTCAAGAAGCTCAAGTTCAAACAGCCCCTAACCTTTACCGAAGGCATCGTCCTGATAACCGGCCTCAACGAGAGCGGTAAGTCCACAATTCTGGACGCGATTCTCTACGGGCTCTACGGACGAATGATCAAGCCAAACCAGAAACCCAGCAATGAGGAAATCATCAGCTATGGGTCAGGCGAGGCGCAGGTTCGGCTTGAATTCTCTATTGGGAATAGAAAGTATCGAGTGGTCCGGGAAATCCATAAGACCCGGGCCAACACGGCGAAGCTCTTTGAGGTCAAACAGGACGGCGCCTTGAAGAATATCGCCACCACCGTGAACGAAACAACTGAGGAAATTGAACGTCTCCTCGGAGGGATCACGTACAACGAAATCGTCGCGAGCAGCGTTGTAGCCCAGAAGGACCTTGAACGCCTCATCAAGCAACGACTGGACGACCGGCGAAAAGTTGTCAACGTATTCCTCAACCTGGACAGTTTCAACAAAGTCCAAGACGAGCTGGACGATGAAAGGGTCCGACTCGAAGGAAAAGCGAGGACGCCGGGCCAGCTGACGGTCGAACGACAAACCCTCGAAACCCTCACAGAGCAGCTGAAAGACTACAAGGACAAGCAAACCCAGCTCACCACGCTGGCCGAAAAAATTGACCGTCTCAAAGTTGAGCTGAAAGACCTCGAGAGGAATTTCGAAGAGACAGATAGACTCTACAAGTCTCTCAACGAGTATGACGAGACACTTGACAGTCAGGCGGCCCTAGGGAAAGAAGTTGAAGGCAAA
>Ga0209321_10001631_pt1 | contig 15296 bp, 15 predicted proteins | sample Rifsed16ft4_FD_184012 | JGI IMG/M metagenome (GOLD analysis project Ga0209321, IMG submission 184012) | Soil microbial communities from Rifle, Colorado, USA - sediment 16ft 4 - CSP-I_5_4 (version 2) | ecosystem: Environmental > Terrestrial > Deep subsurface > Rock core/Sediment | place: Rifle... | reverse complement strand
GACACTGACTGCGTAATGTCACTGGCACTTGCTAGTATCGGTGCGAAAGATTATGGTAATATGGGTGAAATAGAGGACTACCGTCGGTAGCCCGCCCAATTTATTGTAAGAAACCACGATGCCAGCTCAACAGTACGATCCAAAAGCTCTTGATGTTTTGGAACGCAAAGAACAAGAACACGCTTATCAACTAAGAGCCAACGGTCAGGAAGTTATTGACATTTGGGACTCAGTTGAAACCCAGTATTCCCAGCTTTTTAACCGAATGAGCCAAGACCGCTCTTTTTATGATGGCGATATTTCCGAGCAGTGGACAGGTGAGCCCGAGGGGAATGTTAAGCTCGTCTTTAACATTGGGGCTACGGTCATTGATCTTTACACCTACATGTTGACCAACACCATGCCCCAGGTTCAGTGGCGGCCACCTACGACCAATCAGATCGACCAAGCAATTTCCGATTATGGCGAAACCCTAGCCAACAAAATGCTCTTTGATGCTGAGTTTCGTAAGAAATTCAAAGACTCAGCCCGTCAGTATTTTATGCTTGGGCACACTCACCTTTTTCCGTTTTGGAACAAGGAACACAAGGAGGGTGGGCCAAAAGGTTCTTTTGACATTTCGGCTCTTAACCCCTTTACCACCCGCGTGGTTTACAGTTCAAGCGACTACGACGACATTGAGTGCTTCGTTACCTGGAAACGGATGCGACCAGAGTCGGTTAAACGAATGTATGGAGCAGAAGTTTTACCAGACTCAGAAGTGCGTGTTTTGCCAAAAAGCATCACCATTACTGACGACGGCATGACCTCAGTTTTCCGCAAGTATGATCGAGAATATGTTATCACTGTGGCCAACGGCGTTGAAATTGATCGACAGGAACATGGCCTAGGGTTTGTTCCCTTGGTTACGATTGATAACAGCAGGTTGGTCAATGACGCCAACGGTAGCTCCGAGATTAAACGATGGAAGCAGATTTGCCAAGAAATTAACGCCCTGCTTTCGGCAGTCAGTGAAATTTCCCGTGACGTAGGCTACCCGCCTCTTTTGGAATACAACAAGGCATTAGGAGGCAAGACACTTGGCAAAATTCGTGGTAAGAAAATCCCACTCAAACGATCTGACAACGGCGAAGGGTTGGAATACCTCAGTAATCCCGCCCAAATCCAGCCTCTTATTGCTCAGGTTGAACTTTTGATGGATCTTTTTCACTTTGTTTCTTTAATGCCCAAAGCGGCCAGTGGCGTCTTTCCAAATAATGTCACTTCAGGCTTCCAGGCCAAGCTTTCAATGCAACCTGCGACCCTTTCCGTCACTTCTCGGCAGATTGACTGGGAAATGGCCATTAGAAAGTTAATCAAAATGGGTATTAAAATTCTCAAGAAGAATAACCCAGAAGCTTTTGAAGTGCCGATTGATGGTGGACAAATCTACGAAATTGAAGGGATTGAAACCCACCAAATCGAAATCATTTTCTCTGACAATCTACCAGTGGACGTGGCTCGGGAAATCCAGAACCTTGCTCTTGGATTGCAAAACAACCTAACCTCACTTCACCAGGCCATTGATCGGTATAACGCCCTTTTGGATATGGGGGCAACTAGCACTACGGTCGATTACCTTAAACAGGAAAGCGGCGACGCTGATCTGTCTCCAGATCGGGTGATGAAAATTGTCAAAGCTAAGGCCCAAATGACCGAAATCGGTCAAAAGCTTGAGGCTTCAGCCGCCCAACTTGAACAAATGAGAGCTGGTATTGGCAAGCCCCAACCAGAACAGCCAGGAGCAGAAGGCACCGCACCCGCTCCAACAGTCCCAGTCCCAGCCAATCAAGAGTTAGCTAACGCTAATAACGCTAACAACCTAGCTTTGTCCGCCACCAACCCATTGCCAGATGAGCAACGACCAACTCCACCCACAGCGAGAGAAGCAGTAAATCCAAATTCAACTGGAGGGACAGTCTTACCACAAATTTAGGGCAATAAATTATGGCAGTAGTTACAAGACGACCGTCGAGAACAAGCTCAAGGATCCAAGCCGCTCCAACTTATGAGGGAGTTGCGGCTAGTTTTGCCTCGGCCTTCCAATCTGCTTTGAAAAACGAGCGCATCGCCAGGTTTAATAACATGGTTACAGCCTACAGCGACGGCGGGATTAGTTTTGACGAGTTCAAAAACTTCGTTAATGGGTACATTGAGGAGGTTGGTCAAAACACATCCGAAGGGTCTGATGCCCTAAAAACCCTAGTAAAAATGCAGGACGTGGAGCGTGGGCGCTCACGGGAAAACAAGCGAACCGAATTGGAAGCTAAGTATGCTTCGTCTGACGGCTTTATCAGCGAACAAGATCGCTACAGGATCGAGTCAGAAATGCTTTCTTTTGAGAAACCAGGCACAACTGAGTACACCAAGCAACAGCAAAACATCATCAATTCGTTTGAAAATGCACAGGTGGAAATGGTTGAGCAACGCCGAGCCGAGCTTTTTGAGCAATACATGGCTGGAGGGATCACTCCGCAAGAAGAATTAGCAATTATTCGTGAGCTAAAAACGGTTGCAAACCCAGAGAGCAAAATTTACAGATCGTTAGTCCAGCAAGAAGCCCAAGCGATCAAGGGAACTCAGACTGGGAACACTACTGGCTTACAAAATGAATTTTCATTCTTTTTGGCCGACGAGCTAGCCAATCAGGACGCCATCGTACAGGCTCACAAACTTGGGGAGGTTGATGGCTTGACTCGAGCGGAAACTCAGTTTGACTCAGCCGAAAAAATCTACACGGAGCTTGCCAAGCTAGCTCAACAGGGAGTTAATGTCCCAGAGGAGGCCTTGCAGAACGCCAGGAACATGCTCAACAGCGCCAAGATTTTGATTGACGCTTACAACAACGGGCAAGTCTTTGACGTAATTTCCAAAGACGGCTCAGTTAAGACCGTTACGGTTGATGGAAGGGATCCTTTCACTGGACAAAATGTTGATTTTATGGCGGAACCAGTACAACAAAATTCTGCAACTGGTTTATGGGAAGTGGTCGATCAAAACGGGAACGTAGTTGAGGGGTCTTCAGCTTTGTCTACTAGACAGGCCGCTCTTTCCCGTGCCAAAGAACTTGGACTGGACACCTCCTTTACCGCGGTTGTTCGAAACCCCAATGGAGAGATGGAAAAGGTCAGGGCTCGTCGAGAAGAAAATGGCTCATTTACGATCTTTGACACAGATGCCAATGGCAATGAAGTCCCAGTCAATTTAACCTCAATTCCCTCAAGGATGGATTTAATGGAAAGCAAACCAGATATTTTCAAGGTGCTTAATTTGGCCGACCAACCAGTTCCAGAAAATCAAATTCCCAAGATCCAGGCTCCAGTGTTTGACCAAGCTACTGGCGAAGCACTTAATTCTGCCTCCTCTTTTGACAAATTATTCCAGTCATTTACTGGTGTTTCCTTATTCCCAGATCCAAACAAACTTGATTTAGGCATGGGGCAAGGCCAAGCCGCTCGGGACAATTTGACTAAAGCACTTCAGGGACAAAATCTTGGCTTTGATGTAGAAGGCAATGTAACCCAGGCTGGCCAGACCATAAAACCAGTTACTTTCAGGTCATCTGAGATCGCCAAAGACGTTGCATTAACCAGGAAACCAACCGATGCGCCGTTTGGCTCTCCCACATCTGGTGATTTGAGCGCCAGCTCTTTGCAAAAATCACTGGCTGGTCGAGACATTAAGCTTTCTGGCCCGACTTTCCCAACCTTTGCGTCTGGAGGCGAGGTAACTCAACCATTCAACCAAAACAGCATCTCAATTCCAGAAGTTTCGAAGCTTAATTTCGACTTTAATATCCCCATGGGCGCGACTCCAAGTACTCCAAGTATGAACTTTGATAGCTCGAACTTAGACCTAGGACTTGACTCGTTCAGCGCTCCTAAAACAACCACAGCGGCAACCAGCCAACCGTCATTTTTTCAGAAGGCTAAAGATGCCGCCTCTGGCCTATTCAACAAGTTCTTAGGCTTGTTTAAGTAAGGACACCATGGCACTATTTAGCTCAGACGTACTAGCGAAAGCTCAGACCCCGTCTCCAACCAACCAAAAAAAACCAAGTGGCCCAACTAAGGTCGTTTCTACTGATAAAAATGACCTTTGGAAGGGTGGGTTTTTCCAAGACGTTGGAGATCTTCTTTCACTTCCCCAGTATGCCGCTACAGGCTTGTTGACTGGCAAAGGGGCAATGCAGGGCATCAGGGAAACAGCCACTCCATCTGAGGCTCTTAGGGCTTCTGGGAAAATTGATGATTCTTTCAAGGGGAAATTGTTTGGTTTTGCCGCCGACGTATTACTTGATCCATTAAACATTCTTCCTGGCATTGGCTTAATCGGCAAGGGTGTTTCAAAAGCTGGTAAGGCAAGCCAGGCGGCTAAGATAATCAAAACTGGTGAAGAAATTACCAGGGTTGCTAGAAAAATTGACCCACTAGAACAAGTTTTCAAGGGAGCTGGAAAGTTATTTGGAAAGTTTGGCGATGAAGCAACAAAGGGATTGCGTGAGTCGGCCGCGGGTCGGAGTTTGACTGAGGCAGAATTAAAAACCTCAGCCAGACTAGCCGAGAACCCAATGTCTCGAGAGGTGCTTGAAGACGTGGCACAAGGCACTGGTAAAAATGTGTTTGAGCGGATTGACAAGGTCGTCGAGATCAAGGGCATTACTGCTCAAAGGGCGGTCTTATCCGACATCCTTGATCTGTTCAAATCAAGCGACTATAACCAAGCGAAGGCTTTGACAAGACTACTCCCCATGGAAGCTCAATGGCGGGCTGAATCAATCATTGATGATTTCATAAAACAGGCTGACTCGATTGGAAAAATATCCCCAGAGCTAATTCCTCCTTCACAAAGCGTTTCTTTGAAGGGCAGAAACCTGCTTCCCGCTCCAGGAGAAACTGCTGGTGTTAGCAGAACAATTAGGACGAGCAAAATAACTGGGATAACTCGGTTTGGCAAAACTACTAAGAAAATGGAGGAAAAGCTTTTACGCCAGGGGACATTAGTTTCTCCTTCCAAGGTTGGAGCTGAAACCGCCTTTACTATGCCAGCGCGTGAGTCGGCATTACAGATCAAGGCTCTGAAACAAGAAGCCACTAAAAACTTACGCTCAGTTATTTCTACGATTACTAGACAAACCCAAGAAGCTGTTAGGCCACTGACAGGAACACCAGCCGTCAGGGAGGGTCTTGAACAAGTCAAAGCCGTAACTAAAGCTGGTCAAAGCACATTCAAACTGGCAATGGATCGCTTGGCCGACACGAACCTTTTTGGCTCTTGGATTGCCAAGGGAGCTTCGGTTCTTCCAGAAGGATACAGAAGCAAAAAAGCCTTGATGCAATACACCAGAAGCGAGGCTGTCAACAGAGCCATTCAACTGGGAGAAAAAATTAACATCTACGCCAAAGACTACGCTCGGGCTGTTTTCAAGAAATCTGGGCCACTAGGGAAATCTGAGGCGAAACTTGCCAAAGATGCCGCTGGAAGGATTTGGGAAATTGCCACAGGCTCGAAGTCAATTGTTCAAGCCGAAGAACCTTTGCGCCAAGCGGCAACCCTTATGCGCACCAACCTTGACGATCTTTCGAAAGAGCTGGCTAAAGAAATCGGTCAATCAATTCCTGAAGCCAGTAAGCAAATCGAGACAATTATTAACAATCTCGGCACTTACGCCCCAGAATACTTCCTCAAGTATGTGAACGACAAAAAAGGTTTGATGAACTTTTTACTTGGGAAACGGTCTGAAAAAATTGTTTGGGATCGGCTGATTACTCGTAAAGACATTCCAGAAGCAGTGCGTCGAGAAATGGGTGCTATTCGTGATGCTGGCTTTATTGCCGCCCAGGGATCAGTAGATATTTCCAATGTTCTCGAAGAAGCTAAATTCTTCCGCTGGGTGTCAGAACACTTTGCTGTTGGAGCTGACACAGCCACTAAAATCCCAGGCTCATATGTTAGACTTCCAGTCGAAAAAAGGCTCGGATTACTCTCTGGAAAATTTGTCCCCGCGGCTATTGCTTCAGACATTAAAGGGGCAACTGGCATCGGCATAGGCCCGCTTGGGATGCTTTACAAAAAACTCCTCAACTCTTGGAAAGTGGGCAAGGTTATTCTTAACCCCGCCGCCCAGGGTCGTAACGCTATTTCAAACTTTGCGCTGATGGATCTTGGCGGGTTGCCAATTTATTCCCCAAAGGGAATTAAGTATTTCACCAAGGGGCTCACTGAGTACAGGACACAAGGAAAATACTACCGAGAAGCCCAAAAATCTGGGTTATTGGCAACGACTTACTATGCCACAGAAATTAAAGATTTTCTTAATGCCTTCGCCTCAAATCCAAAAGGTAATATGCTTTCGAGAATAGTCAAAGGGGTTGTTGAGAAATCTGGACAAACTTATCGGGCAATTGAAGAAACGGACAAAATGGCCATGTATATTTGGAGACGCGAAGCTGGGGACAACATTCAAAAAGCGGCGGCTTATGCAAACAAGTGGTTGTTTGACTACTCAGACATTCCAGAAGCAGTCAGGTTTTTGCGAGATGTGCCATTTGGTTTCCCGTTCATTACTTTCTCATACAAGGCCATTCCTAGGTTTGCTGAAACAGCGCTCAAGCGCCCAACGGCAGTGAGTAAATACTACAAATTATTTCGAAACATTGAGGGCGATGCTCGCAAAGATGAAGAGGAGGCTCTTCCAGAGTACATTAAAAACGGGGCTTACGTCAGATTGCCTTTCAATGTTGACATAAAAATGAAAGACGGCTCGGTTAAAAAACAATCGGCCTACTTGAACCTTGCTTATCTTCTGCCCTGGGGAGATCTTGGAGAATTGCAAACCACTTTTGGGTTGCCCTCAAACCCTGCTTATGTTATTCCAACAGCCATTGGAACCAACATGGACACCTTTACTAAACAGCCGATCTGGGACGAAAACACCGACACTGAGGCTGATAAGATGCGCAAAATCGTCAACTATATTTATCGGGTTCTTGCCCCGAGTTTTGCTCCAGGAACACAAGCCGTTCAAGACCCATTTGGTGTCAACGACGCTTACCTTCGTGGCGGCTATTCTTGGGACAAGCTTTACTCTGCCTTGCTCCAAAAACCAGATTACCAGGGACGACTTCGTGACTTGCCCACAACCATGTTAGACGTTGGGTTGGGTCTTAAAATTCAGCCAGTTGATCTGGAAGCGGGCATCAATTCTCAAAGCAAGTCCTTCCAATTCCAGATGTCGGATCTACGATCCAAGCTTAGACAAACTGCTCAGGATCAATCACTTACCGAGAACGAAAAGGAAAAGAAAATCCAAGGGATCCAACGCCAGATCGAGGACTTAGCCTTGGAATTTCAAAAAAAGGCCGATAATTTTCCAGTCTTTACACCGAAGTAGGTTTGTGTGTTATGCTTACCACAAGTATCAATGCCCCTTGGTCGGAAAGGAGTATATTCAAGGGAAGAGAAAAAATTAAACCATTATGGCTAAAAATGACACCACGTTACCGTCCAATGCAGACGTAACTGACGAAGCACCGAAAGGCGGCAAAGGTTCAGAACCAAAAGCAGACGAAGTCGAATTGTCAGAAAAAGAAAATCCAGAAAGTCAAAAACCTGAAGGCTCTGAGCTTGATGCCAAATCTAAAGGCGAATTTATCAACGCACTTGGCGAAAAGAATAAAAAACTTAAAGCTAAAGACGAGGAACTCAGCGAGCTACAAAAACAGCTTGCCGAGTATCAGAAAAAGGAGCGTGATCGCAGGATCGCAGACATGAGCGAAGCTGAAAAGCTTTCTTTTGAAAACGAAGAACTGCGCAAGCAACTTTATCAAGATAAAGTAACCTCTTTTGCTCGAACTCAGATTAAGCAGTACGGTTTGGACAGCAACCCACTTGCAGACGTTGTTGCCTCAGCTCCTTGGCTAGTCCCAGGGATCAGAGAGCATTTAACACCAGACGCATCTTGGGAAGAAGTCCAACGTATCGTTGAAGAACGACTACCCGCTTACCTGGAAACTTTAACAAAGCAAGCCGATGGTGCTGAAACGAAAGAAAGCACTGAAAAAACAACTACGCCTAAAGATGGAGACGCGAAACCAACCGATGCCGAACGTCCTGCGCAAGCAACGACTAAACGCATTTGGAAGAAAAGCGAGATCGAGAAGATGCCTATGGCAGAATACGAGAAGCATCGCGCCGAAATCCATAAAGCTATGCTTGAAAAACGAGTTGTTGATTAGTTGTTTTCTGGTTCGTTAGTTAAATAGAATGGCAAACGTAACAGTTACTACTGCCGCAAATTTCATCCCTGAAATTTGGAGCAAGGACGTAAAGCGAGCAACTGAAGCCAATTTAGTGATGATGCCCCGCGTGAACACTATGTTCTCAAGCGACATCAAAACTAAAGGTGATACTCTTCACATTCCTGATCTCAGTAATCTTACCGCTGGTGATAAATCAGCAAGCACTGACGTCACTTTTGAAGCTATTACCGAAGGCAAGACTGATTTACTGATTGACAAGCACAAATACGCGGCCTTCAAGGTCGAGGACATCGTAAAGGTTCAATCCGCTTACGATTTAATGTCTCTCTACACCGAGAAAGCTGGTTTTGCGCTGGCAAAAGCTATGGATACGAGCTTACTAAGCTTATATTCTGGTCTTTCCCAGTCAGTTGGCTCTGCTGGCAGTGCTATTACCGACGCTAATTTATTAACTGCAATTCAATACCTCGATGATGCCGATGCACCTGGCAGTCAGCGAAGTTTGGTGATTAAACCGTCTCAAATGAAAGCACTTCTCCTGATCGACAAGTTCGTTCGGGCTGATGCTGTTGGCTATATGGCTCAAATGAGCCCTATCGTCACAGGCGCTTTAGCTAAAGGCGATGTCCAAACCGCGAAACCGAAGGGTTACTTCGGGCAGATTTACGGTATTGATGTCTATGTGTCCACCAACGTGGTCACTTCTGGTTCTTCGCCAGTCAGCACTCACAACCTACTGTTCCACCGCGACGCTTTTGTCGCCGCTGTGCAAGCAGACGTTCGTATCCAGAGCGATTACAATATCCGCTCTCTTGCGACCGAAGTTGTGGCTGACGTACTCTACGGAGTAGCGGAATACCGAGACACTTTTGCAGTTCGTATCTTAACGTAGTCTGGTACTAGCCCATAATGGAGTAGTGTGCTCACTCTTATACTCAGCACACCCTTTTCGGCGGGAGGCTCGCAAGAGCATGGGGAGAAACCGAACGACACTTTACACACACTGGAAAGTGTGCAACTATTGAAACTAAAGGAAAAGAAGTTATGCAAGTTAGCGAAAAACCAGTTGGCATTACAGGCCATGTTAAGCTCGTTCTTCGTGATGAGAGCGGCAACATTAAACAAGAAATTGAGCATCACAATCTAGTTGTGACTGCTGGCAAAAATTACATTGCCGACCAATTGAGCTCTGCTCCTGCTGGGGCCGCAATGTCTCACATGGCTATTGGTACTGGTACTACTGCCGCAGACGCCACAGACACCACGCTGGAGACTGAAATTGACCGTAACGCTCTGACCTCTTTTACCGACTCTGCCAATGTTGTGACTTATGTTGGCGACTGGGCGGCTGGAGACGGAACTGGCGCAATTACCGAAGCGGGCATTTTGAATGACGCCACCACTGGTACTCTGCTTGCTCGAACCGTTTTTAGCGTAGTTAATAAGGGCGCTTCCGACACCCTACAAATCACTTGGACTATCACAATCGGTTAAAGGAACTAGATGGTCAACTATCCAACAAACCTGGATACCCTCACAAATCCAGGTACTACCGACCCGCTAAACAGCCCTTCTCACGCTGGGCAACACTCCGACGCTAATGATATTCTCGAAGCCCTTGAAGCTAAGGTCGGTATCAATGCTTCGGCAGTTACTTCTTCTCACGACTACAAGCTTTCTGAGGTCACTTCCACCGACAAGTCTGTTGGCAAAACCGCCACTCAAACCCTGACTAATAAAACCCTGACCGCTCCAGCAATCGGAACTTCAATTCTTGATACCAACGGCAACGAGCTTTTGCTTTTGACCGCAACAGCTTCAGCCGTCAACGAACTGACTTATGCTAACGCCGCCACAGGTGGCGCTCCTACTCTCGCCGCCTCTGGAGGTGATACTGACATTGACATTACCTTGACTCCGAAGGGCGCTGGAAAGACCAATCTTAGTGCTGGAGATTTGAATCTTCCTACAAATGGAAACATTCAAGCTAACGACACCGATCCCTGGTGTACTGTCTCAATTTTTGGCGGGTTAGCTCCTACTACGACTGCTGGCTGTGCCGCTTCAGCAACAATCGAAGCTGGCACTAACGACATTGATTACAAAGTGCTGGCTTTCGATGCCGCCACCGATGAAAACGCCTTCGTAAACTTCACAATGCCAGCGTCTTGGGACGGCGGAGCTATTCAATTTCAATATCAGTGGACTAACGCGGCTGGTCTTACCACTGAAACAGTCACTTTTGAGCTATCTGCCAGGGCTTATGCCGACTCAGATGCCATAGATCAGGCAGTAGGTACGGCGGTTGAAGTAGCCGATACTTGGCTGGCTCAGGGCGACGTTCATACTTCAGCGTGGTCAGGGGATGTTACCGTTGCTGGTTCTCCCGCTGGAGGTCAGTGGGTTCACTTTGAAATTATGCGTGACGTATCTGAAGACACCATGACTGGCGATGCTCGCCTCATAGACGTGCTAATTCGTTATAAAAAAGCCAAGCTCTCGGATTAAAATGTGGCTAGACTTATCGCCTTAAAGATCGAGTACACAGTAAATACGAATAACGACTAATTATGACTGAGATATTTTTAACCTCTGGCACAAGCTGGACTGTCCCCTCAGATTGGAATGATCTTGAAAATACGATTGAATGTATTGGTGCTGGCGCAGAAGGTGGACCAAATGGTCGGGCTGGTGGTGGTGGCGGAGCTTATGCAATTAAATCTAACTTAGCTCTTACCCCCAACGATTCTATTACAATACAAATTGGCAATGGTACTTTGGGTTGGACTTCGAATAACTTTCATAATACTGGTAGAGATACCTACTTTAACGGAGCAAGTTTGGGAGCTTCATCTTGCGGAGCTGAAGGTGGTTATGATGGAACGAATAATGCCAATACAACTGGTGGTCAGGCCGCAAATAGCATTGGAGACACTAAGTATTCAGGAGGAGCTGGTGGAAACAATGGTGCTTCTGGTAGACCTGGCGGAGGGGGGGGTGGTGCTGCGGGTCCAAATGGTGCTGGTGGAGCTGGTGGCAACGCCAGTACGACAGTTGGTGGAGCTGGTGGTCAGGGTGATAATGGTAGTGGTGGAGCTGGTGGCTCTGGAGGAACTGCTGAGGCAAATAATGCGACGGCTGGAAGTGTTGGAACAGAATGGACTACTCACGGTTCTGGTGGTGGCGGGGGCGGAGGTGGAACTTCGGTCTCAAACCCAGGAGTATATGGTATACCTGGAGCTGGTGCAGCCTACGGCGGAGGTTCTGGGGGAATAGGAACTTCTGGTGCTGACTTTAGAGACGGTGGGAATGGCTTAATCAGAATTACTTATACACCCTCAGAAACAGGTGGCGGCAATCCTATTTTCTTCTCTTCAGGAGCAGTAGGATTGGCGTGATAGACTGATGTCATGTCAATTTTATACGATGATGCTACAAGACAATATGACCAATCAACTTTCACTTATGAGGGCGACGGCGCTCTTTCTGTTTCCCCCGCTGACTCAGTAACCCCAACAGACGCGCTTGTAAAAGACATTTCTCTCTCCAAGACTGAAACTTTAAGCCTCTCAGACGCACTGAGCAAGGCAATTTCGGCTGGATTTACTGAAGCCGCCCTCATACTCGTTGACGATCAGGGTAAGGCGGTAGAGCTGGCTAAGACCGACACAGCGGCTCTAGCTGATGCCATAAACGCTGGATTGCTTCTAACTCTTAATTTGGCTGATCTGATTATGCAGACTGAGCTTTATGACGACTCTTCACTGGATTACAACGAAGCTGGTTTTAATTACGACGGCACTGGAGCAGACCACGTTTCTTTAGTTGTGCAATTTTTCCGAACCTTTGCTGATAACCTTAGCCTTGCTGATGCTCTAGCAAAAGCAATCGGTCGCCGTCTCACAGATACGGTTTCAGTTTCAGACCTGATTACTGTTTCCATCGGTTATTCCGTCAGACCAGAAATGTATGCTACCCTAGTACTTAGGCCAAAGACTGTTGCGTACAACATGAGGCCAAAATTGGCGACAGTACAAAAAACGTAACTATGAAATCAATCAACCAAATCACTAAAAAAGAAATTTATGTTGAGGTTGTGGGCGCTAGAGCTGAAATAACTGGAATGAAAAAAAACAGTGATGTTGTCACTCGCCGATTCCAAACTCTCTCTTTAATTATCATCTTTTTGGAAGTAGCAAATATTGTCGTACATTGGTTATTTTGATGCCAGAAAAAATCTCTCAAAAAGACATTTTTGACGCCATTACTGACCTTAGGCGGGAGATTATGTCCGAGCTAAAAGACCAACGAAAGGACATTGACAAACTTCAAGATTTTGCCTCTTTTACTAAGGGGGCAGTGGCAGTTTTGTATATTTTCGTGGGTGGATTTAGTACCTGGATTTGGAAGAGAATAGGAATATGACAGACACAACCGACAAAGTATCTCTCAAAGAACACCTGGAACAAAGAATTGATGCTCTTGAAAAAAAGTTTGAGAAAGCCGAGAAAAACCGAGATGAAAACCTTAAACTACAGGCCAGAGAAACAGAGCGGAGACTTTTAGACCTCAACCATGAGAACGCCAGGATTGCCAGTTTTCAGGCTGTTTCAGTTACCAAAGAAATCTATGATAGAGATGTAAAAGAGCTTCGAGCTTTGATTGATGTTTTGACTTTAGCTGGGACAAAATGGGTTACGCAGGACTACTTGGCAGGAGTGTTGAAAGAACCCAGTACAGACATCAGGGATTTAACCAAATCAAGAGATGTGCAGAGTGGTCGGGTTTCTCAACAAGCGGTAAATACAGCCCTGTTCTTTTCGATCGTTTCAGCCTTAGTAGCTATTTTTAGCGTATTAAGTAGGTTTTTATGACCATTAAGCAGAACCTAGTTCCAGCTTCAAAGTACGCGCTCAAATGCCCAAACCCAATGACGCCCATCGGTATCTGTGTCCACAACACGGCTAATGACGCTAGTGCTAAAGGTGAGATTTCCTACATGGTCGGCAACGCTTTGCAGACATCATTCCACTTCGCTGTTGACGATCTTGAGGCTTGGCAAGGGCTTCCCCTTGATCGTAATGGATGGCATGCAGGAGACGGAGCCAATGGTGCTGGCAACAGAAAGCACATTGGTCTTGAAATATGCTATTCTAAGAGTGGCGGTCAGAAATTCGCCACAGCGGAAAACAATGCGGCTGAACTGATCGCCCAGTTATTAAAAGAACGGAACTGGGGAGTTGAGAAGGTCAAAAAGCACCAAGACTTCTCAGGGAAATACTGCCCCCACCGAACGCTTGATTTAGGATGGACTCGATTTTTAGACGTAGTAAAAAGCAAAATGGGTACTGCACCAACGCCAGTGCCAGGAACTATGACAGACGCAGAACTGAGACAAAAATTGGTTGAAGAGCTGAACAAGAATAAAGATATTCTCGATTTTGGCGAGGACAAACACAAGCTCAACGAGCTGATGAACGACCCTCCTATGTTAGCTCGCATCTTTGCCTCAATGGGTAGGGCTAAAGCCGAAAGAGTGGCAAAAATCACTACCTTGCAATCTGACAACCAAATATTACAGGATAGAATTGATGAACTGGAAAACCAAACGCCGCCTGTAATTGCCGATTTGCCGAAGGAAATTGACTGTGCAGGTTCTAAGTGGGAGATCAATGGGGTTGAATTCGACGGATACACCAAGCTAGGCAACTACAAAAAGAAGGAGTAAGAGCCTATAACCGTTATTTTTGATTACAAAAGGGTGGATAGATCAACAAAAACAAACATTTCAGAGCCGTCAGCAGTAAAATGAGCTGTCTGCTAAAACGAAAAAGATACTTACGGACTTGATATAGTATAAATTATAATGACTTGAAAGGAAGTATGGCAAAAGTTGAAGAAAAGACTATGAGCGAGCATGTTGCTTCAGCGGCAAGCTACGTTATCCCGTCCGCGGGCGCGGCTTGGGCGCTTGTTGAACTACTGGTTTTTGCATTTCCACAGCTAAAGCCAGTTTCAGAGCCGATTTTGACTTTGGTCACAATCGCTGTAAACTTGTTGGCAGTGTATTTTGTAAAGAAATAGGAAAATATGTCGGTCATTTATTTGTATGCTCAGAACCCTGATGATGGGACGGCTGTCTTTGATAAAACTCGTTTTTATGAAGCCACCGATTCTGCTGGGACTGGTGCAACCCTTCTCAACACGGTAACTATTGATACTACAACGGCCGATCTTCTGAACCCAGGCTATACCCATTACAACCATACCCTTGGAGATACTTCAAAGTTTTACGCATCCACTTGGTATAACACCAGCACCAGTACGGAAACCGACAAAAGCCCTTGGGTTCAAGGTGGTCAAGATCGCTGGGACACCTTGTTTATGGCGGCCATGAATGACGCCTCCTCTGCCGTTTGGACTTCCGCTGACCGAGAGTGGATGAAAGAACAAGCAATCGAAGCCCTTTACCCAGAGTTTGCTCGAACTGTAATCGACACTTCTTTAACAGTGGTTAATACTTCGTCCACCCAGACTAAAATCTACACCGTGCCAAACAACATCTACGAAATTCGAGAAGTCGGCATTGGCAATCCCAACAGCATTACGACCACTTTCAAGCGGGTGTTGAATAGCAATTGGGTTTTTGAGCGCAACCAGTTACGATTTTATGATTTGGCTGGAATTGAAAACGCTCAGGCAATCCGTTTGGTAGGGAGCAAAAAATTTGCCAACGCTGGCGAAGTTCCAACCAGACTTGATCCCTTGGTGTTATTGCACCTGCGCATGAGTGCTTATACTCGGTTAGCTGATGATTTTCCGCGCTTTGAGGTGTGGGCGCGACTACAACAGGGGACTAAAGTCTCGTTTGAAAACTTACGGGTACACGCTCGTGAGTTTGAACGAAAATTTAATGAAGAAAAGCGAAGGCTCGCTGACAACCCTGGAAGTAGCGAGATTATTTAATGGCTTACTCAAGAACTCAATACACATACA